>ERZ869909.158-NODE-158-length-102839-cov-26.317724_pt1 | contig 102839 bp, 95 predicted proteins | sample MGYA00520892_ERZ869909 | MGnify/ENA primary metagenome ERZ869909 (study PRJEB32215, sample SAMEA104723947) | bioreactor metagenome | biome: bioreactor; feature: anaerobic bioreactor; material: water | place: China | collected 2015-03-12 ... | reverse complement strand
AAGAACGACAGTTTAGTCCCGTACCTACGGGATTGGTTTAAGCCACTCACCCACCTCACCAGAATATATAAAAAAAATAAGAACGACAGTTTAGTCCCGTACCTACGGGATTGGTTTAAGCCACTCACCCACCTCACCAGAATATATAAAAAAAATAAGAACGACAGTTTAGTCCCGTACCTACGGGATTGGTTTAAGCCACTTAAAACATTCGGATTTGTTTAACATGTTGGAAATTAATAAAAATTATTAAAGTTTACCTTCCGAACGCCCAATTCAAAAATCCGTAAGACCATAAAGACTTCAAGGAACCAAACACCTGTATTCAGGGGCTTATTAGGGCGTGCAAAAATACAAAAAACATGATTCCCGGCAAGTATTCTTAAATTTAAGTGTGAAAAATATCTCCTCTTATCGTTTTATTGACAATCAGCCTGCTCTGCACCTGAAAGGCAACCTATCACAATTGATTCTATATCATAGTTTTGCTTGTTTATACGAACCCATTTCAATAGTCAGATCGCATGGGGAATACTCATTTTGGTGGTGGTTGGAGCAAATAATCAGCATCCGGTTTTCAGAATATGAATTGAGCAGATTCCGATACCATTCAATTCCTGAAGCATCCAGATTCGAACAGGGTTCGTCAAGCAGAACTGCTTCTGATGCAGTGAAAAAGGCAAGTGCAAGTCGCAATCGCTGCTTCATTCCCGATGAATACTGCCTGATTGGTTTGTTATTAATCTGCTTCATTTGAAGCTTTTCCTTAAATGCCATCGTTGTCATGCCAGGTGCCAGTTGCTTAAGCCTGAAGTGGAATTTCAGCAGTTCATCAATGGTAAAATCTTCGATGAGTTCAAGATAAGGTGAAGCAATGGTGATGTGATCATATATTTGCACGGAAGGAATGGTTTTACCGGATATCCTGATTGCGATGTTTCCTTCAGATGGCAGGCGATAGCCGGCAATGGTTTGCAACAAGGTTGATTTGCCTGAACCGTTTGCCCCAAGAATGGCGTAGCGTGAACCCTGCTTGAGTTCGATGCTCAGGTTGCGGAAAATCCATTGCTTGTTATATCGCTTGCCTAGACTGTTGAGGACAATCTCCATAAAAGATGATTAATTCGTATATGCCGGTATCGGCGAAGCCAGATCGCGGTTAGTCATCTGCCATTTTTTCACGAGTTTTATTATATCCCCGCATTATTCCGCGTGTTGAGCCGGCAATAAATGCAAGGATCTCATCCCGCTCAGGTGTAGCGCGAAAATCGGCTTCAATAATTCGTACTGCCTGACTCACATTTAGTTTCTTCAGATAAATCTGCCGGTAAATGTTTTGAATATCGTTAATCTGTTCCGAACTGAATCCTCTTCGCCTCAGCCCGATTGAATTGATGCCGGCAAATGACAAGGGTTCGCGTGCTGCCTTGGTAAAGGGCGGAACATCTTTTCTTACCAGGCTTCCTCCGGCAACCATTACGTGGGCTCCGATATGTACAAACTGATGCACTGCAGTAAGTCCGCCGAGAATTGCCCAGTCGTCAATTACAATATGGCCCGCAAGATTTACCACATTTGCAAGGATGCAGTTTTTCCCGATGATGCAGTCGTGCGCAATATGAACATAGGCCATCAGCATGGTGTTGTCACCTACTACTGTTTCCCAGTTTGCGCGTGTAGCTCTGTGAACTGTTACAAATTCACGAATGGTTACATTGTTGCCTATTTTTACCAGGGTTTCTTCACCGTCGAACTTCAGATCCTGGGGAACGGCAGAAATAACGGCTCCCGGGAAAATGCGGCAGTTTTTTCCGATCCTGGCGCCTTCCATAATGGTTACGTTCGATCCGATCCATGTTCCTTCACCAATCTCAACATTCTTTTCGATGTTAACAAACGGCTCAATAACAACATTTTTGGCAACTTTCGCCTGTGGATGTACGTAAGCTAAGGGTTGGTTCATCTTTTTAAGAAATGATTCGGTTGATTATGAATTGGGTTTGCGTACAATTTGTGCCATCATTTCGGCTTCCGTCGCAATTTTGTCGCCTACCCATGCTGTTCCTTTCATATGACAAATTCCCCTCCGGAATGGGGAAAGCAATTCAAGCCTGAAAACCAGGGTATCGCCCGGCACTACTTTATTACGGAACCTGACATTTTCTATTTTCAGGAAATAAGTAATATAGTTTTCCGGATCGGGAACACTATTTAATACGTATATTCCGCCAGTTTGCGCGATGGCTTCAATCTGTAAAACGCCCGGCATAAGTGGTTCATCGGGAAAATGGCCAACAAAGAAACTTTCATTCATGGTAACATTTTTTATCCCGATTACGTAATCATCCCCGATTTCTGTGATTTTATCCACCAGCAGGAACGGAGGCCGGTGGGGCAGGATACGTTTAATAGCATTGATATCGAAAACTGGTGGTTTTTTCGGGTCATAAAAAGGAGCTTTTGGTTGATCCGATACCTCCCTGATATGTTTGCGTATCAGTTTTGCAAATTGTGTGTTTGAGGCATGTCCGGGTCTTTTGGCAATAATATGTGCTTTGATCGGCAGTCCGACAAGTGCCAGATCGCCGATCAGATCCAAAAGTTTGTGCCGCGCTGGTTCATTAATGTGATGAAGTTCCAGATTATTCAGGATGCCTTCTTTCAGGACTTCAACCTTGGGTTTGTTGAAAAAGGTAGCTAACCTGTCAAGTTCTTCCTGCGCAATAAGTCTGTTTACAAATACAATGGCATTGTTCAGATCACCACCCTTGATCAGATTGTTATGGATCAGGTATTCCAGTTCGTGAAGGAAAACAAAGGTACGGCAAGAAGCTATTTCACTTTTAAACTCTTCAATGTTGTTGAGGGTCGCATGTTGGTTTCCCAATACCTTGTCGTCAAAGTCAATCATCACCGAAAGCTTGTAATCTTCGCCGGGGACGGCCAGCAGCTCAACTTTCTTGTCGGGGCTGATGTAGCTGATGTTTGAATCAAGCTCGTACCAGATTTTATCAGCTTTCTGCTCAACAATACCGGCTTTCTCAATTGCCTCAACGAAATGCTTTGCACTGCCGTCAGTTATCGGGGTTTCGGATCCGTCAAGCTCAATTATAATGTTGTCAAGACCCATTCCAACGCATGCGGCAAGAACATGTTCGGTGGTATTAATGCGAACACCATTCTGCTCAATACTGGTTCCGCGATTGGTGTCAACCACGTTTTCGACATTTGCATTTACAATCGGGTGGCCTTCCAGGTCGGTACGAATAAATTTTATTCCGTGATTCTCCGGAGCAGGTTTAAATGTGAGTGTGGCGCTTTGTCCGGTGTGCAGGCCGGTTCCGCTTACGGATATAGCCTGCCCTATCGTTTTTTGTTTTTCTTTCATAGCGGGCAAAGATATAAATTTCTCAATCTTAATATTGAAACAAAAAAACAAAGACCCGGTTTTGCCATTGTTTGTAAATAATGTTTATTTTCCAAAAACGTGGTCCTTAAGTTGTTGTATATCAGAGGCTAATTTGTGAAGGTTTTTGAAATATACTACAGAACGCCTGTACAAGGATGCTTCAATGGCAGGTGTTCCGATTATGATATGCCCCTCCTTTTTGATGCTGGAGGAAATACCTGATTGTGCACCGATTTTTACATTATCGGCAATTGTAAGATGTCCTGTGATGCCCACCTGTCCGCCAATCATACAGTTTTTTCCGATCCGTGTGCTTCCGGCAATTCCGGTTTGGGCGGCAATCACTGTATTCTCACCTATTTCAACATTGTGTGCAATTTGAATAAGGTTATCCAGTTTCACACCTTTTCTGATGATGGTTGAGCCTAACGTTGCCCTGTCAATTGTTGTGTTTGAGCCTATTTCAACATGGTTTTCAATTTCAACATTGCCAATTTGCGCCACCTTCCTGAAATTGTGCGCTTGCTGCTGCGGGGCAAAACCAAATCCATCACTGCCTATCACAACGCCGGAATGGATCAGACATGAGCTTCCAACTTTACAATCGCTGTAAATTTTCACACCGGGAAAAAGGATGGTATTACTTCCAATTGTAACGTTATCGCCAATAAAAACCTGCGGATAGATTTTTACGTTGTCGCCAATCACACTCTTACTGCCAATTACAGCAAACTCTCCAATATAAACATCATCACCTATGTGAGAGTTGGGGGCAATGGATGCTTTATCAGAGATCCCGGTTTTATTCATCTTGATCTGGTTATACATCTCCAGCAAGCTCGCAAATGCATCGTAAGCATCCTTAACCCTGATCAGGGTGGCCTTTACAGGCTGATCAGGGACAAAGTCACGGTTTACCACTACTATGCTTGATTGGGTTGTATAAATATAAGGTGTATAAACCGGATTGGCCAGAAATGTAAGTGATCCGGGCTCGCCTGATTCAATTTTAGCCAATTTATGAACAGTGATTTTGGGATCCCCTTCAACTTCACCTTTTAATAAGTCAGCGATTTGCCTGGCAGAAAACGTCATGGTAACGTGATTTTATGTGTGAAGATTAAGTAATGCAAAGCCAGATGGCTTGCAGCCTAAAACGAGCGCAAGATACTAATATTTTATCTGGCCGTGCATAATGATATTGCCCCTTTCTTTGGCGCTGTCAAAATATTGTTATTTTTGCAATCCTTTTTTTAAACATCAAGTCTGTTAACCTTTAATAATGGATTATCATTTACTAACGTTGTGAACTTTCTTCCTACGGAAAGGCCTGGCTGGGAAATCCTTGATCAAAGGCGGTTGCCGGATTTTCCTCAACAGCGCCATACCGGACATTAATAAATCAAAAAAACATGGAAACTAAAAATCAATCCAATCAGACTCCCGAACAGGAAAACATTGCTGCCAGGGATGAGAGCATTGCCAATCATGCTAACGAAACCGAACAAAGTGCTATTGCCGGACAATCTGACATAAAGGATGTTGTGCAAAATGAATCCGGTATTAACTTAGAACCGGACCAAACTCAGCCGGCTGCTGAAGAAGACTCCACTCCCGAAACTCACCCCACCGAGCCCTCCAGTCAATCTGATGCGGCTGACGCACCAGAAGAGCATCAACCAGTAGTTCCAGACCTGGAGGAGTTAGCCGAAGTTTCTCAGAATTCAGACGAAACAGATGAAGCGTCTCCCGTTGAATCTACACCGGATCAGACTGAGGAGGCTGAACAAGAAGCTGTTACGGATTCCACAGAAACGGAAACTTCTGCCGAAACTATCCCTGAGGTTGAAGAAAAGATTATTCTGGCAGAAACTTTTAATAGCGAGACTTCTGACGTGGATAAATTACAGGAGCAACCAGATAGCAAACCGGAAATGGCATTGGTTGAAAGCAAAGATGAACATACTGATTCGGATGAAGATGAAGACGAGGACGAGGATGAAGAGTTTGAAGCAATCTATCAGAACCTTTCGCGTTCCGAACTGGTTGATTTGATTGAAAATGTCGTGCAGGAGCCTGATGTTCAGGCAATAAAAGTAAAGGTTGCATTGATTAAGGTAGCCTTTCTGCAAAAGGAAAAAGATGAGCAACAGGCTCAATATCAGGCCTATTTGCTTGAAGGCGGTACGCCTGAGGAATATTCCCCGGCACCTGACCAACTTAGTGAGCGTTTCCAGATGGCTTTTAACATTTATCGGGAAAATAAGCAACGTTATAACGAAGAACTTGAGAAACAAAAGCTTAACAACCTTGAGGAGAAAAAACGGATTCTTGAAGACCTGAAAGTTCTTATCAATTCAGAAGAAACCCTCAAGAAAACATATGATGAATTCAAGGCTCTCCAGGATCAATGGAAGCAAATAGGGATGGTTCCCAAAAGCGAAATCAATCAGCTATGGCAAAACTATCATTTTCTGGTTGAGAAATTCTTCGATAAGGTCAAAATTAATAAGGAGCTGAAAGACCTTGACCTTAGAAAAAATCTTGAACGCAAAATTGAATTGTGCGAGAAAGCGGAGGAATTGCTGATTGAAACGTCAATATTAAAGTCGTTCAAACAGTTGCAGCAATACCATGAAGAGTGGAAAGAAGTGGGCCCGGTTCCTCAGGATAAAAAAGATGAGATATGGGAAAGGTTTAAAATCGCATCTGATCAGATTAACGAACGCCGGCGGGATTATTACAACAAAAAGCAGGGAGAGTTTGAGAATAATTATCTTGCCAAGACTGCTTTGTGCGAAAAGGCTGAAAAACTAGTTTCTCATAATCCGGAAACCCTCAAGCAATGGCAAAACAGAACAAGCGAAGTGAATGAATTGCTTCGCGTTTGGAAAACCATTGGTCCAGCCCCCAAAAAGGTCAACAATGAAATATGGAACCGGTTTAAGACCTGTCTCGACAGCCATTTTACCAGCTATAAAGAATTTCTGGCAAAGCTGAAAGAACAACAACTGGATAACTATAACCTCAAGCTCGATTTATGTGCCCAGGCCGAAGCCATAAAAAACAGCACCGACTGGCGCAACACTTCCCTTGAACTCATGCGGCTTCAGAAAGAATGGAAATCCATTGGCCCGGTACCCCGCAAACATTCCGACAAGATATGGAAACGTTTCCGTTCAGCCTGCGACGAGTTCTTTCATAAAAAATCAGAATACTTCTCCAGCCTTTCCGAGGTTGAGGAGAAGAATAAGCTCAGGAAAGAGGAAATGATCAAAAGCCTAAAAGAATTTGAGTTTTCAGCAAATCGCTCCGAGAATCTTGAAATATTAAAGAACTTTCAACGCGAATGGCTTGAAGTTGGTCATGTTCCGATAAAGGACAAAGACCGTCTGCAAAATGAGTTTCGCGCTGTGATCAATAAGCATTTCGAAAAGCTTAAAATAGATGCAAACGAGATCAGCGCCATCAGTTACAAGAACCGCCTTGAATCAATCAAAGACAAACCCGATGCCGGAAGGATGCTGAACCGCGAGAGAAACGCGCTTCAGGCCAATATCAGCAAGCTGCAGGAGGATGTAAAACTTTGGGAGAACAATATCGGTTTCCTGGCAGAATCAAAAAATGCGAACATCCTGAAAGTTGAATTTCAGAAAAAGATTGACCAGGCCAAACAGGAGGTTGCGCTGATGGAAGCTAAATTACGCTATCTGAAAGAAATATAAGAACTTATGGCAGGGAATACATTTGGAACAGTATTCCGGTTAACAACCTTTGGTGAATCGCATGGCGCTGCTATTGGTGGCGTGGTTGATGGTTGTCCACCGGGTATACAGATTCCTGCCGCATACATTCAACAATGTCTCGATAAGAGGAGGCCGGGACAATCGGATGTTGTTTCTCCGCGTCAGGAATCCGATATTATTGAATTGCTGTCAGGAATTTTCGATGGAAAATCAACAGGTGCCCCCATTGCCTTTCTGATCAGAAACAAAGACCATAAGCCCGGCGATTACGATCATCTGAAAGATGCATTCAGGCCTTCTCATGCTGATTTTACCTGGACAGCCAAATTTGGTTTTCGCGATCATCGCGGCGGAGGCCGTTCATCAGCGCGTGAAACAGCTGCACGGGTTGCCGCAGGAGCCATTGCTCAATTATTGCTGAACCGTTCCGGAATATCCATAACGGCATGGGTATCATCAGTTGGCCCTGTTGCCATCAAGAAAGTAGTTACCGTTTCCGATCTGAAAAACATTGATGCAAATTCACTCCGATGCCCTCATCCTGAAATTGCTGAGGAAATGCTCGCCTACATTGAGAGACTGAAAACCGAAGGAGATACCACGGGAGGGATAATTACCTGCTTGATACAAAACGTTCCTGCCGGGCTTGGCGAACCGGTATTTGATAAACTGCAGGCCGATCTGGCCAAGGCCATGCTCAGTATCAATGCCGTGAAAGGCTTTGAGTATGGGAGCGGTTTTGCCGGATCAGCAATGAAAGGTTCTGAACACAATGATCTAATCGAGCAATTAAGTGTTGATAAAACCGGCAAATCGCTGCTTAAGACCCGAAATAATTATGCAGGTGGGATTCTGGGTGGCATATCAACCGGTGAAGATATTTATTTCAGGCTAGCCTTTAAGCCGGTTGCTACAATTATGAGGGACCAGGAAACATTTGATAAGGCCGGGAACAAAATTGTGCTGCAAGGTAAGGGCAGGCATGATGTGTGCGTTGTTCCCCGTGCGGTTCCCATTGTGGAAGCCATGGCAGCATTGGTTGTTGCCGACCATTTGCTTCGCAACAAGTGTTTAGAAGTTTAGCGATTTCGTTGAACAATCGAACCAACTTGTTGTTACTTAGGTTGAATTTAATCCTAAAAAGCAAGGTTATTAATCATTAAAAATCCAGAATTATGAAAGTGAAAGTTTTTTCTTTATTGCTCGTATTATCGGTCATCATGGCCGTTTCCTGCAAGGGACCACAAGGCGAAAGGGCTGCAACAGGCGAGGCCAAATCAGTAATTGAAGCCGATGGGGATGTATTTCTCGCATCACTGGAAACAACAGTGGTTGAATGGATCGGAACCAAACCAACCGGGTATCATGATGGCACTATTTCTGTAAAGAGCGGTTATGTTGTGGTGAATGAGGGCGTTGTTACCGGAGGTGAAATTGTGATTGACATGAACTCAATTTTAGTACTCGATATAGAGGATCCCGAAACCAATGCAAAATTGCGTGGCCATCTGCTGTCGGCCGATTTCTTTGAAGTTGAAACCTATCCCGAAGCAAGATTTGTAATTACCTCTGTTGAAGAGTTTACCGGAGAACAGACCGGCGAGATCATGTTTACCCACATGGTTTCAGGCAACCTCTCCATGAAAGATGTGACCAGAAATATTACATTCCCTGCTTCGATCGGAGTTGGCGACGACAGGATGAAGGCCTCCAGCGATTTCTTTATCATTGACCGTTCAGAATGGAATATCAGATTCGGTTCACGGAAATTTTTCGATAATCTGCGTGATAATTTCATCCACGATGATATTATGCTAAAAATCACTTTTGAAGGTTTTCTGCAATAAGCGAAACTTCTGAAAGAGTAAAAAAAGCCGTTGAAATTTCAATGGCTTTTTTTTTGCTACATTGCTATCATAATTATATAAAGCAAATGTGAATGTTTTCTTACGGAAAGCCGCCAGTTTTCTAATTCGCAGATATTAAGCATAATATATGCTCGGTCGCTTTGGATGTCATAATACGTAATGTGATAACAAAAACAGCAAAAAAATATTGACATAACGCTGCAATTTAGCTAAATTTGAAGCGAAAACCAATAAAACCGGAGGGCCCACCATGAAAAAATTATTGCACATTCTAACGTTCTTTATGCTATTGGCCGGAATAGCCAAAGCCTCGTTGCCAGTTACCGGCATTCCAGATGCAAAGCTTTTCCATAAGCTTAAAAGCGCCACCATCCTTCAATGGAAACCTGCTCATACGGATATTCTTATCCGTTCATTAAGCCTGCAATATAAAACCTCGGGAAACAATGAAACAGCCTCCTTTAAGAGTATTGCTTCATACATGAATGAAGTGATATATAAGGAATGGGAAAGCAATACCTGGGTGAATGACGCAAGGGTTCAGTATATTTTTGATGCAAACGATCTCAATACGGAAAGCTTTACACATTTCTGGGAAAACAGCCAGTGGGTTAACGGATCGCATTCAATTCTGACCTATGATGCATTGGACAGGTTGTCAAATGTTCTCATGCAAGTTTGGGATGAAGATTACGGAATCTGGGTTGATATGCTGATGATGAACTATACCTGGAATGCCCTGAACAATCCCACTGAAATTCTTATGACATTCAACTTTGCCGGAACCTGGTACAATTTCAGAAAGATTTCGTATATATACGATGCAAACCAATATTGCTCAGAAATCATTACACAGGAATATAACATGAGTGGAGGTTCATGGGTGAATTACAGCCGAAACCTTTTTACTTATGATGGAAACGGTTGGTGCATTGAGGAATTGACACAGGATTGGGTTGGCAATACATGGGTTGATGAGGAAAAAGCCATAAAAACCAACAATGCATTGGGCTACATGACTGAGCAGATGAAATACCTGTGGCTGGGAGGCACCTGGGAAAATTACCTGCATTTCACCTATACTTTTGACGGACAGTGGAATAAGATCGGGGAGTTATCGGAGATATGGAACGGTGCATGGGAAAACCATACACAATATACGTTCATGTATGACACTCAGAACCGTTTGATTGAAGAGCTGGAACAAAACTGGCAGGCAAAAGGCTGGGTGAACAAGGAGTTAGGCACCTGGACATATGGTTTGGCACTTGGAACCCCGTCAATGATAAGCTTACAGGAAATCTTGACAGTGTTTCCTAATCCGGCTGATGAAATGATTCAGATTATGGTGGAGATAGAGGATCAGGAAGCCATCAATGCTGAATTGTACGATTTTACCGGAAGAATTGCAATGATAAGCGATAGAAGCATCCAAAAACAAGGCAGTACACTTATTACTATTGAAACCAGGAACCTGACTCCCGGATGCTACTTTCTTATGGTAAGCAGTGAAAAATACAGATTTGAACCGGTTAAGGTACTTGTAATACACTGAGCCCTAGTCCGATCTCAGTTGCTGACCCAATTGACGATTTTATCTGACATTGGCTTTTCGCGGGGAGGTACAACATCTACCAATTGTCCTTTTTCGTCAATCATAAACTTTTGGAAATTCCAGGAAACGGGAGCGTCCATTACACCGTTCTCTTTTTCCTGTGTGAGCCACTGGTAAAGCGGGTGCATGTCTTCCCCTTTCACTGAAATCTTCTCCATCATCATAAAAGTAACGCCATAGTTCACTTCACAGAACTCAGCAATTTCTTCATTGGTGCCTGGTTCCTGGTTCATAAAATTATTTGCCGGAAAACCTATAATGGTAAAGTTATCACCACCATATTTTTCGTACAATTCCTGCAAATCAGCGTATTGAGGTGTAAACCCGCATTTTGAGGCTGTATTGACCACCAGCACTTTTTTGTCTTCAAGCTGTGAAAGTGCAAAAGGTTCGCCGCCAATGGTGTTCACAGTAAACTGGTGGAATCCATTATTGGTTTGGGCGATGGTAAATAGAGAAATAACAAGACTGGCTGTTAATAAAAGTGTTCGTTTCATCATGTTGAAATTTTCTTAAACAAACAAACCACAGACAAAAAAGTTGGAAGATAGATCACGAATCTCAGAATTTCTCATACCAACCCAGCCCGAAGAGTGCGTAGTCATACTTCACCGGATCTGAAGGGTCGAACCTGCATAGGCTTTTGGTTAACTCCATGGCAGCTTTCCAATCGTTTTGCTTCCGGGTAAGCAACCCTAGTTTTCGGGCCACGTTTCCGCTGTGCAAATCAAGTGGGCAAACAAGGCAGGAGGGAGAGAGGTTTTTCCAGATCCCAAAATCCACGCCATTCTCGTCTTTTCGGGCCATCCATCTCAAAAACATATTGATACGCTTGGCAGCGGAATTCCTGAGCGGATCGGGAATGTGCTTACCGCTTCTGCCCGGGTCGTTGAAATTGAAAAACCTTCTCTTAAAGCGGCTGATCATGAAGGCGATATCAAAATTGTGGTCGTGAATGGGCTGCATAAAGGCATTTTCGAGCGATCCGTATTCCTGCAACAAATTTCTGAGAGAGTAGATAAAAACCCTGGTATCTAAGCCATTAAAAGTTCGATAGACAAAACTGCCTAAGGATAAAATTTCCTGTGCGGAGGCATTTCGAACAAAATCAGCCGGTCTGGAATCCATGAGTTTAATTAGTCTTTCACCTGCCCTGGCTATGTTTTCGCGTCTTCCCCATGCAATGGTTGCGGTCAGGAAACCGGCAATCTCAATATCTGCCGGTTCGGTGAATAAATGCGGAATAGAAACCGGATCGCCTGTTATGAAGCCCGGTGTATTATATTGCTGGTGCTTCTCATCAAGGAAGCGGCGTAAATCAGGTTCTTTTAGCATCCATGATCCGGTATGGGGCTGTTTAGACATATTCATAAAAAAACCTTACCAGGCAGCCCGGTAAGGTATAAAATAGTTTCAGGAGTTATTTAGATAGTGTGGACGGGTTCAATGATTTCTATGCCTCTTGTAATGGCTTTTTCATTCTCGGGTATGAGGTGATGGTAGCGTGATGGCAGGGATTTTTTAAGCCCCAGTATCACATTCTGCAATTCCACAACAGGCTTGACTTTGAGGTAGCCGCCAAGAACAATCATATTAAAAACCTTTGTAAGGCCTTGTTTGGCAGCTTCATCGGCGGCATCGATACGGAAAATATTGATATCCTTACGCTCGGGATGTCTTGTGATCCCATTGCTGTCGTAAATCAAGGTCCCGCCAGGTTTAACCGATTTCTCAAATTTATCCATTGACTGCTGGTTCAGGATAATGGCTGTATCAAACTGGTTGAGAATGGGGGAGCTGATGCGTTCATCGCTGAGTATTACGGTTACGTTTGCTGTTCCGCCACGCATTTCGGGTCCGTAAGAAGGCATCCAGCTTACTTCCTGATCCTGCATCACGCCTGAATAGGCAAGTATTTTACCCATTGAGAGAACACCTTGTCCTCCAAATCCTGCAATGATAATTTCTTCTGTCATCGTTTTATGTTATTTCGATGTTATCAATTTGATTGTAAGTCTATTTCTCCGGAACTTTGATGTCGCCCAGGGGATAATAGGGGAACATGTTCTCCACCATCCATTCGTTTGCCTTGAGGGGTGTCATCTTCCAGCCCGAATTACAGTTTGAAACTATTTCCACAAAGCTAAGCCCCATGTTTTTGCTCTGGTATTCAAAAGCAAGGCGGATTGCTTTCTTGGTCTTACGCACATTGGCGGGTGTATGAACGGCCTGCCGGGTCACAAAACAGGTTCCCGGAAGCTGCGCCACCAGCTCGGTAATTTTCAGCGGGTTTCCCATAAGGTGTGTATCTCGGCCGTAAGGCGAAGTACTCGATTTCATGCCTGGCAGCGTGGTTGGGGCCATTTGCCCGCCGGTCATTCCATAAATCCCATTGTTGATGAAGATGATGGTGATGTTTTCGCCGCGGTTGCAGGCGTGAATGGTTTCGGCAGTGCCGATGGCAGCAAGGTCGCCGTCGCCCTGGTAAGTGAAAACGAATTTTTCGGGGAGCAGGCGTTTGATGGCTGTAGCCAGTGCAGGTGCACGGCCATGTGCGGCTTGCTGCATGTCAATGTCGAAAAATTTATATGCCAGCACCGAGCAACCTACCGGAGCAATACCGATGGTTTTATCCTGTATGCCCATTTCTTCAATGATTTCGGCAATAATCCTGTGGGCTGTACCGTGACCGCATCCGGGACAGTATGACAAAACATTTTCGGTTAGCACGCTGGTTTTCTTATAAACCAGATTTTCTTCCCGGCGTATCTGTTCTTTGGTGAGTATTTGTTCCATGTATTAACCTCCGATAATTTTTTGTTCTAAGGCCTGCAAAACTTCCGCCGGGCTTGGGATAATCCCGCCAAAACGCCCGAAATGTTCAACCTTTACCTGGCCGCATGTTGAAAGTTTAACATCTTCAATCATCTGGCCGGCATTCATTTCAACTACAAGCATGCCTTTAACATGCTGAGCATGTTTGGCCAGTATTTTTTCAGGGAATGGGAAAAGGGTAATGGGACGGAGCAAGCCGACTTTTATTCCTTTTTCACGACCCAGTTGGATAGTTTTCTGGCAGATACGGGCGCTTGTGCCGAACGCTACCAAAAGGTATTCGGCATCGTCGCACATAATTTCTTCGTATCGAACCTCTTCCTGCTTCATTTTTTCATATTTGGCCTGAAGCTTCAGGTTTACCTGCTCCTGTTTGAGCGAATCAAGCTCAAGCGAGGTGATGATATTGCGTTCTTTACCATTTTGTTTGCCCAAAGTGGCCCAGGGGCATTGCTTGCGGATTTCTTCTTCGGTCCGACGTGGTTTTTGCTCAGGCAGCAATACTTTTTCCATCATCTGCCCAATGGCGCCATCGGACAGCAACATCACCGGATTGCGGTATTTAAAGGCCAGCTCAAAGCCAAGAAGTGTAAAATCGGCCATTTCCTGAACCGAGGCAGGTGCGAGCACGAGCAGTTTGTAATCGCCGTGGCCGCCGCCTTTAACAGCCTGGAAATAATCGGCCTGTGAAGGTTGTATTGTTCCCAGTCCGGGGCCTCCGCGAACCACATTCAGGACCACACAAGGCAGTTCGGCGCCGGCAATGTAGGACAATCCTTCCTGCTTGAGGCTGACTCCCGGACTGGATGACGATGTGATCACCATCAGCCCGCAGCCTGCTGCACCGTAAACCATGTTAATGGCTGCTACTTCGCTTTCGGCCTGCAGCACAACCATGCCTGTTTTTTCGTAGGGTTTCTCCGCCATCAGGTATTCAAGCACCTCTGACTGAGGGGTAATCGGGTAACCGAAATAACCGTCGGCGCCGGCGCGAACAGCGGCTTCTGCTACGGCTTCGTTCCCTTTCATGAGTCTTAGCTCTTTCTTCATTATAGTTAATATTTTTTGCGTTAAACAGCAGCTTTTTTCACCCGGTAAACGGTAATCACTCCATCGGGGCAAACAATGGCACAATTGGCACAGCCAATGCATTCATCGTTTACTGTTTCTGTGTAATGATAACCTTTCCCGTTTACATTTTTTGCGAGCGCAATTACATCGTTGGGGCATGCGGGAATGCACACCTCGCAGCCTTTGCAGCGTTCAATGTCAATGACAATATCGCCTTTTACTTTAGCCATATATTGATTAAGTATTAAAAGTTGAGCAATGTGTTCATGAGCCGCGAAATTAAGGATTTTAAAAATTTGAAATTCAGTTTATGCAAACGATTTCGGTGTTTTGTGGCTAATTTATATTTGGTTTAAATAAGGGAGTGGGGTTTGAGGTTTGAAGTTTTGGGTTTCTGGTTTTTCACCCCCAGCCTCCTAAAGGAAGAGTTTGTTGGGTGCAAGATTTCGGTTTGGGTGGTTTCATAGCTGAGGGCCAGTGCGGTGGCTCGCCCCTTAGGTATTGGGGTGCGGTTGACATACGACAATTTATTCTCTCAACTTCTTAAATTCCGCGTGGGTTTGAAGAATAATCCTATTTTTACCTCATAAAAAATCAACATCAAACCACAACAACATGAAATACTGCTACCTCTTGGCATTCCTGGCCTTTACGAACATTGCTGTTTCACAATCCTACGAACACATTAAGCGCGATAGCCAAACCTATCTCTGGGGCGAAGGCAGCGGATCCACCATCAACCGCGCCGATACCGAGGCCTTATCGCAACTGATCAGCCAGATCAGTGTTTTTGTTGAAACCCGATCCGACCTGGATACTGATCAGGATGACGTTTTTGGCTTCAGCCAGTCGTTTCGTGAATCAGTGAGCACATTCAGCAATGCAACGCTCCGTAACACCGAACGCATTGTTTTAAGCGATGAACCTAATGCCCGTGTTTTCCGCTATGTGAAAAGATCGGAAGTGGATAAGATTTTCCGGGAACGAAAAAACAAGATCATGGAGTTTGCCCGATACGGGCAACAAGCCTGCAATGAGGCCAAAGTTGCCGATGCGCTGCGCTATTACTATTGGGCGCTTACTTTGCTTCGCAGCCATCCTGAAGGCAGCAGCATGGTGTTTACCGGTTCTGAGGGTAACGAATCTCTGATGGCCACCTGGCTTCACCGGCAAATTAACCATGTATTTGCTGATATTCATATTCAGGTGAGCGACACCCGCCCCATGGAAGGCTTTACCATGTATTTGCTTCAGATAGCCTACAAGGGCAAACCGGCAGTAAATTTTGATTATTCTTACTGGACAGGCCGCAACTATTCCAGCATCATGAGTTCACGTAATGGTTTTGGAACCGTTGAGATCATGGGCAACGAACCCATTCAGGAACTCAGGATCAGGGCCGAATATATTTTTGAAGGCGAAGCTGCTATTGATCAGGAATTGAGGGATGTAATGCAACGGATTGATGTGATCCCTTTTCGCAACAATCATTTCAGCATACCCCTGGTAGCACAGGAAGCGGGGAAAGCTACAGTTGATTTCCCCAAAGCCGAAATTGTGAATTACCGTGCGGTTTCTGAGGTTCAGGATAAGCGTAAATATGAAGCTGTTATGAACCAATTGATCGCTGCGGTTCAGAAGAAGGAATATGAATCGGTGAGACGCCTGTTTACAAATGATGGATTTGAGATTTACCGCAGCATTTTGGGTTACGGCAGGGCAGTGGTGATTCATAAACCCAATCTCCGCTACCTGCAATATGGCAGCGATGTGATTGTACGATCCATTCCCATGCGCTTTAGTTTCCCGCACAACAACCGCGACTTTGTGGAGGATGTGGTGGTGCATTTCAACAGCAAAGGCCTGATCCATAATGTAACATTCGGATTGGATCAGATAGCATTGAATGATATTTTGAGGGAAGAACTGCCCTGGTCAAGCGAAGTGCGCTGGGTGCTGATCAATTTCATGGAAAATTACAAAACCGCTTTTGCCCTCAAGCGCCTCGATTATATTGAAAGCATCTTTGACGATGAAGCGCTGATCATTGTAGGCCGTATTGTGCAGCCCAGCCCTTACCAGGAGAACCGCTACACCAACAACCCCATAGTAAAGCATACCCGGTATTCAAAACAGCAATATATCCGCAACCTGCGCCATGCCTTCAACAGCAATGAATTTATCAACATCCGTTTCCAGGATAACATCATCAGCAAAGCCGGCAGGGGAGGCGAGGTGTATGGCATACAGATCAAGCAGGATTATTTTTCGTCAAATTACGGCGATACCGGTTATTTGTTTTTGATGGTGGATGTTAACGAACCCGATACACCTGTGATCCACGTCCGCACCTGGCAACCCGAAAAGAACCCGGATGGCAGTATCTATGGCCTGGCAGATTTTTAATACCATTAACCTGTCAGGTTTCTAAAACCTGACAGGTTTAAATCGGTTTTCAAAACCTGACAGGTTTAAAGTCGAACCCATGCAAAAAATTGAGCCTTTTACCTACGACTGCTTTTATCACATCTACAATCGTGGTATAAACGGATGTAATGTTTTCAGTGAAACTGAAAATTATAGTTACTTCCTGAAATTGTTTGATCAGCACGCGTCAGTCATTGCTGATACCTATGCCTGGGCGCTTATGCCTAACCATTTTCATTTTTTGATTCGCGTGAAATCAAACCTGACAGGTTTTCAAAACCTGTCAGGTTTGATCCAAAAACCGCCTCACCAGTATTTATCCAATCTTTTCAACGCCTACACAAAAGCGTATAATAAGCGATATGACCGCCATGGTGCGCTCTTTGAGCGGCCATTCAAAAGAAAATCAGTAAAAAGTTTTAAATACCTGCAAGAATTGGTTTTATATATCCACAACAATCCCGTTCATCATGGGTTTTGCGATGATCCTGAAAAATATGAATGGAGTAGTTATCAAACCTGTATTTCAGCTAAGCCTACCCGACTGAAACGGCAGGAAGTTATTGAATGGTTCCAGGACAGGGAAAACTTTATCTATATGCACAAACAAAAATCAGACAATGAAGAAATTGAAGAATGGATCAATACCTGAAAATTCATAAAAACCTGTTTCGGTTTTTAAAAACTTTCGAAAGCAATATTGAACCGGCTGTTGTAAAACCAAACTGTTTATATTTGTCCATCAAAACCATGGGAAATAAATAATGCTTATGAAACAAGATTCATCCTCCCCACCTAAACCTGACAGGTTTCCAAAACCTGTCAGGTTTATATTTCCAAAACCTGTCAGGTTTATAACCCTATTCATCTTTTCCGTTGTACTCCAATCCCTCTCCGCCCAACACATCAGCGTAGAATCATTTGTTCCTGCCATCAACGACATGGATGCACGTATAAACCCCAAGCGAGACCAGAATGGCGAATTGGCAGCTTTGATAAAAGTAATTACCACCGAAACAGGATTTAGCTGGGAAGCTGGAATGTTAGGCATTGTTGCTACCGAACAAAAAGTATCTGAAATATGGGTTTATATTCCACGAGGTTCTCAGCGTATCACCATCAAACACCCGCAGCTTGGTCAGTTGCGCAATTATGCCTACCCCATTCCCATCGAAGCCGCCACCGTTTACGAGATGCGCCTTGTAACAGGCCGCATTGAAACCACGGTAATTCCACCTGAGTTGGAAAGCCAGTGGCTGCTGATCACTGCCGAGCCCAATACCGCACTCATTTATTTAAATGATGCCTTTGAAGCCACCGGCGTTTTACAAAAGCGCCTGCTGCCCGGAACTTATACTTACCGCGTGGAAAACAACCTCTACCACACCGAAGCCGGCCGAATTACCGTAACTTCCGATAAACGGGCTGAACTTAGCGTTAAGCTGAAACCCAACTTTGGTTTCATTGAGGTGAAATCTACTCCCGAAACCGGCGCAAGGGTGCAGATCAATGGCCGTGATGCAGGTTTTATAACCAACGGAAAAAGCGAACAACTGCAAAGCGGCGATTATACAGTTACCGTTATCAAAGAACAATTCCAGCCTTCCAGCCGCCAGGTAACAGTAAAAGACAACGAAACCACTTTGCTCACACTAAACATGGCGCCCAACTTTGCAACCGTTGAAGTAAAACTTCCTTCCGATGCCACACTCTTTATCAACAACGAGCGCCGCAGCACAGGCAACTGGAGCGGCCGCCTGAATGCAGGCGTTTACACTTTTGAAGCCCGCAAGGATAAACACCGCCCCGCAAAGCAGGATATGCAACTGCAAGTGGGCGATTTACGCACCATAGAACTCGAACCCCAGCCTATTACCGGCAGCCTGGATGTGGTAACCAACCCGCCAATGGCAAACATTAAACTCAATGGGAAGGATTTCGGTACAAGCCCCAATACAATACGAAACCTGCTGATTGGCGAGTACACCATCTTGCTTGAAAAACATGGCCATGCTTCAGTGAGCAAAAGCATTACCGTTACCGAAGGCGGCTCTACCCTGATTAACGAAACCCTGCCATCCGGCATGAGCATTACCATTACAAGCGACCCCACCGGAGCAGAGCTATTTATCAACAACCAGAAAGTTGGTACAACACCATATACCGGCCAGCTTGGTTTTGGCAGCCACAGGTTAAAACTGGTAAACCGAAGTAAAACCGTTGAAGAAACCATTAATGTTTCTCAAGGAGGAAGAACTTCATTTTCATTTGATGTATCTGTGTTCCGATGCGGCACAGATAAGCTGGTAGATACACGTGATGGCAACGAATACGAAACCGTCAAAATTGGCAACCAATGCTGGATGAAAGAAAACCTCAAATGGCTGCCCGGTGTAAGCCCTTCAAAAAATGGCTCAAATACCTCGGCTCACTATTATGTGTATGATTATCAGGGAAGCAGTGTTTCAGCAGCGAAAGCAACAGCCAATTACCGGACTTATGGTGTTTTATATAACTGGCCTGCGGCACTGAAAGCTTGCCCACAGGGCTGGGATTTACCTTCAGATAGCGAATGGACGGTTTTAATTGAATATCTGGGCGGCAATAGTGTGGCAGGTGGCAAAATGAAAACCACAGGCACCACACATTGGGGCAGCCCTAATACCGGTGCAACAAACAGCAGCGGTTTTTCAGGGCTTCCGGGCGGCAGCCGCAGCAGCAGTGGTTATTTCCTCGACCTTGGCAACTACGGCAATTGGTGGTCTTCTACGGAGTACTCATCGGCAAATGCCTGGTGCCGCTTCCTGTTCTACCTTAACGCTTTTGCTTACCGTAGCAGCTTCAATAAGGAGTTAGGTTTTAGTGTTCGTTGCGTGAGGGATTGAAAGACTATTTGACAATTTGGCTATTTGACAATTTAATATTGCCGCCTGTGGCGGCCGAATTTTTTTTTAAAATGGCGCTACATTCAGATTTACCTGTTTATAAAGCATCTTATGATTTGTTGCTTGAGATTTTTGTATTTACGAAAGATTTTTCAAAAGAATACAAATATACTATTGGTGAAAGCATTAAAAAGCAAACCGTTGAATTGCTAACGCTCATTTTCAGGGCCAACAGCCGCAATGATAAAGATGCAGTGCTGCAGGAAGCCCGGGAGCATATTGAGGTAATCAGGCTTTTTGTCAGGCTTATGCATGATATGAAACAAATAGGTTTAACAAAATTTGTAAAAGTGAATGAAAAAATTGAGAATGTATCAAAACAATTAACAGCATGGCAAAGAGCCATGAAAAAGTAGTTTTCCGGCCAGAGTCCTGTAATGCCATGGTAAACAGGAGCGTGCCAGTTAAATCCGGTAACCCACTGCAGAAGTAAAGGCCATTTAACTCCGGAGCGATGGTGTTTTGCAGTAAAAACATCAGCGGTTACTTTCATTTCAGGGCTTCCGGGCGGCAACCGCAACAGCAATGGTAATTTCAACAACCTTGGCAACAACGGCAATTGGTGGTCTTCTACGGAGAACTCATCAACAAATGCCTGGAGACGCAACCTGAACTACAATAACGCAAATGCAAACCGTAACAACAACAATAAGGAGTTAGGTTTTAGTGTTCGTTGCGTGAGGGATTTAACACAAACCGGCCCCGCATTGTGCGGGGCCTTTTTTAGCAAAAAGATGAATTTATTAGACGGCTCAAATACAGTTTCATTAACCGAAGAAATATTCATCGCTTACTTTGAGTGCAGGAAAAATAAACGCAATACTATTAATGCACTGGCTTTTGAAAAGCATTTTGAGCGCAATTTGTTTCATTTGGAAGAAGAAATACAAAACGGGTATTACAATCCCGGCCGTTCCATTGCCTTCATCGTCAACAAGCCTGTAAAGCGGGAGATTTTTGCAGCCGATTTCCGCGACCGCGTGGTGCATCACTGGCTCATCAACAAACTAAACCCGCTGTTTGAGCGCATTTTTATCAACGATAGCTACGCCTGCCGCACAGGCAAAGGCACGCATTACGGCATACAGCGCCTCTATAATTTTATCAGCACCTGCTCAAACAACTACACCACCGACTGCTACATCCTCAAGCTGGATGTGCAGGGCTTTTTTATGCACATAAACCGGCAGTTACTTTATAACAGGCTAAAAGATTTTTTTCTGCGCTATTATCATAGCAGTGACAAGGCGCTGGTACTTGAAATCAGCCGAAAAATCATTTTCAACGATCCGGCGAAAAATTGCACCATCAAAGGCAGCAGGAAAGATTGGGAAGGATTGCCACAAAGCAAAAGCCTGTTTTACAGTCCGGTTGGTTGCGGCCTGCCCATCGGCAACCTTACCAGTCAGGTGTTCGCCAATTTTTATATGAACCCTTTCGATTGGTTTGTTAAAAAAAGAAATCGGTATCAGTAATTATGGCCGTTATGTGGATGATTTTATCATCATACATGAAAACAAAGAATTTCTGAAAACGCTCATTCCGGCACTTTCAAACTTTTTACTTTCTACTTTAAAGCTCACCCTGCATCCCAACAAGATTTACCTGCACCACTTCAGCAAAGGAGTAAAGTTTTTGGGCGCTGTTATTAAACCCAATCGTATTTATATTTCTAACCGTACTAAAGGCAATTTTTATGAAGCTATACAACATCATAATGCCATTGCCAGAATGCACAAACCAGATAAAGAGGAACAGGTCGCATTTTTATCTTGTATAAACTCTTACCTGGGCATTCTGAAGCCTGCCAAGGCAACTCAATTGGGTCAATATTACAAAACGTATAAACTTCGTCAAACCATGATTAAGAGATATCTGAGTGCCTGGTGGTGGAATTTATTCTCATTAAGCGGCGGGTGCGAAAAATTTATTTCAAAAAGCAGGCGGGTAAAAAACACTTTTCACCTCCCAGCCCCCTGAAGGGGGAGTTTGTTGGGTGCAAGATTTCAGTTATGGTGGTTTTATAGCTGAGGGTCAGTGCGGTGGCTCGCCCCTTTAGGGGATGGGGGTAAGGTGGCCAGAGTTTTGCTTGTAGGCACAGTGTTGCGTTTTTGTGATAGATTTCGTTATTTTTGCAGAAAACAAATTGCAATGCCCACAATATCCATGTTTTATGGGATAATAATCAGGATGTATTTCGCACCGGCGGAACATAATCCCCCTCATTTTCACGTTTATTATCAGGATTATCGCGCAACAGTTGGCATTCATACCGGGTCTTTGTTATCCGGAGAGCTACCGGCACGTCAGTTGAAGCTTGTGTTGGCCTGGAATGAAATACATCATGAAGAATTGCTGGCAAATTGGAAGCTATGTCAAAATGGAGAACATCCGTTTAATATCGAACCTTTAAAATAAGCATTATATGTACCCCGCCATCGTTCAGGTAAAACCCTTAGATGACTACCATGTAGTTTTATCCTTTGCCAACGGAGAAGTCAGGCGTTTTGATATGAAACCTTACCTGGAAACCGGATTATTCGTCCAGTTGAAGGAACGAGAACTCTTCGACAGCGTGAAAGTAAGCTTTGACACCATCGAATGGAACAACCAGCTCGATTTTGATCCGGAAATACTTTATGAGAAAAGTACACCGGTTGAATAGCCATATCATAATACCTTAATACCTCAACACCCATGCAACATTGCCGTAATTGCGGCATACCGTTGCAAGAAGTCTGATATCGCTGAAAAACTTACCTGGTTTTCATAACTATCACTATCACAACGTGTCAGATTGGTTGCACATAAAAAAAGTATCATTATCAGTGATTTAAATCGAATATTATTATAATATTTAGTGATTCAAATCGAAAATGATGATCTCGATCGCCTGCAGGACAGATGCTGTAACTTTGTTCTAATGCTTTTTATGGCGTGCAGCACAGCAGCAGGAGATTTATTATATCGAAGAAACTGAGAGTTAGCTAAAAGCGTTCAAATTATCAGAATCTAAACAGGTCGCCTAAAATGTTTTGTTCCAAAATAAAAGAGAATCTTCCGATATAAAACACTTACCTTTGCAACAAGCATGAAAGTAATTGATCTGATAAAACTGATCGAACAAGACGGATGGTATCTGGCAAGGCAAAAAGGCAGCCATCGCCAGTTTAAACATCTGCAGAAAGCAGGATTGGTCACCATTGCTGGTCATAAATTATCTGATGAGGTAGCAAAAGGAACACTAAGCAGCATTTTAAAACAAGCCGGAATTAAAAACGAACAGATATGAGGAAGTTTCTGATCATTATTGAAAAAACCGACACGGGATACAGCGCATACGTGCCGGATCTGCCTGGCTGCATAGCTACGGGCAACACCAGGGAAAAGACAGAAAAAAACATTTATAAAGCCATACAATTCCACCTTGAGGGAATGAAAGAATCCAACCTCCCAATCCCGTTAAATAAAACAGAAGCAGGAAACGTATTTGTGCAGTTGTAGAAATCCTCTCTTCTGAACTTCAACATTCAATTGTTCTCATGTTCAAATGTTCAACTGTTCAAAATAACCTGAGCAATAGAACCATAACACCATAACACCATAACACCATAACACCTGAACACCCGAACACCCGAACACCTGAACACCTGAACACTTCCTCACGCGTGATTCTCATGAAACTTCCTCAACCTGTATTCCAGGTCGGGGAACTGTGAGCGTTGGATTAATGAAACGCAGGCGCGCAGGCCTTCTAAGCGCTCACTACCGGTGATGGCCAGTGAAATGGCACTGATGCCGTAGTACATAAATTCTTCAATCAGTTCTTCGCCGGTGAAGCCGGGGTAAGAGATGGTGAAATAAAATCCGTCGGCGATGGGTTTGTCTTCGTCCTTGTCGTAAACAATTTTAAAACCATTATCGGTAAACAGCTTCTTCATGATCTTTGCCTTTTCGCCGTATTCCTTCACCGCTTCCACAAAGTTGAACTGTCCGTCGTTAGCGGCTTTAAGCATGGCTGCCAGGGCATATTGTGCGGAATGCGAAGTTCCTGAGCTTAATGCATATACGGTTCCGAAGATCATGGCGCGGCCAAGCATATCGCTGGCGTAATAGTTCAGCAGATTTGGGAATCTGGCGTTATATAGCTTGTTGCTTACCACCATCATGCCGATGCGCTGTCCGGCATAACTGAATGCTTTGGAGCTGGAGATCAGTAAAATGTAATTGTCGGTGAATTTTGCAACGCTTGACTGAAATGGCGGCACACCGGGCTTTGAGCAGTCAACCCTGAAGTCCATGGCCAGGTAGGCAAGGTCTTCCAGGATAACCACATTGTATTTTTCAGCCAGTTCGCCGATAATCCTGAGTTCCTTATCGGTGAAACATATCCAGGAAGGGTTGTTGGGGTTGGAGTAGAGAACCGAGTGGATATGCCCTTTGCTCAAAAAAGATTCCAGCTTTTCGCGAAGTTTGTCGCCGCGGTAGTTGTACACATCAAAGCTTTCAAATTTCTGACCCAAAACTTTATGCTGCTGCTTGTGCACCGGAAAGCCCGGATCAATAAACAAAGTGGTATCGCGCTCTTTGTGAAGGCGGTTCAGGGTCAGGAAACAGGCAAAGCTGCCCTGCATGGAACCCACCGTAGGGATACAGCCGGCAGGATCCACATCCACATCCAGGAAATTTTTAACAAAGCGGCTGATTTCGGGTTTGAGGGCGGGAACTCCGTCAATGTCGGGATAAATGGCGGCAACGCCTTTTTGCAGGGCTTCAATTTCGCCCTGAACCCCAATTTGTGCCGGTGGAAGGCCGGGAATGCCCATTTCCATACGGATGAACTTCTCGCCGGTAGCTTTTTCAATATTATCTACCAGGCGCTTGATCTCACGAATGGATGCCTTGCCAACACTTGGTAAGTTCATTTCTTTGATCTTTTGACTAACGATCTCGTAATTAATGGGAGTGTCTTTCATAACAATCAGGTTTAAAGTGTTATAGTGAGTAATTTGTTGTGCCGGTAATTTGCACTTCAAATTAAAGAAAAATGTTTGAAATGGCCAAATGGTTGAGCAAGTGTGATGCAGTGATACAGTAATGCAGTGATGCAGTGATGCAGTGATGCAGTTCCCGATTTCGCAAGCTCATCGGGATTTCACTATGTTCAAGATGCTGTGAAGCAGTGATACAGTTCCCGACCTCGCAAACTCGGTGCGGGATTTCGCTGCCCGCCTGACTGTCCGACCGTATGAACTACGTTCGGGCGGGCGCTCAAGATGCAGAGATTCACTCGCAACAGCTCCCGATAGGATCGCGACGTTACACGAAACCAATTGACAAATTAACTTATTAACCAATCAACCATCCCGATAGCTATCAGGAAACCAATTAACTAATCAACCAATTAACTAATAAACCAATCAACCAATCAACCAATCAACCAATCAACTAATCAACCAATCAACCAATCAACCCGCCATCCAACACACAAAGGCCAGTGCTTACGGCGGGCAAGCCAATCAACCAAATACCCTCTAAAAGAAGTAAAAGAAAGTGAACAACAGCCTGAGGTTACCAATTTCTTCGGTATTTTTCACCAGGCCTTTCTGATTGGGTGTGCCGTATGCTGCCACAGTGTATTCAATTTCGGTGGAGAGTTGTACGGTTCCTGAAATAAATGAAACGGAAGGCGCGATCCGGTACAGGTAATCAATATCCTCGCCGCGTGCGTAGTACACACCGTTGTTAACATGGGTGGTGCCAAGGTTTTTGCTGAAACCCGTAAAAAGCGAATACCTGATCTTTTCACCATAAGCAAGCAATCCCCATATATTCAGATGATTGGTGGGTGTATATGTTTCAAGGTGTGTAAGGGAATCGTAATGCTGCACAGCATAGCCACCCATCATCAAATGCTCAGTGAGGTTTTGCCCCAAAATGGTTTTTGTACTTGCCAGAAAGCTTTTGCTGCTGAATTTGTAATACCCCATTACAGCCCAGGAGCCAATTTTATCATTGACTTCTTCGTTCAGGGCGTTTACAACCCTGGGTTGCAGTACTTTGTAATCGGCGGCAAGCCCCCACACATGCTGGTGTGTTTTGTGCTGGAGCTGGATGTGTGCGTTGGGAATAAGCGTATTGCGCATGTAAAGCGGTGAGAAACCATCGGGGCCAAGATTGGATTGATCGCGTTGAGCAATGAGGGTGAAACTGAGGTTGAAATTGCCATAATAATGTGTGTAAGCCATTTGCGGATTCCTGATAAAGGGCTGGAAAGGCGCCCCGGTATTCAGCGAGACAACATTGGGAAAAACCTCTGTAACAAACATCGGATGCCAGTATTGTCCAAAGAGCAGTTCCGATTTTTCCCAGCGCAGTTTCCCGTAGGCATGCCGTAACCTGAACCCATTGATATCGGCATTGGTAACACCTGAAAAATCGGCTTCGAGCACACCTGATGTTTTGGCGCCGAAGGCATCCGGCCCGCTGATAATTCCGGTTAGCCTGGAGGTAACCGCACTGTAATTGAATGAAGGCCTGGCGTTTAAATCCTTTCCACTGGCATCGGTTTTAATATTCAGGGGAAAGAAAAGAAAAATATCTTCGCGGGAAGCCGATACCTGCCGGCTGTCGTACCAATAATCGCTTTTGATAAAGCCTTTAAACTGAATCGCGGGTTTCTTGTTTTCCTTTTGTTCGTTGTTTTGCGAATGTAAGGTGTTGGAAAGCAGGGAAATGCATAAAAAAAGCAAGAACGCTGATTTTGCAGTTTTCATCCGTGTTGTTCTTTTGATTTTTTTCCGAATAAACTAAAAACAGGGTTTACGGCCAGCGAGGTAATCATGCCAATGCTACCTGCCTGAGGTGAGAAAGCCGGCCCCCACAGCGCATAAAGCGAGAGGCAAACGGCCAGCCCGATGAAGCCCGAGGCCAGCCCGCCGGTTTTGTTTACACGCTTGCTGAACAAACCCCAGATAAACGGGCCGAGGAAAAAGGAACCAATGGCACCCCAGGAAATTCCCAGAATGGATACAATGGTGTCTATTTCAACTGATGCCAGCAAGACCGCCAGCAAAACAAAAAAAGCCGACATGATCCGCATGAGTTGTGTCAGGCTCTTGTCGCTGGCTTTTTTATTGACAAAACCGGCATAAAAATCTTTGGTAAAAGCCGAACTGGAGATGAGTACCAGCGAAGCAAGTGTTGACATGGATGCCGAAAGAATCAGTAACAGAATCACTACCGCAAGGGATTCGGGAATAACATTGGTAAGCAATTCGGGCATGAGCCGGTCGAAATGGGGTGCGTTGTTCACAAATGCGTTGGGATTGTTGGCCGGGGTCAGGAAAATCCTTGTGGTTGAGCCAATAAAATAGGCCACACCGCCAATCAATAAAGCAAAAACAGTAGAGGCGATCATTCCGGTTTTTACCGATTTTTTATCGCGGATGGCATAAAACTTTTGTACAAGCTGGGGCATGGCAAAGGGCGCAAGGCTTGTCAGGATCACAAGAGAAATCAATGGCCACCAGCCGGGAGGGCCTATAGGCCTGGTGAGGAGCGGATCAATGTTGCGCAAGGATGCGCTGATATTGGCAAGGCCTCCGCCTTCACTAACTGTGCTGAAATACAGAATGATGACCCCAAGTGTCATGATCATCCCGAAAATCATGTCAATCATGGCCATTGACTTGTATCCGCCAAGCACAAGGTAAATCGCGGTGAAAACACCCATAAAAACCAGCGCCCAGTGATAGTCAATGTTGAAGGTGGTGGTAAACAGATAGGAGAGGCCCATAAAAACGGCAGCGGAGTATGGGATCAGGAAAATAAAAATGACTACCGCCGAAGCAAGTTTGAAAAAATGGCTGTTGTATCTTTTCTCCAAAAACTCGCTTAATGTGGCAACCCCGTATTCCATTGACATTTTCTTGATTCGCCAGCCCAAAACCGCCCATACCACAAAAACTCCAAGAAAGGCATTGAACAGTGCGATCCATAAGCCCGAATACCCGAAAGCCCAGCCAATTTTGCCTGCAAAGCCAATAAAAAGAACAGCAGAAAAATATGCTGTTCCGTAAGAAAAGGCTGTCATCCAGGGTCCGATATTGCCGCCGCCCAGGAAAAAGTCGTTAAATGATTTTGTTCTGCGAAGGCCAATCAGGCCAACGATTACGATCATAAGGGCATAAAGCGCAACAACGGTAATTTTGATTGCCATAGCTTGAGTAGTTAAGTTGACGGGTTTTTGAGAATGTGCAAATGTATGCAAAATCATCTTTGGGCTGCCGGGCAAAGAAATGTCATTTTGCCAATGGTTCGGGCATGGATGATTCAGCAGCCGGTGTTTTTACTACTCCATATCCTTTTGCTTTCCGTTCTCCCACTCCATGTGCTTCAAAACAAAACGAAGCTCGCCCCAGCTTACCTCATCGCCCAGTGTCGTTTTTGCCGGACCCAGCGACAGGTCTTCGGTTTCCGTAAAATAATCGTTGATTTTTGTGAATTTCTCAGCTGAAAGCAATTTTTCGACTGCGATTTCACCGGTTCCGACATAATGCGATAAGTGCCCCTCAACGGTTGAAACCGCCAGCCCGCGCTCCTGCGCCACTTCCGCTATGGTTTTTCCCTGATTGAACAGCGTAAAACTTACAAGTTTGCTGTCGGTTTTCTTTTCCTTTTTCTTTATCAGCAGGGGAGCATCATCTATGGTTTTCTCGATTTCGTTTTCTTCGATGTATTCTTTGATTAATTCAAGCAATTCATCGCCATATTTTTTGATTTTTTTCTGCCCGATTCCCTTGATCTCCAGTAAATCTTTTCTGCTCAGCGGCAGTTTTTCGGCTATTTCAAACATGGCCTGCCTCGATATCACCTGATAATGGGTCGCATCCATTTCCATCGCAAGCTCGTTTCTCCAGGCTTTGACTTTGCTAAGCAGCCCCGGATGTTTCAATCCCTTCTCTGACATATCGGCGGCTGCCTGCCTGCGTTTTTTGTATTGGGGTTCAATAGAAGCCTTTGCACGGGTTTCCAGATAATCGGCAACAATAAACCCATTTGCACCCGCTTGCAAACAGGCCAGCTTCACAGTAGTTTCGTTACCGAGCCGTTCCATAAGATCCTCAACAGATTTTCTTACTACCTTGTTATCGGTTCCCACATCAGGCAGTGCATCGGCAAAATCCGACCCAAACCTGGGCGAAAAATAGTCGCATGCCTTTTTGATCCTTTCCTGCAATGCAGGGTTTTTTTCAATGTCTCTGTTGGCGAGTAGATGCCTGTCAACTTCTGCGATAAATTTTTCAGCCACCTGGCTGATTTCTGCTTTCAGTTTCTGGTTAAGGCCGGCAACATCAGCGGATGCGCCGGGATTGAAGCTACCGGTATTGTCGCGGATGATTTTTTCGAGATAAGAGAGGCGGCGATGAAACATCGAAAAATCAAAAAGTTCTTTTACGAGCGAATACTGGTATGCATTTTTGGCTTCTTCAAGCCGTTGCTCATCGGGTGCATTCTCTTCGAGCCGCTTTACAAAATCCCCGACCTTATAGTCGGTTTTTATGGCCTGCTGCGAGATGCCCGTGCTCAGCACCATGCCTTCAAGTGTGCGGCAGCGGCTCAGCGCCACATAAACCTGGCCGTGAGCAAAGGCTTGCCGGGCATCAATAATGGCCTTGTCGAAGGTTAAGCCCTGGCTTTTATGAATGGTAACGGCCCAGGCGAGTTTAAGCGGATATTGCCTGAAACTTCCGATCACTGTCTCGGTGATTTCCTTGCTTTCATCATCCAGCGAATAGCGGCAATTTTGCCATTCAAGCGGGCTAACCTGAATGGAATTGGCTTCATCCGGGCATTTCACAGTGATGTTATCTTCTTCAATGTCAATTATCTTTCCGATTTTCCCGTTGAAAAACAGTTTAAGTGGCGAAGGATCGTTTTTTACAAACATCACCTGGGCGCCAATCTTTAATTTCAGAAGCTCATCAGTCGGGTAATTATATTCAGGAAAATCTCCGCTGACTTCGGCCTTAAATTCGTGGATTTTTGTTTCAAGCCGGCCAAGCCGGTAGGTATTGATATCCTGCGACTGGTAATTGTGCGTGGTAAGGGTGATGTATCCTTCGTCTTCACCCGGCCTGAAGTTGGGGATAAACCTTTTTTCCAGCATCGCAATGGCCTCATCGTCAAGGTTGTTCTCACGGATTTTACCCAGAAGCCTTATAAAATCGCGGTCGCTCTGACGATAGATATTAGTGAGTTCGATGCTTACATAATCGGTTTTTTGAAGGGCCTTGCTGCTGAAAAAGTAAACCGAATCATAATAATCCCTGAGCAGTTTCCATTCGTCTTCTTTGGCAATGGGCGCCAGTTGCTGCAGGTCGCCTATCATCAAAAGCTGAACCCCGCCAAAAGGGATTTCGCGGTTGCGGTAACGGCGCAGCACTGCATCAATGGCATCGAGCATATCGGCGCGAACCATGCTGATTTCGTCAATCACCAGCAAATCAATGCTTTTGATGATGTTTATCTTTTCTCGTGTGAACCGTTGAAAACGGGCTGCCGATTGCCTGGCGTCCTCATTTTCGATTACTGCTTTTTTTGCAAGTTCTTCAGGTATTTGCGGCCCGAAAGGCAACTGAAAGAAGGAATGAATTGTTACACCGCCGGCATTGATTGCTGCCACACCTGTTGGGGCCACAACCACATGTCGTTTGAAAGTTATGTTTTTCAGGTTTCTCAGAAAGGTTGTTTTTCCGGTTCCGGCTTTGCCCGTAAGAAAAAGGTGTTTGTTGGTGTAGCGGATAAAACTGGCGGCAAGTTCGAGCTTTGGGTTTGTTTGCAGGGTATTCATTTTTCTCGTGTGTTTCGGTTTCCAAAAATACAAGTATATTTACAGCGTTCAAAAAAGTTTTTTGATAATTCAATCATCCTCAAAAATATCAGAATGGCTGTTTATATAAATAGTAAGAACCCCAATTCCCCTGAACTTGACGATTTATTGACCAGCTTGCCTACCTGCCCCGGAACATGCATTTTTATTGATATCGTGAACTCAACAGAGATCAAGTATCGCACCGGATTGAAGGAATGGGCCAGATTGCTGAACAATACGTTTAATTTTATTTCCTTTCTTAACGATTTTCCAAATCATATTGTGAAAGGGATCGGGGACGAATTAATGCTTTATATACCCGATGAGGACCTCGGGAAAAAAGCGAATATCAACAACCATCATCAACTGCTTGAGGAGATTTATGCCACGCTATACAACATCAAGCATTTTCCGGCCAGCGATCTCTTTTTGCCATGCAAGGTAGCAATACATTATTGTACCGAAGTTTATAACATCACCTATTTTGAGCATTATAATGATTATTATGGCCGCGATATTGATCTGGCTGCACGTTTAATGACCAAAGCAAAGATCCACCGGATTGTAGTATCGGAGAGTTTCTACAACATGGTTTTGCAATCTGCCGGTACGAAAGATGCTACCGCATGCCTTAAATCTGTTTCAGAAAAATATATCGAAGATTTTAAGGGTGTGCCTCACTCCACGGCGCTGCATGTGATTGACGTTTGATTCTTTTTGTCCCTTTTTTCTTCCTGACGCCATATTGTAATTGATTAATCCGTATTTTTACTGCCAAACCAATCTTCAGCCAGGGCTTCAAAGGGAATTTCTTCTTTAAGCTTAGATATGTCATTAGCATTTGGACTGCTACCGGTTTTGTTGTTTCTCATCTGCTTATTCCTGCTTGACAGTTTCAAGCTGGTTAAGGTGGGTTTACTTTTGCTTTGTTTGCTTTGGGGGATACTGAGTGCCGGTATTTCATATTATGCAAACACATTCCTTTCAGGCTATTTAAGCCTGAGTTTTGAAATTCTTTCCCGTTATTTTGCCCCTGTTACTGAGGAGATTATCAAGATTGCGGTCATTCTGCTTCTGATACGGAGAAAACTCATCGGCTTCATGATTGATGCGGCCATATATGGCTTTGCTGTTGGTACGGGCTTTGCTTTGGTTGAGAACCTGTATTATTTTATTCAGCTTGGCGAAGGGTTTCATCCGGTGCTGGCTATTGTGAGAGGTTTCGGCACAGCCATCATGCATGGCGGAACCGTTGCCATATGCGCCATCATTATGATAGAAGGCATTCACAAGGTAAATCATTTGCTTCGGGCAGCATTACCGGGCATTGCGGTTGCCATTTTAATTCACGCTTCTTTTAACCAGTTTATGCTGCATCCGATTCTTCAAACCTTACTGATATTGACCCTTTTGCCCCTTGTATTTTATTTTGTGCTGATGCGCAATATCAGGCAACTGCAAAACTGGCTTGAAGTGGAGTTCAGCAATGAGGTTGATATGCTCCGTATGATCCGGATCGGACGTTTCAGGGATACAAAAGCGGGGAACTACCTTGCTTCTTTGCGAGATCACTTTCCGCCCGGCGTGGTGGTAGATATGTATTGTTTCTGCAGCCTGTATCTTGAACTTTCAATCAAGGCAAAAAGAAATATCATGCTCCGGGAGAATGGCTTTTCGCCCATTATTGAAGCTGATATTAATGATAAGCTAAAGGAGATTAAACAATTACGTAAACAAATCGGGAAATCCGGAGAGTTGGCTTTGCAGCCTCTGGTTCGGATGAGCTACAAAGAATTATGGAAATTAAATCAACTTCAAAGCTGATTTTTTCCAACTTTCCCAACTTTTATAAGTAATGCTTATGATCGAAGATGAATACCATACCATTAGAAGAATTCAGCTCGGGCATTCCGAATCATACAGGACTCTGGTGTTGAGATATCAATCTGCGATTTTTGGATTGCTTTACAGCATGTTGCGCCAGCGGGATATTGCGGAGGATTTGACACAGGATGTGTTTATAAAGGCTTATGAAAGTTTGGGCAGTTTTAATTACAGGAGCCGCTTCTTTAGCTGGATTTACCGGATTGCACTGAATGCGGCAATTACATATAAGAAAAAGAACCGCAGTGTAATCCATGTTGAAACGGCATGGCCGGGTAAAGAGGAAAGTGCTGAAGACAGAATTGTGGGTTTGGAACGCAGCATGCTTCTTCAAAAAGCGATTGAACAGTTGAATGACAAATACAAACCTGTGCTCTGTCTGAAGTACTTTGAACAAATGTCTTACCAGGAGATTGCAGCGGTTCTGAACATACCTGAGAAAAAAGTGAAATCCAGGTTGTTTGATGCCCGAAAGGCGCTCAAAGCATTTCTTGAAGAAAACGGATATTTTTAGAAAATATATTATGGCAATGAAATCCAACCGATTGGAAGAGTTGGTCAACAAAAAACTTGATGGTCAACTCAGTGAGCAGGAAAATTTTGAGCTTGAAAAGCTGGTTCTTGATTCAAAAGAAGCAAAGGCACATCTTGAAAAGATGCAGTTGCTTCATGCTGCGCTTGCCAGGGCTGCCGGTGAAAGTAAAAGCGCTGATGTAAGCCAGGAAGTAATGAAGAGAATTACCAACAAGGCTTTTCCTCAAAATTCTGCAAAAGTCCGCTCTTTGTTTCGAATGAATATTACTCGTTATGCCGCCATCCTGGTTATAGGCTTGCTGCTCGGCTCTATGCTCACCTACCTTTGGCTGTCCGACCCGGCTCGCATTGACAGTATTGATGCAAGGGCATCCATTGCCAGCCAGGGAAGCAAATCTTATTTCTACTCAGGTGCAGGCTGGATGATCAGTTTAAATCATTATATGGTGGAAAATGAGATTGTAATCTATTTTGTGAGCCGCTCAGAGAATGATATGAATGTGCAGATGCAGTTTAATCCCCAGGTTTTCAGAATAGAAAACGCCGTTTGCGTCGGGTGCGGATTCACACCGCAGATTGATGCCTTCCGGGGTATGATTAATTTTTATGTGAATGGGGAAGTGGTGTATAAAGCCCACCTGAAAAACCCAGGCGGAATTCAGATGCCTGTGCCATTTGAAATAAAACGGGATGATGAAATTTTATACAATGGCGAAATCTTCCTCCGTTAAACCAACTTTTTAATAAACTGGAAGTAATTCAATAAACTCAATACATCAAATTATTCATTAAAAACCAGAACTTATGAAAACCACGAAAACTTTTACAATCATCATCAGCCTGATTATAGGCTTAGCCATTGGCTTATTTCTTGGGATCCTGCTGACTAACCCTGGCATGAACCTCCTCGATGCAGCCGGAACCATTGGCAGGGTAGACCAATACCGCAACGTAAGAATTACTGAAGCCGATATTGAACTGAGAAACGAACTGCTTTCAGATGAAAACATGCTTGAAGCATACCGATCGTATCTCGGGTTTGAGTATGCAGCCAACCTCCGCATGGTGGAAGACTTGCATACAGCATTGCAGGCAGGCCGTAATATCCCGGAATTTCTTTCAGCAAATGCTTCAACCCTGGAGCGTGTAGAACGCTATGCCGGATTCCTGGAAAATGCACGATTGAACATACTTGATGCCATCGGGGCCTTGAACGACCTGTCGGGCACAAGCCGTGTAGCGGTTCGTTCATTGCTCAATAACGCAGGTAATGTTATAGTGCAAAGCCATAGCCTGAGCGGTCCTGTCTTTGATTTTATGCTGGGTGTTGACAGTTTTCTAAAGCAAAACCCCGACGGTGACTATCAGGATCTGGCAAATGCCCACGATCAGTTGCTGGCCAACCTGATGATGGTCAACATCATTAACAACAACCTTCCGGTGCTCGAACACCTTTCGGAAAAATCGCTTCTGGCCGGAGATGGAGAACTGGCTCAGTTTGACAGGGAGATGCTGCGCGCTAAAGTGCTTGAAGATGCGGGCAGGCTTGGATCAGGTGCTTATTTTGATTCGGAAAAACTAAATGTTATCGTTTATGATGTTGAGCGTTTATCACTCGTTCTTAACAGAGAAACCTTATCCGGAATTGTAGCCTTTGATAAGGAACAACTGAGTTCAGGCTTTACCCTTGGCTCGGAAGTTCTTAAAGGAATTGGGTTCTATGATGCTGAAAAATTAGGCGCTGTTTATTTGGACGCTGAAAAACTAAGCGTTGTTCTGCAGGGCAGCGAAGAATTGAACTCATTCTTTCTTAGGTAGCAGAGGCTGTATCCGCTTCGCTTTGCAGAAATCAGTTATGTGAAACCTGTCATAACAAGGATGCACATCAGAGTTTAAAAACTTAATGGAGTTGTTAATCATGAAAAAAAGCAGAATTATTGCACTTGCAATTAGTCTTATCATCGGCGTTGCCATCGGATTCATAGCGGGAGTTATGCTGATGAGTCCCGGTTTGAGCCTTGCTGAGGCTGCCGGAACTATTGGGCGGGCCGACCAGTACCGGAATGTCAGGATTTCAGAAGCCGACATTGAATTGCGGAATGAACTTGTGTCGAATAAAGAAACACTGGAGGCTTTCCTGGCTTATCTGAATTTTGAATATGCCGCCAACCTCAAAATGAGTGATGACATCGCTTTCGCCATTGAATCCGGCAATGATGTTCCGGATTTTCTGGAACAGAACAACACAACATTGGATCAACTCAAAAATTACCGCTTATTTCTTGATAATGCCCGTTTGAGCATCTTGCAGGGAATAGATGTTTTAAACAACCTTGATGCAAGTAATAAAGTTGCCATTCATACCATGCTGAATCATGCTGTGAACGCCATTGCACAAACAAAAACACGGAGCCACCCGGTTTATTATTTTATGCTTGGAGTGGAGGTGTTTTTAGAAAATAATCCCGGAACCGCTTTTCCCCATCTGGCCAGGGCCCACGATCTGTTGCTGTCCAATATGATGATGATCAGCGTCGTCCATCTCGACCGACCGGTGCTTGAGCATCTTCTTGGTAAGCAAATGCTTGAAGAGGATACTGAACTTGTTCATTTTGATATGGAGGTACTGAAATCGAAATTAATGAACGATTTACTCCGTATAGATTTCCCTGTTATTGTTGACCGCGAATCACTGGGTTCATTCAGAAGCAGCGTTGAGCGCCTGTCAGATTATTATCTGAATGTGGAACAACTAAGAAATGCAGCCGGAATGAGCGACAGGCAGCAGGAATCGCTATCTGTATTTCTGGATGCCGGAAAATTACAAGCTGGCTTTCCCGACAGTGAGAAACTTTCCCGTTTGGTAGATTCTCAAAATCTCGGAGTATTCAACTCTGACAAACTTAAACATATACTATTCGGAGCCGAAAAGTTGAATGGAATTGTGTTTTATTAACCAACGGAGAGATTTCTTTGATAAATGATCATGCGTATGTTAATCAACCCCCGCTTTTTACAAACTTTCATGGAAAGAAATTCTTCCCCGCCTTCTGCTAAAACCGGACTCATTCCTTTTCGTGCGAGAATATGCTTATTTATATTTATGACAATGGCCTTAACCGGGCCATTCCAGGGTTTTGGCCAGCTCATCACAAAGATTGATACTGAGCGTGCCCAACTTGTATATTTTGGAGGCCGGTATACCTATTTAACACCCCATGTGTTGCGAAGCTTCAACAACGCCATGGATTTTCATCAAAAATTGTGGGATTATGATCCTGGCAAGATCTATATTATGTTGAACGATTTTCAGGATTATGGCAATGGGGGTGCCATTACTATGCCGCTCAACCAGGTTTTTATTGGCATCGGCCCTTATAATTTCGCATACAGCATCGTGCCTTCAAGCGAGCGCTTTCAGTGGTTGTTCAACCATGAACTAACCCATATTGTGATGACCGACAAACCAAACCAACGCGACAAACTCTGGCGCAAGGCCTTATTTGGTAAGGTTAGGAGGGAAGAGGCCTATCCCATTTCAGCAGTTTGGAGTTATGTTACTGTTCCCCGCTGGTATGCCCCCCGCTGGTATCAGGAGGGAATTGCCATTTTTATGGAAACCTGGATGTCAGGTGGTTTGGGTCGCACGATGGGGTATTATGATGAAATGTATTTCAGAAGTCTGGTGCACGAAAATGCTCCCATCCATTCTGTTGTCGGACTTGAAACGGAGGGTACAGCCCTGGATTTTCAGGTGGGTGCAAATTCCTATCTCTATGGTTCAAGATTCACTACTTATCTTGCACGGGAATATGGTGTGGACAAATTACGTGATTTCTTTTTTCGTTCCGACGACAGCAAAGCCTTTTATGCCAGACAGTTCCGGCAGGTGTACGAAAAACCTGTGAAACAGGCATGGGAAGAGTGGATTGAATTTGAACGCAGCTTCCAGCAGGAAAATATCAGCAGGATCAAAGAATATCCGCTAACAAGTTTTGAAACCCTTACTGCCCATCCGCTGGGGAATGTTTCTACCTACCGCTACAACCATGAAACCCGGAAGTTGTACATGGCCGTGAATTACCCGGGCATCATCTCGCAAATTGCTGAGATTGATGCATGCACGGGCGATATCCGGAAATTGGCGGAACTGGATTCTCCTTCCTTGTATTATTCTACTCATCTTGCTTATGATCCCGACAGTAACCGGGTTTTTATCACCGAACAGAACTATAAATATCGCAGTTTGGTGATGATTGATGTAAAAAGTGGAAAGAAAGAAACCCTGATCCCTTTTTCCAGAACCGGCGAACTTGTTTTTAACCAGGCCGACCGCAGCATCTGGGGTGTGCGCCTCGACAACGGGAATTCAACCCTCGTAAAGATGCCGGAACCGTATCAAAGCATCATCCCTATTTATGAAATGCCTTTTGGGAGGGCAATTTTCGATCTTGATATATCCTCTGACGGAAAGTATTTGTCGGCAAGCATTTCCGGGATAAGTGGCGATCAGGAACTGGCTTTATTTGAGATCGCACAACTGGAAGCAGGCAATACCAGGTATAGGAGCCTTCATAAACTGGACGACAACACGCTTACGCAGTTCAAGTTTTCTCTTGACAACCAAAGCCTGATAGGGACATCGTATTTTACAGGTGTTTCAAATATCTGGCGTATCGGGATTAAGGATGGTTCTTTTGAGCTTCTATCAAACACCGAAACAGGCTTCTTTATGCCTTATCAGTACCATGAAGATTCTCTGCTCGCTCTTCGTTTCTATCGCGATGGCATGAAGCCGGTGCGTATTCCCATTGAGGTATTGAACGAAGCCAATGCCATTCATTTTCTTGGCCTTGATGTGGTACGTGAATCTCCGGAGGTGATTGACTGGTCTCTCCCTCCGCCACCGCCTCTTGCTGAATCCGATTTTAACGAAAAGGATTATCGCCCCATCCCGGAGATGTTTCTGGCAAATGCCTGGCCTGATATTGCCGGCTACAAGAACACCATTGCTGCCGGTTACAGGTTGCTGTGGCGCGATCCTCTGTCGCTTAGTCAGGTCAATCTTTTTTTAGCCGGTTCGCCCTGGAGCCCCTATGAAGACAAGCAGAAGCTGCATGCCCATCTGGACTGGCAATACTGGAACTGGAAATTCAATGCAAACTGGAACAGGGCGGATTTTTACGACCTCTTTGGCCCTACCAAAAGGAGCAGGGCCGGATACAGCCTTGGGCTTTCCTATGAAAAGATTTACAGCCTGAAGGATCCCTTTCGCTATTCGTATAATTTTGGTGTTTATCACTATGGCGATCTGGAAGTTTTGCCCCAATATCAGAATATAGAATCACCGATTCGCGATTTTCAGGCTGCTACGGCTGGCTTCACGGTTTCAAAAACACGAAAAACCCTTGGCGGTGTGGATGATGAAAAGGGATATAAATGGTCGGTAACCGGAACCTCATATTATGCAGGTGAAGCATTCTACCCATCAATCATGTCATACCAGGAGCTTGGCTTTCTGGTTCCGGTGATACGCAATACCAGTTTCTGGATCCGAAATACACTCGGGCAGTCATTCGGCGACAGGGAATCGGCCATGTCATATTTCTATCTGGGTGGGTTCAGAAACAATTTTGTTGACTGGCGTGCTCCACGCCAGTACCGCACCAGTCTGGCTTTTCCGGGTGAGGATATTGACGGCATCGCTGCCTATAATTATATAAGGACAATGGGCGAACTGAACCTGAAACCGATAAGGACACGCAATTTCGGAACCACCTGGCTGTATCCGACATTTATATACTCATCTGTTTTTGGAACGCATTTGTTTACCGATCCCGATAGGTCGGAGTTGTCCAGGCATGTTTTTAATCTGGGCTTCCAAACCGACATAGAAGTGGTGATGTTTTCCTATTTAAAAACTACCTGGTCAGCCGGTTATGCATGGTTGTTTGAACAGAATCAAAAAATGCGCGGACAGTGGTTCCTGTCGCTGAAATTATTGGGCAATTGAGTTTTTCCTGAAAAGAGCCTGGGATTAAATTGCTGCAATGGCAGTTTCAAGGTCGGGATGGATCGAAAAAATCATTGAAAAACCCGACACCTCAAAAATTTCTTTAATACCTGGCTGAAGGTTGCACAAAAGCAGTTTGCCGGCAACAGCCATCATCTTTTTCTGGGCAATCAGGAAAACGCGCAACCCGGAACTGCTGATATAATCCAGGGCTTTGCAATCCAGAATGATTTTGGTCTGCCCCGATTCTATAACTTCCAGCAGTTGCTTTTCAAAGGAGTCGGATTGCGTTGTGTCCAAACGTCCTTCAATTGCAACAATCACATGTGTACTGTTACTATTCACTGAAATTCTCATTGTGTAATCCTTTTTGTGAGTTTAAGTATATTTTTATCTGAATGTCTTTGGTATTGAACGTCGTCCATGAGTTTCTTAATTAAAAAGATTCCGAGCCCTCCAATCGGACGTTCTTCCAGAGGAAGATCGGTTCTGGGATCGGCATTTTGAGTAGGGTCATAAGGGAATCCATTGTCAGTAATGATGATTTCAATCTGGTTTTCGGTTCTTACAAATTCGATATCAATAAGACGCTGCTCATGGTCGTGGTAGGCATAGTTTACAACATTTGTAAAGGCCTCTTCAATGGCCAGGTTAAGGGGCATGCCGAATTGTAACGGAATATCCCAATCATTTATGAGCTTTTCCAGCGTAGAGTGGATGTTGCCCAGTTCGGACAGCTGGTTTGAAACGCTCAGCTTATATTTTATTGGCTTGCTCATTGTACATTATTGTCATCATAGTAATATCATCTGATTGTGGGAACCCTTTAACGTGGGATTCAATAGCAGTTTCAAGGCAGTGAATCAGTGAAGCCGGGTTGGGATCTTTGCATTTGCCAAGTTGGTGCAGCATTTGTTCATCTCCAAAAAGAATAGCTTGTTCATTCTCGGCCTCGTTAACCCCGTCAGTATAAGCAAAAATCATGTCGCCGTTATTTAATTGAAGCTGCGATTCGGGATAGGCGAAATCTTCAAATAGCCCGAGCGGGATGGCATTGGCTGTTTCAAACATCCTGATATCATTCTGGCAGGTGATCAGAACCGGGGGATTGTGTCCCGCATTGGCATATTGTAACAATCCGGTTTCCAGGTCAAGAATGCCAAGGAAGAAAGTTACAAACATGTTTGACTCATTGTTATAGGCCAGCGATTTATTCAGGTTCTCCATGATACGGGAAGGCGATTCTTCCTTGTCTGAAATGGATCGGAGCAAGGTTCGGGTCACGGCCATAAACAATGAGGCCGGAACGCCTTTGCCCGATACATCGCCAATTGCGAAGCAGAATTTGGTTTTGTTTATGACAAAGAAATCATACAAATCACCGCCAACTTCCTTGGCTGATTTAAGCGTAGCATAGAGGCTGATTTGCGGCAAGTCGGGGAAGGGAGGGAAAGTGTGGGGGATCATGGACATCTGGATTTCGCGTGCGATCCGGAGCTCACTTTCTATCTTTTCCTTTGCGGTGGTTGTTTCTTTCAGGTTTTCAATGTATTGTGCCAGTTGAAGCTGCATGTGTGAAAATGCATTGTGCAGTTCCTTCATTTCATCCCTGGTTTTTACCGGAGGAAGTTGTACGTTGAAGTTGCCTTCGGCGATGGTTCTGGCAGAATTTGCAAACTGTGTAAGCGGTGAAGCCAGTTTGTTTATGATTCCGGAAGTGATCAGTGTGAGTAGCAAAAGACCGGCAACTATCAGGAGAATAGCCATGGTATTCATCTGGATGAGAGGGGCAAACATCTCTCTGTCAGGATAAACCACGCTAACTGACCAGAGATTTGATTCAAGGTTGTGGTAATAAATCCATCTTGGCTCTCTTCCCGGAATATTGTACTCCCTGAAATTGCTTTTGCCTTGCAGAAGTTCTCTCCCGATTTCCCTTAAAATCGGTGCGTTCCAGTCTTCTGCAATAGAGAAAATACTGCTGTTCATGATTTGCGACTTGTCAGGGTGTGTAACTGCAACCCCATTGCGTGAAATCATGAATGCATAACCGGTTTCAAATATTCTAACTTCCGATACAATGTCAGTTAGCCATTCGAGTTCGATATCCACAGTGGCCATTCCGGCAAAATTGCGCTTGCCGTCCTGCATGCAATAAAACGGAACCGAATAGGTAGCCATAAGCACATTACCGGCGCCTTCGTCGTAATATGGCTCTGACCAGTAAGGGGTTCTGAGCATGGCAGGGATTTGATACCAGTCCATATAAAAATAGCTGTAATCCCGGCCTCCAAGAATCATGGTTTGAATAGAATCCTCTTCGCGATGGGCATAAAGCATGTAATATTTGCCTTTATCCGGAAAGAAATCCGGTTCAAACGCCAGGCAGGTTCCATAAATGTTCTTGTTGTGCTTTAGGATGGATTTCAGAACAGGCATCAGCGAATCCTGGTGAAAAACACCCATTTCCATAGTAGCCGCAAGCATCAGAGGAAGTTTCTCCATGGGAAGCAGGATCTGCTCAATCTTGCCTGAGATGTTTCCTGCCAGTTCAATCGCATATCTCTGTGTTGACTCCATAATGATCCTTCTGGTATAATAATAATAAACAGAAAGAATCAGTATAAAAAGTGTTACGGTGATCAGCAATACACTTGTGATGATTCGAAACGACAAACTGTGCCTTTTGATCATGGTAATGATGTTATTTATTAAGAGGCAAAACCGGTTGAAAGAAATCCTCAAATACTATTTGGATATTTGAATTATAAGCTGCCTGAATGATGGAAACAGCTTTTTCAAAATCATCGTGGTGAAGTTCAAAACGGTTGACGTCTTTGTGTTCAATTTCCCTGGATTCAAGGACTTTATCCAGCATCCATCGCTGGTGTGCTGCATTGGATGGAACGTTGGCTTCCTGCATTAAACGAACTACCAGATTAATGGTGTATTCCTTATTCTGTGCAGCAAAGTCCCAGCCCCTTGCACTGGCGGCAACGAAGGCTTTCAGTTCGTCTTGTTTGTCCTGATGGGTGTGTCTCAGGGTATATAATCCATCTTCGGGAAGGTTGTACCCGTAATCCGCCATGAAAAAAGTGTTCATCTCGTCATGGTTTATGCCGCTGTGGTAGATCTGATTGTACTCATTGTACCACATTACGGTCATAACATCAATGCCGCCAAGTAAAAACAGGTTTACCGTTGACATGATCGGAATCCATTCAGCGTTGATGCTATGTTCGCTTAGCAAGGCTTTAGGCACTTCTTCGAAGCCGCTCATCCAGATTCCGATTTTTCGACCCTCAAAGTCCTGTAGCGTTTCAATTCCACTGCTCTTTTTGCTGACAAACATTATTGCAGAGTGTTGTGAAAATTGTGCAATGTTCACCAGGTCAATGCCATTTTTAACAGCATTCACAGCTGTGATCAGAAACAAGGAAATAATGTCGGCATTCCCCTCGACCAGAAAATTGAGTGCGTTCACAGATGCCGAAGGGTGGATAATATCTACTTCAAGGCCAGCTTCGGCATAATATCCCTGATCCTGTGCTATGTAAAAACCAGCGAATTGAGCCTGTGGCAGCCAATGCGGTGTGAACACAAGTTTCTTTTCCTGTGCCTGAGAACTCATGCAAGTGGCTATGAATGCGGCCACAGAAAGAAGTATGGTTTTAAAAATGGTCATGACAGTCGGATGTGTTGATTAGGTTGGCAAACCCTGATAAAAAACAAGAGCAAATATAGCGTTTTTTAAACATTGATTAATTGTGCGTGGTCATAACAGAGAATTATTTGCTACGCCCGGTGGGCAAATCCAGTGAAATTTTTCTCACATTTGTATAAATTTATTTTTGTTACTAAACGTTGGAGGTAGCTAGTATGAATAATAGAAAAATGATTGTGGCGGCTGTGCTTGCTGTTGCTGCCTTATTTTTAATTCTGCAAAACCGGGAACTGGTTGAAGTCAGGTTGTTTTTCTTTAAGCTGGAGATGCCCCTGATTATCATGCTGCTGATCAATCTGGCAATAGGTTTTCTGATCGGATTGCTGATGGCATTTTCAGGAAAGGTAAAGCCCAAAGATATTGGCAAGGAAGAAGAGTGAGTTTGGCAACCTTCACCATGATCTTATTTTAACCCATTTCCCGGTAACGCAGCAATTGTTGTCCATATAAATCCGGTAAATATATATTCCTTCGGGGAGCTGACGGATGTTTATTCTTTTGTCAGGGTTGTCAATGTCTATCACTTTTTTGCCCGACATATTGAAAAGCTCAAGCCTTGAGATGCGCTGAAAGCTGTTTAAATACATGAAATCGCTTGCCGGATTGGGTATCAGCGTGGCAAAATGATTTTTACGTGAATAAGCTCGATCAACAGAGGTAGGTTCACCAAAAATCGTAAAAGGCACATCAATAATGTTCTCAGCCGTTAAAGAATCAGTGAAAACACTGAGCCGAAGGTAGCATTCATCCGATCCCAGATCAGGCACTGTCCACTGATGTTTCCCGTTGTTGGGAAGGCTGTCGGCTACCAGCCACCACGGGCCTTCAGACCCAAAAGCAGAAATTTCAATTTTTACTTTTGAACTGGTTCGCACAGGAACTGCTGAAGCCCATTCAATAAACCTCACTGATCCCGGATAAAACTTCTCATTACCTTTGGGATAAAGTCCTTTGATCCAGAGCTCAGTGGCTGGGGTATTTTCTGTGTAAACATACAGCCGGTTGCGCCAGTTGAGGAATCCGATCCGCTCATTTACAAGCATAACGATGTCGCCGTGCCCGTTTTGATTAAGATCGCCACCTGCCCTGAATGCACGGGCATTTCCCGGGGTTTCATCGGTTTGAAAAGTGGCATCAGGCGTCCAGTTGCCATTGCCATCGCCCAGCCATAGTTGAAAAGTTTGTGAGCCAAATGCCATCACATCTGTATAACCGTTGGCATTCATGTCAAACAACTGCGTTCGCTCATAGGAGCCTGTTGAAGGAAGATTGCCCGAATAGCTGACCCAGGTGTTTGCTGTGCTATTGAACTCATACACTTCAACACCACCGTTAAGATTCACAAAGGCAACGCCATGGCTGCCGTCGTTGTTTACATCGCCAACCGAAATCCCGTAACGTGGTGTAAATTCACCCTGTGCAGGCAAGCCATTGTCATTTTGAACGAAATTTCCCGTTCCGTCACCGAAATAAGCTGTTCCAAGTGCATGACCAGCTATGAAATCAAGAAACCCGTTGTTGTTCAGGTCAGCAAACTGGATCAAAAAGTCAGAGTTGTTTTCGAGCAATCCGAAGCTGGGGATCCAGCTACCGTCGCCCTGGTTCAGGTAAACATGAAAGCCTGCACAACACCCGAATGATATGCTGGCAAGGTCAAGCAGGCCGTTGTTGTTCACATCCCCAAAGTCAGTGCCAAACATACCCCAGGTTTCACCGTTGGTAGCAAGGCCCTGGTCATAAGGAGTCCAGTTCATACCGGTTCCATCGCCCAAAGCCACTTCAATAAGCTGATTGCCGAAATTAGTATTGGAATATGCATGATGCATTCCGTAACCTATATCTTTGAAGCCGTCGTTGTTTACATCGCCCACGGCAATTCCTCCGTAACCGAAGTTGCCTTGCATATGCAGGCTGAAATTAGCATTTCCGTCGTTGAACCAAACCATGATTCCGTGCTGGGTTGAATTAATGAAGGGTGAACCGTGATCGCCAATGGATAGCAGATCTAGATAGCCATCGTTGTTGATGTCATTCATGGCGAAATCGGTTCGCCCGCCCTCAAAGGTAGGTTCATGCAGTCCGCTTGTGATCCGCGAGTAACTCAGGATGCTTTTTGAGCGATCCTGACCCTTTGCAACACTTAGGTAAAATGAAAGGATTATTCCAAAAATCAATGATACCTTAAAGAACTTTCTCATGATAAATCTTGTTGGTTTTTCAAAGATAGGTGTTTTGGTGTATACCCTTAACCTATAATTGTACTTTTGTTGTGAATAACCGGTTGGATATACCTCGATTAGAGTTAAACTTTAGTAAAAGCACGCTTATGAACAATATTGAAACACGCAACTTGCAAATAAACGACTATCTGGCGTTGAAAGAAGCCATGCTGAAAGCATACGAAAACTGGCAAACAGCTTATTGGCGGGAGCACCATATTGAAAAACTCCTTGAGATTTTTCCTGAAGGGCAGTTGTGCGTCACGGTTGAAGGGAAAGTTGCTGCCTGCGCACTCACAATTATCGTAAATTACGACCATTATGGCGATGATCACACCTACCAGCAAATTACCGGAAACTATACTTTTAAAACCCACGACCCGGACGGGGATGTATTGTACGGCATAGATGTTTTTGTCCATCCCGATTTTCGTGGTTTGCGGTTGGGGCGCCGGTTATATGATGCGCGGAAAGCCCTTTGCGAAAATTTGAATCTGAAGGCCATAGTGGCCGGAGGGCGTATACCCGATTATCATAAGTATGCTGACAGAATGTCGCCACGTGAGTATCTGAATAAGGTAAAGCAAAGTGAGATTTACGACCCTACTTTGAGTTTTCAGTTATCCAACGACTTTCATGTTGTTAAGATTCTTAAAAATTACATGCCTGGCGACGAGGAATCGCAGGAGTTTGCTACTTTGCTTGAATGGAATAATATTTTCTATCAGTCACGCAAGAAACTGTTTCGAACTTCCGATGAAACTGTCAGGCTTGGGCTGGTTCAGTGGCAAATGCGTTTGTATAAGGATTTTGAAGAACTTGTTGACAACATTGAGTTCTTTATTGATACTGTTTCCGGTTATACCTGCGATTTCATTCTTTTCCCGGAATTATTCAATGCCCCGCTGATGCGGGAATACAACCATTTAACCGAAGCTGAGTCCATCAGGGAGCTTGCCAGGTATACTGAACCGCTGCGTGATCGTTTCAGGGAGTTTGCAATTGCCTATAATGTAAACATTATCACAGGAAGCATGCCCTTGCTGGAAAACGAACGTCTGCTTAATGTTGGCTACCTGTGCCATCGCGATGGCAATGTGGAAAGGTTTGAAAAGCTTCACATCACACCTAACGAAACGGCATACTGGGGCATGTCGGGCGGTAACAAACTGCAGGTTTACCAAACCGACTGTGCCCGGGTTGGTGTTCTGATTTGCTACGATGTTGAGTTTCCTGAACTGCCACGCTTGCTTGCCAATCAGGGAATGGATATTTTGTTTGTGCCATTTTTAACGGACACACAGGCTGGATTCAATCGGGTAAGAACCTGTGCCATGGCACGCGCCGTTGAAAACGAGTGCTTTGTTGCCATCGCAGGCAGTGTTGGCAACCTTCCGAAGGTAAAAAACATGGACATCCAATATGCACAATCGGCTGTTTTCACACCATCCGATTTCGCTTTCCCCGTTAATGGTATTAAGGCAGAGGCCACCCCCAATAACGAAATGACGCTGATTGTTGATGTGGATATTTCGCTGCTTAAATATTTGAACCACCATGGCTCAGTAACCATACTCAAAGACCGCAGGAAAGACCTCTATGAGTTGAAGTGGAAGAAATAGGCCTTAATACTGCTTATGCAGACATTAGCTCTATTGCCTGATCAGTTTATCAGTATAAACGTCCTTTCCATTCTGCAATCTGACGATATAGATGCCGGGAGCAATATTATCAAGGTTCAGGCGAATGCTTTTGCCACCTTGCAGCTCAGTGTGATAAACCCTTTCTCCCATGATACCAAGGATTTCTATTGTGCTGGTTAAATCGCTGTCAAATCCTGATACATCCACTGTGAATACTCCTGAGGTAGGATTAGGATAAAGCCGGAATGATCTGTCATCCTCAGTAACTGAAATGTCTTCAACTAATAATTCTTCCTCAACAAACAGCAATGCAGGCGGGTTGCAATAGATTCCACCCGGGGTCAATAAAGGAATACAGTTCTAACAGACATTTTTAATGTTCTTTTTCAGCTTCTCGATAGCGAGTAACACCAGCTCATTATTTGCCGGTAGTTCAAAAACAGGTTCAAACTTGTGATTGCCATAGGCTGAGATAGCATCTTTAACAGCAAGCCAAACAGAAAAGGAAAGCATAAATGGTGGCTCACCAACCGCTTTGCTTTTCTTGATCACTGCCGGGTTCGGTGCGCCTTTCAGGAGTTCTACATTGAAAATCTCAGGCATATCGCCTATGCCGGGGATTTTGTAAGTGTCAGGTGAATGGTTTAGCAGGTGGCCATTTTTGTCCCATTTCACAACCTCAGTAGTACACCAGCCAACTCCCTGCATAAAGCCTCCGGTTACCTGGCCCAGGTCAATGCCTTCATTGATTGAGTCGCCAACATCATGCAGGATATCGGTTCTTAACAATTTCGTAGTTCCTGTGAGTACATCCACCTGTACTTCAGAAACGGCCATGCCGTAAGCAAAATAATAGAATGGAATGCCTATGCCTTTTTCGCGGTCGAAATAAATATCTGGTGTCCGATAGTAACCTGTGGTACTAAGACTGATCTGATCCACGTAGGCCTGCTGAATAAGTTTTGTAAACGAGATTTTATGATCCATAACAGCCTGGTTTGCAACATATCCATCAGCGTAAACCAAAGTTTGGGGTTCGGAACCAAAAGCCTCATTCAGCATTTTTTTAGCGCAAGGCTCAAGTCTGGTTTTCAGAATGTCAATGGCGTTTTTCACGGCCATGCCGTTCAGGTCGGTGCCTGATGAAGCTGCAGTGGGAGAGGTGTTAGGAACTTTGGACGTATTGGTTGCATTCACTTTTATGTTGATGTATGGCAGTCCGAACTCTGATGCTGCTATTTGCCAGATTTTAGTGTTCAACCCTTGACCCATTTCAGTGCCGCCGTGATTTACCAGCACTGTTCCATCTTTATAAATATTAACCAGTGCGCCGGCCTGGTTCAGAAATGAGGTGGTGAATGAGATCCCAAACTTTACAGGGGTAAGCGCAAGACCTTTTTTTAAATACTCGCTGCCGGTGTTAAATTCATTGATTTTTTGTCGGCGTTCAAAATAACCGGAGGACTCGATCAGTTTGTCCCAAGTCATATACAGGCGGTTGTTCACCACAGGCTGTCCGTAATGCGTCATGTTCCGCTCATTCAGGCCATAGAAATTCCTGAACCTGATTTCGGCTGCGTCTTTCCTGAGATATCGCGCGATACTGTCAATAACGTTTTCGATCACGGCCATGCCTTGCGGCCCGCCAAACCCGCGAAATGCAGTATTTGACGGCAGGTTGGTTTTCCACATGGTTCCCGTAACACGCATATTGGGGATGTAATAAGCGTTTTCGGCATGGAAAAGCGCGCGTTCAAGAATAGCTAATGAAAGATCTTTCGCCATTCCTGCATCGCCATGCATATCAACAATATAGCTGTTTATTTTTCCATTCTCATCAAAACCGATTTTGTAATTACTTTGAAAACGGTGGCGTTTACCGGTGATTTTCTGGTCGTCGTCGCGGAAGAGAACCATTTTTACAGGCCTCCTGGTATAATATGCCAGCAGGGCTGCCCATGCTGCAATGTGATTGCCCTGGGTTTCTTTCCCTCCGAACCCACCACCCATGCGTTTTACCTCGCAAACCACTTCGTTGGCCTGCAATCCGAGGACTTCAGCAACCACCAACTGGGTTTCTGTAGGATTTTGGGAAGAAGCCAGCACTGTCATTTCACGGTTTTCGCCGGGGATGCACACGGCGGCCTGGGTTTCGAGGTACCAGTGTTCCTGTGCACCGGTTTTCAGATCACCTTCAAGAGTATGCTTTGATTCTTTCATTGCCCTTTCCGGATCGCCGGTTTCGATTTTTCGGGGCGGCGCCAATACATTGTTTGCTGCAATGGCTTCGTCAATACTTAGAATGGCAGGAAGGGTCCTGTAATTGATCCTGATCTTTTTCTCTGCTTCAACGGCAGCCATTTCATTTTCAGCGGCTATCAGAAATACTGCCTGCCCAACGCAGTGAACCTTTCCCTGAGCCAGGCAAGGTTCATCATGGGCCAAAGGGTTAAGCTCATTCTGGCCTGGAATGCGCGCATAATCAAGGATATCCCATATTCCTTTGACTTTGAGCGCATCGCTGAGATCGTAATCCAGGATCTCGGCATGGGCATGGGGGCTGTAAACCACACGGCCAATGAGCATTTCTTCGCCAAGGTGAATATCGCCGGCATAAACGGCTTCGCCGGTTACGTGGTGGATGGCGCTTTCGTGGTGGATTTTAGTATTCATGATCATTTTAACAGGTTTTGTTCTTGTAAGCTCCAATGGGTTTTGGGTTCGGGAAACATAGTCGGGACTTGAAAACACCGTCGGGTTTTGGGAAACCCCGACGGGTTAAGAAAAACCCCGACGGGATTTGAAAACCCCGTCGGGTTAGGGAAACCCCAACGGGTTAAACATCTTCAACAACAGGTTCTTCGCTGCAAGCATCCGGTATCCGGCGCCGGCGCGGGCATCGGAGATGGGCGTGAAATCCTTTTCAATGAAATCCTGCGCCTTGACTATTGTTTCTTTTGTCCAGGGTTTATTCATCAGAAAAATTTCAGTGTTGGCAGCCCTTTTGGGCCTGTCGGCCATGCCTCCGTAAGCCAGGATGATTTCTTCAACCAGGTTTCCGGCATTTGTTTTTAAGCGCATGGCAATGCTCAGCGTGGAAATATCCAGGTCGCGGCGGGTGGAGATTTTCTCGGTCCTGAAAACGATACCGGGTTCAATAAATGGAATCAAAATGCCTTTGATCAGCTCATCCTGATTTAGGCAGTTTTTTCGGTAAGCGGTAATAAAATCTTCCACTTCAACCCATCTTGATCCGGTTCTGCTTATCAATTCAAGTTTTGCTCTGAGCGCCACGAACAAAGGAATCAGATCGCCGATGGGTGAGGCTGTTGCAAGGTTGCCACCGATGGAAGCCACATTCCTGATCTGCCAGGATGCAAAAACTTTCAGCATCGGGAGTAGTTGTGGCAGGCTTGCTTCGGCAAAAGCCAGAAATGATTCAAGGCTTACTCCGCTGCCCAAATAATAGCCATTCTCCTGTTTTTCAATGCTCCGTAACTCTTCAACAGCCGAAACATCCAGGATTTCAGGCATGTATTCATGGAATTTGTTCTGGCGGATGGCCGTATCCGTTGCGCCGTTTACCACCCGGGCTTTGGGGTTATCGGCTCTGAAGTAAAGGGCAGCATCAAGGTTAGCCGGAAGGAAATAACTTTGTTTTTCTGTACTGATTTCAAGGCTTTCACCAACACTACGAATTTCATTGAGCAGTGTGATTGTTTCTGCTTCAAGTTCGCTGAACCGATCAGGTTGGCGATTCAAACAGCATTGGAGTGCAGCCTTATAAATAGGGTCGTAGCCTGTGCACCGGCATAAATTGCCAGCCAGCGCCTGTATTACATTTTGCCTGGTGATCTCAATATCAGATTTGTAGAGGGCAAACAAAGCCATGATAATGCCCGGGGTACAAAATCCGCACTGGCTGCCATAATTCTCAACCATGGCCTGCTGTACTGGGTGAAGTTTAATTTCATGGCCGTTCCGTAACGCGAGGTTCTCAACAGTGATCAACTGTTTCCCGTGAATGGCGGGTAAAAACAACAAGCAGGAGTCAACCGCGCGATAATGGATTTTTCCATTAATCAGTTCGCCCAGCACAACGGTGCATGCTCCGCAATCACCCTCAGCACAGCCTTCTTTGGTACCACGATGTCCGGGCAGCGATCTGAGGTAATTCAGCACTGTGGTTGAAGGCATTATGTCTTGTTTGCTAAAATCAATTTCAACTATCCGGTTATCAAGTACAAACCTTAGAGTTTCCTTTCCTTTCTTCATTATTGATTTATTTAAGATTTTGGGATTTAAAATTTTAGATTTTGGGGTTATAGCTTGTTTACACGCTTTTTAATCGTTTTGAGAGAGGCTGAGAAAATTGAAGTCAGGGCGTTAGCCTCCGTGATCAGATCATCTAATTCTGGTATGTCTTTAATTATTTCACCTTCTTTTATGAGTTCTAACCAAAATAAAGTTTCGTCTGATTCTTCGACTACTGTTCCCATTTTTGAAATAAAATCCTTGTCGCTTTTTGATCTGCATACTGCCCTGTAATTAGATGCAACACTTGTTCCTGAAGCAATTATTTGTTTGCTAATGATCCAGCCTACAGGAGTATTTGGTAAAAGAGCAGCGAGCTTAATAATCCTGATAGCAAATCTTTTTGTCCGCTCCTGAAGTTCTTTACTCGTCATGGTTTATTTGTATTTGTTTTATAAGCAGAAAGTTAAACAATTAATAATACTGTCATTGAACCACCTATCAAAAATCTTAAATCCCAAAATCTTAAATCCACAAATCTTAAATTTAAAATCCCTTCCGGTTTTTAACATCAATCAGCTTCGCCACAATGCTGATGGCAATTTCAGCTGGCGTTTCGGCGTGAAACGGAACACCAATAGGCATATCCACCAAATCCAATTGTTCTTCAGTCAATGCTTTTTCTGCCAGCAGGCGTTTGCGTGCTTCGGCCACTTTTCGCTTGCTGCCGATCATGCCCAGGTAGGCCAGTTTTTGTTTGGCCACTTGCCCGAGCAGTTTTTCATCGTATTCATGCTTCGGGGTTGTGATCACAACAAAATCCCTGTCGCTGAAATGGATTGTTGCCAGCGAATGCACATAATCCTCAGCGATGCATTTGGCATAGCTGCCATCAAATTCCTTATATATTTCAGCACGGTGGTCAATAAAGATTATGCTGAAACCGAAGTCCCTGGCGTATTTGCCTACTTCGCGGCCCACATGCCCGGCACCAAAAATATAGAGTTTCAGTTCACCAAAAAACGGTTCGAAATAAATTTCCATATCGCCGCCGCATTGCATCTGCAGATCCTGCTCAAGCTGGAACTGCTTTTTAAAAGGTTTTCCGGTTTCAAGAACCTGTTTGGCTATTTCAATTGCCTGCATTTCAACCGATCCCCCGCCAATGGTTCCCATGATGCTGCCATCACTGAAAACGATCATTCGGGCGCCTTCTTTGCGCGGGGTGGAGCCTTTGGCTTCAGTAACCAGGCATAATACCAAAGGGCGTCCCTGCGAAATAAGCCCGGGCAGCTGGTAAAGGATATCTTTCATAGGTAATGTGCTATTTTGATTAGTATGAGGCAAATTTAAATGAAAATAATGCCGGATCAGGCTTTTGGGCAGGATATTCTGCGAGCAGGCCTGACAATCAATATCAGATTGGTTTGAATCAGAAGGTTTAAACCCTTACATTTGCAGTCAATTCTGGCAAGGTTGGTGTTTCCTTGTCTATAGTTTATCCGGGATGTATTTAAGGAATTATTTCAATACAAAAACTCACTCATCTAAATCCCATTGTATGCGAAAATCATTAATTGCCCTTGTTTTGCCTGCATTGTTGCTGGCCTCATGCGCACAACAAACAACTATGAAAAACCCTTTTCTCGAAGAGTTCAAAACTGAATTTGGCGTACCGCCCTTTCATCTGATCGAAGAAGCACATTATCTGCCTGCATTCATTGAAGGGATGGCACAGGAAAAAGCCGAAATTGATGCGATAATCAATAACCCTGAAGAGCCAGGCTTTGAGAACACCATTGTTGCTTTTGACAATACAGGTGAAATAATGAGAAGGGTAGGGGGTGTTTTTTACCGCTTAAATGGTGCGAACACCAATCCAAATATGCAGGCCATTGCCAGAGAGCTGACGCCTTTGACTTCGGCGCACAGCAATTCTATTCGTTTGAATGAGAAACTCTTTGACCGCATCAAAGCTGTGTACGACAAACGCGAAACTCTTGATCTGGATATTGAGCAATTGCGCCTGGTAGAAAAAATTTATGATGATTTTGCCCGCAATGGAGCTGCACTGCCTGGTGATCAGCGTGAAAGGCTGAAAGAAATCAATGAGCGGATGTCAATGGTGTCGCTACAACTTGGCGAAAATGTGCTGGCCGAAACCAACGGTTTTCAGCTTATTATTGAAGATCCGGCTGACCTAGCCGGTTTGCCGGACAATGTAATATCGGCTGCAGCTGATGAAGCAAAACGTGTTGACATGGAAGGCAAATGGGTGTTTACCTTACATAAACCCAGTTGGATACCTTTTCTGCAGTTTTCGGAACGCAGGGAGCTGCGTGAAAAGATTTACCGCGCCTATTTTATGCGCGGCGACAACGATAATGAGCACGATAATAAAGCCTTGTTTGCCGAATTGCTCAAGCTCAGGGATGAGAGGTCAAAAATGCTGGGATTCAATAATTATGCTGAGTTTGCAACAGATGTCAATATGGCCAAAAATCCTGAGAATGTTTACAATTTCCTTTATCAGGTGTGGAAGCCGGCTTTGAAAATTGCAAAGCAAGAACGCCGGGACAAGCAAAAGATCATTGATGTTGAGGGCGGCAGGTACAGGCTTGAATCATGGGACTGGTGGTATTACGCAGAAAAACTGCGTAAAGAAAAATACGATTTGGATGAAGATGAGCTGAAACCCTATTTTACTAAGGATAATGTTGTAAACGGTGTATTCTACCTTTGCGAACGGCTTTACGGGCTTACTTTCAAACGGCATTACGATCTGCCTGTTTATCATGAAGATGTTGAGGTTTACGAAGTTTTTGACCACGACGGTTCGCATCTTGGCTTGCTTTATAATGATTATTATCCACGACCCGGAAAACGGGCCGGTGCCTGGTGTGGTACCTTCCGAAGCGGTGCATATGAAGACGGGAGAAAGATTTATCCTATTGTCACCATAGTATGTAATTTTGCGCATCCGGCCGGCGACAAACCTGCCATGTGGAGTTGGGATGAAACCACAACCTATTTTCATGAATTTGGCCATGCATTGCACAATTTGTTTGCTGATGGCCAATATCGCCGGACCAGCCGGTCGGTTCCCCGCGATTTTGTCGAACTGCCTTCGCAGGTGCTGGAAAACTGGGCCGGTGAACCCGAAATGCTGAAAGTTTATGCCCTTCATTACGAAACTGGCGAACCCATGCCGGATGAATTGATCAACAAACTGCAAAACAGCGCCCATTTCAATCAGGGGTTCAACACGGTTGAGTATGTTGCGGCAGCTATTCTGGATATGGATTATCACACCATGGACGTAAGCGGCAACCTGGATGTCAATAATACCGAAATGGCATCCATGAAGCGGATCGGCCTGATTGAAGAGATTATCCCACGCTACAGAACCACCTATTTTAACCATATTTTCGGCTCGGGATATGCTGCCGGTTACTATGTTTATCTTTGGGCAGGTGTGTTGGATGCCGATGCTTTTGAGGCATTCAGGGAAAGTGGCGACCTCTATAACCGGGAGCTGGCTGCAAAATTCCGTAAACATATCCTTGCCGAGAATGCTTTGGGCGAAGGCATGGAGCAGTATGTGAAATTTCGTGGCGGTGAGCCATCCATTGACCCCTTGCTCAGACAAAGAGGGTTGAAATAGAGATACGTTAATTCCGATTATCTGGCTCAGACTAACCCGTCTCTTGCTCTCCGAGGTTTGGCATAGCACCATGGTCACTATAACACTATAACACTTCAACAAACCCCCAGAAAATGATCAATTCACTGAATCAAATTTTTACCGACTGGCTTATGCAGGCTGCTTTTCCTGAAAGCTTTGCGCTTAAAATCAGCAACCTCATTATGTTAAGCATCGTCTTGCTTCTTGGTGTGGCCATGTATTTTTTACTGAAGCTCATAGCCCTGAGGATTATCAAGACCCTTGCGAAGAAAACAAGCAGTAAATGGGATGATATTCTCATTCAAGAGATGTTCTTTCAGCGCATCATCCTGCTTATTCCTGCTATGATGATCTATAATGTTGGACCTGAAACGGTTACCGATATTGCAGGCCTGAGCCGTTTTGTGCAGATTGCCCTGCAGGTTTACATGCTTTTTGTGTTGGTTGCAATTTTGGTGGCTTTCCTCAATGCCGTGCATGAAATCTATCTGCAATACGATATTTCAAGAGTCAAACCCATCAAGGGCTATTTGCAGGTGGTGAAGATTGTGTTGTACATCATTGCTTCTATCCTGGTAATCAGCATGCTGGTGGGCACATCCCCCTGGCCGATCCTTACGGGCATGGGAGCCTTGTCAGCCATTTTGTTATTGATATTCAAGGATACGATCCTCGGTCTTGTGGGTAGCATACAACTATCAGCCTTAGATATGGTGAGGCCGGGCGACTGGATTGAAATGCCAAAGTATAGCGCCGACGGTTCGGTAATTGATATGAACCTCACTACAGTGAAGGTTCGCAACTGGGACATGACCATTACCACTATTCCTACTTATGCCCTCATCAGCGAATCTTTCAGGAACTGGCGTGGAATGGAAGAATCGGGCGGGCGAAGAATTAAGCGTTCGATCCAGATCAATATGAACAGCGTCAAATTCTGCACACCCGGCATGCTTGATAGGTTTCGTAAAATCCACCGGATTACCGATTATATTGACCGCAAGGAAAAAGAGCTGAAGGAACACAATTCAAGGCTCGGCATTGATGATACTGTTATGGTAAATGGTCGCCGGCAAACAAACCTGGGGGTATTCAGGGCTTACATCAAAGAGTACCTGAAGCATCATCCAAAGGTAAATACCGAAATGATCATGCTGGTAAGGCAGTTGCAGCCAACCGAAACCGGCATTCCGCTCGAAATTTATGTTTTCAGCGCCGATAAGGCCTGGGTGAACTATGAAGACATACAGTCGGATATTTTTGATCATATCCTGGCTTCCATCCCGCAATTCGACCTTGAAGTTTTCCAGGAACCTTCCGGGTCGGACATCAGGAGAATGAAGCTCGGGGATAATTAGCAGATTCTGCGATCACAAAACAAACAGCCCCGCCATTCACCGGGGTGAAAGCAGGGCTGCAAACCAACTTACGGAGATTTATTTTACTGCCTTTGAAGATCAGCTTTTAACTGATTGCAAAACAAGGATTAAAGAGTTACGATTGTAGATCTTTTTGTAATACTTCAAATATGCGAAATCGTCAACGCTATTCAGGCATCTACACCGAAGGTAATCGCCAATCGTAAATCGTAAATCGTCAATCAAAAATTACAATCTACTCATACTCTTTTAAAATATCCTTTACCCCATCAGGAGAAACACGCCCATAGGTTTTTTCGCCAATGAGCACTACCGGGGCAAGGCCGCAGGCGCCTACGCAGCGCAGGCAGCTGAGCGAGAACTTGCCGTCGGGAGAGGTTTCGCCTACTTTGATGTTGAGTTGCTTCTTGAATTCATCCAGCACTTTTTCGGCGCCCCGCACATAGCAGGCTGTTCCGGTGCAGATAGAAATAGGATGCCTGCCCTTTGGGATCATGGTAAAGAAGGAGTAGAAAGTAACCACCCCGAATACCTTGGCAACGGAAACATTTAATTCCTGTGCCACCACTTCCTGGACCTCGGCCGGAAGGTAGCCAAAAATTCCCTGGGCTTTATGCAGTACGTTGATCAGTTCGCCCGGTTCATTATTGAATTCCATGCAAACCTGTTTCAGTTGTTCAACGTCTTTTTCCTTGAGTTTAACCTTTATTGAAGTCATTGTTTTTTATTTGAAAATTGAAAATTGATAATTAATTTCCGATTGCATCCTGATCCTGTTTCCCATGATTGCCAACTGTCAATTCTTTGAGCTTTGGATTTTGGACTTTGATCTTTACTCTTCTATTTCAATCGGTTTCTTACTCTTATCAAAATATACCGTATGCAACAGGTGGTGCGATTTTTCGCCCAGCGGTTTTCCGAGGAACTCTTCGTAGAGTTTTATAATGGAAGAGTTTTCGTGCGATTTGCGTATGGGCTTGTTTACATCTTCCTGATAAATGGCTTTTTGCCTTGCTTTCAGGATAGAGGAATCGCCATGGTGCAGGGGTTGACCGCCACCGCCGATACAGCCGCCCGGGCATGCCATGATCTCGATGGCATGGTACTGGCTCTTTCCTGCTTTGATGTCTTCAAGCAGTTTACGGGCATTGCCTAAACCGTGTGCGATGCCTATCTTAATTTCCAATCCGTTGAAATCAACGCTTCCTGAGCGAATTCCTTCCATACCACGCAACTGCTGGAAGTCAACTTTTTCAAGTTTCTTTCCTGTATGCAGTTCGTAAGCGCTGCGGGTTGCTGCTTCAATAACACCGCCAGTGGTTCCGAAAATGACAGCAGCACCGGTTGATTCGCCCATGGGCTTGTCGTATTCTTCGTCGGGCAGTTTGTTAAAGTTGATGTTGGCACGTTTGATCAGGTTGGCCAGTTCGCGGGTGGAGAGTGCATAATCCACATCGGGATTGCCGTTTACGCTGAACTCGTCGCGGGTACATTCATATTTCTTGGCTACGCATGGCATGATGGAAACCACCACCAGATCTTCGCGTTTCACATTGATCTTTTCAGCAAAATAGGTTTTGGCAATCGCACCAAACATTTGCTGAGGCGAGCGGGCTGTTGACGGAATATCAATCATATCGGGAAAGTGGTGTTCAAAAAAGTTCACCCAACCCGGGCAACATGAAGTAAGCATAGGCAGCTTTACGTCCTTGTCGCCGTTCAGATATTTGGTGAGGCGATCGAGCAATTCAGCGCCTTCTTCCATGATGGTGAGGTCGGCGGCAAAATCGGTATCGAATACATAGTTGAAACCAAGCCGGCGCAGGGCTGCCACCATTTTCCCGGTAACCAGTGTTCCGGCTTCCATACCAAACTCTTCGCCCAGTGCGGCGCGGACTGCCGGAGCAGTTTGTACGATCACGGTTTTGGTAGGATCGGCAAGCAAGCGGATCACCTGGTTGGTGTGGTCAACTTCAGTTAATGCGGCAGTGGGGCAAACGGCCACACATTGTCCGCAATAGGTACACTCGCTGTGGTCAAGGTTGCGTTCAAAAGCAGGCGCAACTACTGATTCGAACCCACGGTTTATGGCCGACAGAACCCCTACGGTTTGCACATCATTACACATGGTTTCGCAGCGGCGGCACATGATGCATTTATCCACGTCGCGCAGAATTGCCGGCGATGTATCAGGCTTGTAGGTGCTTTGTTCGCCCTTGTAAGGGATTTCGCGGATACCCATTTTGATGGCCATATTTTGCAGGTCGCAATGCCCTGATTTGGCACAAACCAGACATTCAAACGGATGGTCGGACAAAATAAGTTCCATAACGGTTTTGCGGGCATTGAGCACGCGCATGTTGTGTGTCTGCACTTCCATTCCATCCCAGCATTCAGTGGCACAGGCAGGAGCAAGATTGCGGCGGCCTTTCACATCCACTACGCACACACGACAACCACCGGGTTTGTGTTCAATATTCATATCGCCGAGGTGCATATAGCACAGGGTTGGGATCTCGATATCAATTTTTCGGGCAGCCTGTAGAATGGTTGTTCCTTTTTCTACCTCTACGATGTTGTTATCTATGTTCAGTTTTATTTTTTCCATTTTTTATCCTCCGGTTTAAATCACTCGAATGGCATCGAACTTACATTTCTCCTCACAGGCACCGCATTTGATACACAAGCTCTGATCAATGAAGTGAACCTGTTTGCGTTCGCCGCTGATGCAGTTCACGGGGCAATTGCGTGCGCATGCGGTACAGCCTACACAGTTTTCGGGAACCACTTCGTAGCGTAACAATGCCTTGCACTGGCTTGCATGACATTTGTGGTCTTTCACGTGTGCTTCATATTCTTCCCAGAAATTTTCCATGGTTGAAAGAACCGGGTTTGGCGATGTCTGACCCAAACCGCAGAGTGAAGTATCGCGGATCACATAACTCAGGTTACGCAATTTTTCCAGGTCTTCCATTTCACCCTTTCCATGCGTGATGGTTTCGAGCATTTCATAGAGGCGCTTGTTGCCGATACGGCAAGGTGTACATTTGCCACAGCTCTCTTCAACTGTGAATTCCAGGTAGAATTTGGCAACGGCCACCATGCAGTCATCCTCGTCCATAACAATCATGCCACCTGAACCCATCATCGAGCCGCTGGCCAGAAGGTTATCGAAATCAATGGGAGTGTCGAGGTGTTTTTCGGTTAAGCAGCCACCCGAAGGACCACCGGTTTGAACCGCCTTGAATTTCTTGCCTCCCTTGATACCACCGCCAATTTCAAAAATTACTTCACGAAGGGTGGTTCCCATCGGAACTTCGATCAAACCAACATTGTTGATTTTACCGGCCAGGGCAAAAACCTTGGTTCCCTTTGATTTTTCGGTGCCGATGCCTGCAAACCATTTGGCGCCTTTGTTGTAGATGGCCGGAACATTGGCAAAGGTTTCCACGTTGTTGACATTGGTGGGTTTGCCAAGATAGCCATGTTCTGACGGGAATGGCGGTTTAAAAGTAGGTTCGCCACGATGGCCTTCCATTGAGTGGATCAAGGCAGTTTCCTCGCCGCAAACGAATGCGCCGGCTCCGTAGCGGATTTCAACATCAAATTCGAACCCGGTTCCCAGAATATCGTTTCCGAGCAAACCGTATTCACGGGCCTGAGCAATGGCGATTTTGAGGCGTTCAATTGCAAGCGGGTACTCCGCGCGTATATAGATTAAACCTTTGCTGGCGCCAATGCAATAACCGCAGATAGCCATGGCTTCGAGCACGCTGTGCGGATCGCCTTCCAGGATGGAACGATCCATGAAAGCGCCGGGGTCGCCTTCGTCGGCGTTGCACACTACGTATTTCTGATCGGCCTGTACTTTATTGGTAATTTGCCATTTAAGTCCGGTTGGAAATCCACCGCCCCCGCGGCCACGCAAACCGGAATCAATCATTTCCTGAATGGCTTCTTCCGGAGTCATTTCGCTTAATACCTTTGCCAGGGCCTCGTAGCCATCGCGGCCAATGTATTCGTCAATATTTTCGGGATTGATGAAACCGCAATTGCGCAAGGCGATGCGAAGCTGTTTCTGGTAAAATCCCATATGTTTTGAATCGCTGATGTGTTCTTTTTTCACCGGATCGGTATAGAGCAGGTGTTCTACCTTGCGACCTTTTATCACATGCTCGGCAACAATCTCGCCGGTATCACCGGGTTGTACCTCGGTGTAGAATGTGTTGTCTGGTATAATTTTAACAATAGGTCCTTTTTCGCAGAACCCAAAGCAACCGGTTCCGATCACCTGCACTTCATCGGCGAGGCCTTTGTCAGCAACTTCCTTTTTCAGGTTGCTGAGCAGCAGGTCGCTTTCTGAGGCATGACATCCGGTTCCTGCGCACACAAGCAAGTGCATTTTGTATTTTGTCATTCTGTTTCCTCCGCTTATTGTTCGTCAATGGTTTGATAATTTACGGGAATGATGCCTTCGAGCAATTCTCCGTTCTTAATATATTTTTCGATGATATCATCCGCTTTTTTTACGTCAACATATCCGAAAACAATGGGATCTTTGCCGGGAACCATTACCTCAATGGTTGGTTCGGCATAGCAATAACCCATGCAGCCGGTTTGTGTGACTATAGCGTCAATGTTACGTTTTTCGAAAGAGTCAACCATGAACTCCATAACGTCCTTGGCGCCCGAAGCGATACCACAGGTGGCCATGGCTACTTTTACCTGCACCCTTTCTTCAGGGTTGTCGCTTTTCTCTCTGAGGGTAATTTTTGACCGTACTTCATCCCTCATTTTCCTGAGGTCGGCCAGTGATTTGATTTTTGACATATTATTTCTCCTTTCGTTAGTATTTTGATGCTGTCCCGATAGCAATCGGGATGCTGTGATGCAGTATTTATGTGTTAAAGTGTTAATGTTTTGATATTTATGTGTTCAGGTTTTCAGGTGTTCAAGTGTTCGGGGCTTTCATAAATTGCCAACTATTTACTGCCAGCTTCTTCTATATAAGTGCCCCTATTTCTCCAAGATTCTCTACCAGCATTTCTTTCAGAAACTTCCTTACCTCCGGTTCATCAATTTTCACTCCGTCAAGCTCGTCTTTGATTTCACGCGTGTCGAACACATATTCTCCTGTTTTTGAGCGGTGAATATACATAAAATCCAGATTTGGGTTTGCTGTTGCAAGCAAAATAATTACCCCGCTCAGGTCCCCCCAGGGTGGCATATCAATATGATCTGCATTAAAAGTTGCTTCAACCCTGGTTCCAATGCCAACTTCCGATTTTATTGTAAGCGAGCCTCCCGTTTGTTCAGCATTTTGCCTGAAAAGCGGCAAGCCAAGTCCTACCTTACGGGTTGTTCTGGATGTTACATATGGATCTGTAACCTGAGAAAGCATTTCAGGCGGTATGCCTTTTCCGTTATCACAGATTGTGATCCCAATTGTGCGGTTGCTCAGATTTTCATCAATGGTCAGTTCAACCAGGCTGGCTCCCGCAGCAAGGGAGTTCTGTGCAATATCCAATATGTGCAATGCCAGGTCTTTCATTTTACTTTCATGTACCGTCCGTTTTCGTTTTTCAGGGCCATCCTGATTTCGCTAAAAGTGGGCGCTTCGAGCCACATTTCCGAATAAGCCCTCGCAATATCATTCAAATAATGGGCATCAGAGCTTTTAAGGAACACATATTTCCCGTTCAACCCCTGTTGCCGGTTAAACTCATTGGGGTTGGTGTGCTTCGAAATCTCCAGTGCATCGGCTTTTAGATCTGGAGGAACGAATCCCAGTTGGCTCAGTAACCCATAATAAGGCCGGTCAACATGAGCGGGAATAAAAATACCGTCCAGTTCGTGCACAACTTCTTCCACTTTGTCAATTCCGGCATGTAATCCGCTGAGCAGGAGATAAGGCTCTTCATCAATGATGTTTTCTGCTTCGTCAACTACTACCTGATATCCAAAACGATGAACATCGTTTTTTACGGGTGGCAGTTGTTTTTCAAGAAATCTCTGAAATTGTTCCAGTTTTTCATCTGTTTCAAAGAACGCAAGGCAATGAACCTCTTCTTTTGTGCTCACCTCAGCGCCGCTGATCACTGCTATGCCTTCCTGATCGGCCATTTCTCTGATAAGCTGGCAATGTCTGGTGCTGTTGTGATCGGTTATGCCTATGATATCTAACTTTTTTTCTTTCGCTTTTGCAATGATATTTGCCGGGCTCATCTCCAGGTCGCCACAAGGGGAGAGTAAGGTATGTATGTGTAGATCAGCCCTGTAAAATCTCATTTTTTGTTTATTAGTTCATATAATTTGCCTGCAATCTCAAAGGCTGAGGCATTGGTTCCAAGAATGGGTATGCTTTCAATTTCGCTTTGGTTCGCGGTGTCGGCGTCGGGTTTAAATCCGTTGATAAGGATTACTGCAGCCAAATCGCGTAGCGAGGCAATGGCCATCACATTCTTATGGGTTTGCAGTGTGATCCATATTTGTCCTTCCTTTGAATTCCCCATCACATCGCTTAGCAAGTCGCATACATAGCCGCCGGTGACTATTCGATCCAAACCCTTTTCGCCACTTAGTGTCTCAAGTTGCAGGCTGGTTTTTATTTCTTCTACTGTCATCTTATTCATAAACATTCAATTTGGTAGTTGGCAATCCCGATAACTAACGAGGCTGCCCACTTCTTACTTTATGTCTTTATCCAATTTCTTCTCTCCCCAGATTTTCTTCATGATCGCAACTGATTCCTGTTGTGTGAATGTTCCTTTTTGCTCAAGAATCCGCTGAATGAAAATACAACGGCCTATTTCAGCTTCTTCCCTCACTATGTCCTCGGCCAGCGACTGGCATGTTGGCGAGCCACAAATGCCGCAGTCAACATAGGGGAGAATCTCCATGAGTTCATTTACTTTCTTCATTTTCTCCAGTGCTCCGCCAATGTTTTCGTCAAGTTTGAGCATCGAGCGTGGCTGGATCTTATCATTACCTGAATTATCAACCAGGTAGTCATACATTTCATGGATTACATTATTTCCGGCATTTCTATCTGCAATTGTGGCTCTGTTTCTGAGTCTTTCGGCAGTAAAAAACCGGTTAGAGCTTGTTAAGATGCCACCGGCGCAGCTTTCGTCGCATGATCTCAATTCGAGGAAATCTATATCGCTGACTTCTTCGTTTTCGAGTTCTTCCAAAAATTCAATCACATTGTTTATTCCGTCAATGGCCAGGCTTCTTCCGGGCATAATGCTTGATTCACCTGTTGTCAGGCTCCAAAGAATTGCCTCGCGGCTGAGGTGGGGCGTTTCCGGAATGATGCATGATGCTGCCCTGGATTGTTTAACAGTGGTTAACACCTTGTTATAGGCAAAATCCATATTGATAACCCCATCAATAATTGATTTTTCTTCGCCTACCGGTTTTTTAATTGCTGCAATTTTTGCCGGGCAGGGGGTGATGTAAAATATTCCGATCTCATCACTGGCAGCGCCTTCCTTCATCAGTAGTTTTTTATAGAACAAACCTGCTAAATCGAGTGGGGGCTTCATCGGAATGATGTGGTTCACCAGGGAAGGGAATTTAACCTGAATCAATCTCACAATGGCCGGACAAAATGCAGATATCAGCGGACGGGTATCGGGGTTTTGCCTGATGAAATCCGACATCGCGGTTTTTATGATTTCGGCGCCGGTTTCTACTTCGCAAACATGGGTAAACCCGAGTTCCAGAAGCACGCTGTAAATTTGTTTCGGATTGATTTCTTCCGATAACTGGCCCAGCAATACTCCGGGAACCAGTGCAACCCTGTACTTGAAGTTGAAAATCAGTTCGAAATCGTCCTGCTCCACCTTAATGGCTTCCACCGGGCAAACGCGGTAGCACTCGCCGCAGTCAACGCATCTGTTGGGCAGGAGCTCGGCCTTTCCGTTGCTTACGCGGATGGCTTGCGTTGGGCAAACCCTCATGCAATGGGAGCAACCTACACAGGTGTCCTTGCAAAAAATCAGCGCATGATGGAATTCGTGGCCGTTCATATTAATTCTCTTCTGGTGTCAGAGCAATTGTGATTATAACTTTTGTGCCTGTTCCGACTTCGCTGGTTATTTCCAGTTTGTCGGCGTTGTTTTTGATGTTTGGTAACCCCATTCCAGCCCCGAACCCCATTTCCCTTACTTCTGGTGAAGCCGTTGAGAAACCCGCTTGCATGGCTTGCTCAATATCAGGAATTCCGGGACCAAGATCTTGGTAGCAAAGCTCTATTTTATCCTGATCAATGCGCGCGTCTATTGTTCCTTTGTAAGCATGGGCAACAATGTTGACCTCGGCTTCATATGAGGATACTACTATTCTTTTAATGGTTCTGGCATCCACATTGAGTTGCTTGAGCACTTTTTTAATTTCGCTGGATGCATACCCGGCTTTAGAAAAATTACCGCCTTCAACTTCGTATTGCAGATGCATGGGTTCAATTTTGGTAAGGCAACAAATTTAATCAATAAACCGGTTGAATTCCTGCTGCATATAGCAATCCGCTTGTTTTGAACATGGAATACCTGCATGCAATGAGTACCATCTCGTTTTGCGAAGCAAGTTCAATCATTTCCTCATTCACTTTCTTTCCCCTCACGAAAACGATACAACGAATGTCTGACATCTCCGATGTACGTATTGTTTGCACATTTGCCAGTCCGGTTATCAGCAGCATGGAGTCTTTCCTGGTAGTTAAAACATCACTCATCAGATCCGACGAAAAAGCAAATTCCAGATTGTAATCTGAATATTGCTCTCCGCACAGGATCTCAGCTTCAAGTAGTTCTGCTATTTTCCGGATTTTCATTTTATCGCTTTTTCGTTCAACCGGTCTATTGATTACTAACCAAACCAATAATTATGATAATTAACCAAAAACCACGGTGCAAAGATAACGACTATTAAAATGCTGGCCAAATTTTGTTGTGAAAAAATTCACAATGTTAGCAAAATAACAGAAACCTAGTTTAATATTTGATTGTCTGAGTTTTATGATTGGTCTGTTTGGTATTCAGAATTCATTTATTGAAAAAGAAAGCCGAAAAATGAGCCGTTTAAGGCTATTTTTCGGCTTCCGCATTAAAAAGACTATTGCTGGCCAATATCGCCGGATTCGTTACCAAAGAATGTGTTGTTTTCAAGAAACGGATCGCCATAATCGCTACTAACTCTTTTCAGGTAAACTCCAAAATACTTTGAGTTGCTGATCTCTGAATTTCTGATAGCTGGATTACCTTGTCCGCAAGGATAAACTGTGATATTCCCTTGCCAGGATGAGTTTGAAGCGCCATAAGAAACAATACAGTGGTCGAGGATGGCTCCGCCAAGCGCATATTGTGTGAACCGGATACCGCCCCAGTCGCCCTTTTGCGGGCTTGGGCTTGCTGATGTGAAGATGATTTTTTTGTCTTCCATGCCAACGGCAATCAGGCGGCCATTGTTGTTGTAGCCAACTTCGAGGTGCTTGCCTGCTAAAAACCTAAGCTCAGTGCCAGGAGCAATGGTGAGTGTCGCATTGTTGCGGATTCGCAAAGGGTCTTCAATAAAATATGGAACGCTCTGCGCATCCCAGGTAACGTCGCTTTCAAGGTTTATAGAATTTGACGCTGCGCCGGTAACCTGTATTCCGCTGGTTTCGGGTGTTTCAAAAATGTTATCTGCCCCAATGGTATGAACATGAAATCCGTGAATGTTCATGGCATGTCCGGTGGCTGAGCTTACTGTGTTGCCTGTGAACTCAACAAAGCCCCTTTCTCTCCTGGCCTGGATCGGAAAGTTTTGAGAATTGCCGATTATGGAGTTATTAATGGTTACAAGAGCATTCCCGTTGATATCAATCATCCCCCAACTGCTATTGCCTCCGCCGTATTCTATTTTGCAATATTCGAGGATGCAATTAGTGGCTCCTTCATTAAACTGAATATAATTCCAGTCGCCGGGCTGGGGAGTATTGCTGAATGACGAAAACGTAATAAGCGTATCGGCACACCCAACAGCAAGCAAACTACCATACTCATTGGTACCACTTACGGTGATTCTGCCACCCGATTTCATCAAAATGCTCGCACCTTTCTCGATCGTAAGGCTTGGATTGTTTGCGCCCCTGATTCTCAGCTCGCCGTCAAGCACATACGGACTTGTTTGCCTGTGCCATGTGGCTTCATTCAGGGTAAAGTTGCCGCCCGCGACTTCAATTGGGAGTAGAGGGTCGATCAGGTTGTTTTTACCAATGGTGTGGGCGTAGTTTGGCTCTGTTTTTATTGCTACACCCTGGCATCTGTTGATCTCATTGTTCTGGAAATTTTGAAACCCTGCATTTCTGGTGACAATTCCGTGTGTTTTGGAGTCCAGAATAGCAGAGTTTTCAATTGACAGAGAAGCGTCATTCAGGGAAACTGAACCAAAGCTTGTATTTGAGCCAGCGTATTGTATGACGCAATACTTCATGATGCTGTTTACATTGATTTTGTTTGTGAACCTGATCCCAACCCAATCGCCTGCTTGTGGATTAACAGAGGCGCTTGTAAAAATGATTGGCTTATCGGGTTCGCCTATTGCAATGAGTTCGGTGTTTTGACCGTCAATGACCATTGACGCCCCTTCAGCGAATTTCAGTATTGTTCCCGGTAGAATTGTCAATACAGCGCCCCTTACCGCTAAGGTTCCGCTTATTGTAATCGGTCCATCTTGAGGGGTAAAGGTAGTGTTGGCTGTGAGTGTGGTATTGGAATACTGATTTACGATTGGCTTAACGTTATTGTCGTCTTCACAGGCTACCAATGTAAATAAAGCTAAGCTTACTGCAATAGCAATGAATTGATTTTTTCTCATTTTTATAAAACAAATTTGATAGGGAACCTACTCTTTCGATTTTCGGTTTACTCGGTCTGTTGTGTTTGTTATACTGGCATTCAGGCTTTTGCCAAAGTGATGGTTTTGGTTTAATTATCTAAAAAGCAGTAAGGGAAAGGAATGGTATGACCTTTCAATCAAAAAGCCGCCCCTCTTTCAAGAGACGGCTTTGTTCTATGTTAATCGGATTTTAGTAGCGTTTTCTGGGCTTATAATGCGTGTGCAGCAGGTCATGGGCCTTGTGGCTGTTGGCTTCACCAAGGAATTCCTTATAAAGTCCAACAACTTCAGGGTTTTCATGAGATTTACGCAGAGTCATGTTTTCATCTTCCGAGTAAATGGCTTCAGCACGCTTCTTCCTGATTTCAGGTGAGGTAGGTATAGGTTGACCGCCACCACCAAGACAACCGCCCGGGCAGCCCATAATTTCAATGAAGTGATAATCGGCTTCACCGGCATGAACTTTTTCCATCAGGGTTTTGGCGTTGGCCAGCCCGTGGGCTACGGCCACTTTCAGGTCAACCCCTTCAAGGAAACTCCACTCAGGCTTAACACCTTTGATTTTAATGGTGGCTTCCTTCACGCCTTCCATACCGCGAACCGGCATGATGTTCAGGTTGGTGAACGGTACTTCACGGCCGGTTACGATTTCGTATGCTGTGCGCAGCGCCGCTTCCATAACACCGCCTGTTGCACCGAAGATAACGGCAGCACCGGTTGACTCACCCAATACACTATCATAGTGCTCATCTTCCAGTTTCTCAAAATCAATACCTGCCTGCCTAACCATCATTGCAAGCTCGCGGGTGGTGAGAACGTAGTCAACATCCTGATAGCCGCTGTCGCGCATTTCGGGGCGTCCGGCCTCAAACTTCTTGGCAGTACAGGGCATGATGGATACCACTATCATATCCTGCGCCTTGATATTGATCTTATCGGCATAATAGGTTTTTGCCAGGGCGCCAAACATTTGTTGCGGAGATTTGCAGGTTGACAGGTTGTCGAGCAGACCGGGGAACATATGTTCCTGGAATTTGATCCAGCCGGGTGAGCAAGACGTCATCATGGGAAGAACTACTTTTTCATCCTTGTCAACAAGCGCTTTTTTGAGGCGGGTCAACAGCTCAGTTCCTTCTTCGATGATGGTTAAGTCGGCGGTGAAATCGGTATCGAGCACTTTATTGAACCCAATCTTCCTGAGCGCTGAAACCAGTTTACCTGTAACACGCAGGCCGGGGTCAAAGCCAAGGTCTTCGGCAAGGGCTATACGCACTGCCGGTGCAGTTTCAACCACCACAAATTTATTGGGATCATAAATGGCGTTCCACACCTCCTCAATATAATTGCGCTCTGTGAGGGCGCCGGTGGGGCAGCGGTTGATACATTGCCCGCAGTTTGTACAAACCACATCGTGCATTGGTTTTCCAAGGAAAGTGGAAATCCTTTGGTGATCACCTTTGTTTATAACAGCCAGTGCGCTTACTGCCTGCAGGTCGGTGCAGGTACGAACGCAACGCTGGCAGCGTATACACTTGCTGTCGTCTTTTACAATAGAAGGCGAACTGATGTCGGGAATTTTGTCTTTTGGTTTTACCAGATCCAGGAAAACGTGATCACCGATACGGTATTCACTTGAGAGATTTTGTAATTCGCAATGCCCGTTTTTAAAACATTTGGTACAATCGGCGTTGTGTTCTGACAACAGCAACTCGATGATGTGTTTGCGTGAGGTTCTTACTTTTTCGCTGTTTGTAAAAACTTCCATGCCTTCCGAAACCGGAGTGGCGCAAGCGGCAGCCAGATACCTGGCGCCTTTTACTTCAACCACGCATACGCGGCAATTACCGGCAACATTCAGGTCGGGATGGTCGCATAGGGTTGGAATACGGAAGTTGATTTTCTTTGCAGCTTCCAGTATGGTTGTGCCTTCCTCAACTGCTACCGGAGTATTGTTAATTTTAAGATTTACCAGATATTTACTCATTGTTGTAATCTTTTAAGGTTTTTTACTAGTAAATGATTTCTTCCCGGAAGTTGTCAACGATGGAGTTGAACGGATTGCCTACCGACTGTCCGAGGCCACATTTAGCGGCAATGCGCATGGTGGCGGTAAGTTTTTTCAGTTCATCAAGATAAACCGGGGGTTTCTCGCCTCTTTTAACTGCCTCAATTCCTTTAAGCAATTGCTGACAGCCAACGCGGCAAGGGGTACATTGCCCGCAGGATTCTTCGGTGAAGAATTCGAGGTAATCGTGAAGTACGTTGTACATTGATCGGGTGCTGTTAAAGATCATCATGGAACCTCCGGTTGGTATTCCTTCGAAACCAATGATGGTATCAGCGAATTTCTTTCTGGGAACACAACTGCCCGAGGCGCCTCCTACCTGGATCGCCTTTGCATCGCCATCAGCAAACTCATCCACAAACTGGCTCAGGGGCATGCCTAATTCGAGTTCATAAATTCCCGGGATAGGAGTGTCGCCCGAAACTGAAAATACTTTTGATCCGCGAGAGTCTTTGGTTCCAAGCTCTTTAAATCTATCTACCCCAAGGCGGGAAATCATTGCCACGTAAACAAGGGTTTCAACGTTGTTGATCACAGTGGGCTTTCTGTTGTAACCGGCCACAGTTGGATACGGAGGCTTGTTTCTGGGTTCGCCGCGATGGCCTTCCATTGATTCAAACAAAGCACTTTCCTCACCGCAAACATAAGCGCCGCTTCCTGAACGAATGCCAATGGTGAAATCGAGGTTACGGTCTTTAAGCTGCTTGTTAAAGATTTCAAGCTTGTGGTTCAGGTTCTTGAGAAGGAAATTATATTCACTCCTCAGGTAGATATATCCTTCACGGGCACCAATCACATATCCGCAGATAGCCATGCCTACGAATACTTTTTCCGGAACCCTGTCGAGAATCTCACGATCCTTGAAAGTGCCGGGTTCGCCTTCGTCGGCATTACAGATAACGTATTTTATATCGCTGTCTTCATTCTTGGTGAACTTCCATTTGAGACCTGTAAGGAAGCCTGCACCTCCGCGGCCTTTAAGCCCGGAATCAATCAGGTCGAGGATGATATCATCAGCCGGCCTGGCCAGCGCTTTGTCGAGCACATCGAGAGCGTTGTAGTCGTCGCCGGTTTCAAAAATTATATCAACTTTTTTTAATTGCTTGTCCATATTGGAATAGTTTTTTTGTTTTTAACTTCTGATAATTAATGATGCTTGGCATATTCTTCAATGATCTCAATTGCCTTTTGTGGTGTGAGATCAGGATATACCTCATCGTTTACAAGCATAACAGGACCTTTATGGCACCAGCCAAGGCAGTTAGCAGTGAGAAGTGTGAACTTTTTGTCGTGGGTTGTTTCACCGGCTTTGATTTTCAGCATGTTTTCAAGCGCCAGCAATACCTCGTCCTTGCCTTTCATGTGGCAGGTAATGGTTTTGCACACCCTGATGATGTTTTTCCCGCGTGGAACGGTGTCGAGGAAGGTGTAAAAAGAAGCTGTTCCGTAAACATCTGCTGCCGCCAGATCAAGCTCTTTTGCAACTGCAATCATGGCGTCTTCAGAGAGGTATCTTTCTTCTTTTACAACCCCCTGCAGGACAGCCATCAGGCTGTTACGGGTTTTGCCGTGCTGTTTTACCAGCTCTTTAACTAAAAGATCAGTGTTTGACATTTATCCTCCGTAGTTTAATTAAGTTGTTGGAAATTATTGAATTATTTGGTTAGTTGTGAATTCGTTAACAATGAAGTGCAAAAATAGAAAAAGCTTCTGTTATGCTATTAACAATGCCTTGTCTTTTTTGATCTAACCCCTTAATTTATAATTGATCTAAATACGGGTTGCCGGTTTCTCGTTAATGGTCAATGGTTCGGATAAGAATTATCCGATTGCCCATTATTGATCGTCGTGCCAGAGAAAAGCCAGTATTAACCCAAAATTTCTACCTTCGCAGTCTGATCAAATTCTCACAAGTGCAACGCTACTTTATTCACCTGGCTTACGACGGAACCGCATATCATGGTTGGCAGATTCAACCCAATGGCCTGAGCGTGCAGCAGGTTCTTAACGAGGCGCTTTCAACCATCCTTCGTCAACCAGTGATGGCGCATGGAGCCGGGCGCACTGATACAGGCGTTCATGCCCGGCAGTTTTATGCTCATGTTGACCTGGAACAAAGTCTTATGCCTGAAGAATGCAAACAGCTTGTTTTCAGTTTGAATGGAATTCTGCCAAAGGACATCGCTGTTTATGAGGTGTTTCCGGTTGAACCGGATTTTCATGCCCGCTTCAGCGCAGTTTCGCGAACGTATGAATACCTGATTTGTCAGCGAAAGGATCCGTTTATGATCAATCGGGTATGGTTTAACACACAGCAATTGGATATTGATATGATGAACCAGGGTGCGGCAATGCTAATGGAATACAAGGATTTTTCCTGTTTTGCGAAAACAAACACACAGGTTGCAAACTTTAATTGCCACATTAGCAGCGTAGCCTGGGAGAAGGATGGCCCTATGCTCAAGTTTACAATCACCGCCAACAGGTTTTTGCGCAACATGGTCAGGGCAATTGTAGGAACGCTGACTGAGTTAGGTCGTGGAAAAATTACATTGGCAGATTTGAAAATGATTATCGAAAGCGGTGACAGGAAGATGGCTGGTTTATCAGTACCTGCAGAGGGTTTATATCTTACTCATGTTTCTTACCCGAAAGATTTTCGCCTATTAAATAGTTCAAAGTCTGGATGATCTTTCCTACGATTTGACATACATCCTCGCTCATCTTTTCACTCACTTTCAAACTTCCCGGCTGTATTCCCAGCACATAGGCCGGAACCGAAAAAAACTCCTTTATCCGCTTCAGCGAAATATTATGGCTGTGCATGGTATGGTCTTCAATCTGATCAATCGGAAGAAGTTCTGCGTAACCGGGTTCTTTCCCAAAATGCACACAATCAATAAACAGCAAAACATCGGCGCCGCTTTGCTGGATGGGTTCTATGTAGCGTTCAATATTGGTTTCAGCGTTGAGAAGTTGGACGCGGTCTGTAGCAGTTAGTTTGTCAAGAATTCGTGGCCCTGCACCGTCATCGCTGCGGAGATAATTTCCAATGGCGATGATGAGGATTTTGGAGTGGGAAGGGTGGAAGATTTGTTGGAGGGAGTTGAGCATAGCTTGTAAATTGGCCGGACGTCCGAAGTCGGAAGTCTGAAGACGGAAGACCGAAGAAAAATCCGCAATCCGAAATTGGCAATCTGAAATCAGAGAAGGTCTTTCACCAGCACCTGCCTCAGGCAGTTCGGGCAGATAATGTTGAACATATCCTTGCGTTTCAGGCCATCGCGGACTTCTACTTTGGTTTTTTCAGGATCAGCTAACTGCAAATGTTCGTTCAACAGGTTTAGGTTCAGGATAGATGAAAATGCCTTGGGTCCAAGTTTTGAATATAGGAAGCGCATGTGGTCGCGGGTGGTGATGATGGCGTTGCAGGAATTACAGAGGATGAGTTCTCTTTCCTGGGTTTCAATCAATTCTTCGCGCTTAAAAGTTGAAAGGTCGAAAATCTTATCACTCAGTTTCACACCTTCTTTGGTGATGCAGTGCTCTTCGCACATGCCACAGAAAATGCATTTACCATAATCGCGCACAATGGTGCGTTTGCCTGTTTCTTTGTCGTCGGAATAAGTAATGGCGGATGGCGGACAAACATTCGCGCAGGTCTGGCAGCCCACGCAATCCTCTTCGCTCACCACCGGTTTGCCCCTGAATTTCTCAAAAGGCTCATGCGCCTCGTACGGGAAACGGGTCGTATAAGCCGGCGTTACCAGCGAAATAACTGCTTCTTTCAATTCCCTTAGCTTTGGATATCTCATCTTGGAATATTTAAGATTTCAGATTTTTTGATTTAAGATTTTTGAATCCCGGCAAAATCCAACCTTTCATACTTTTTCCAGCAAACCAGTAATCAGTGGCTTCGACAAGCTCAGCCACCAAAACATGCCGGTTGCTGAGCTTGTCGAAGCAACCAGCAACTACTTCCCACTCTTCCCTACTCCTTCATCAATCCCGGCATCGGCGGCGTATTCGTCGCGAACGCTCTTTTCCCAAAGTTTGATTCCATACTGGTACGAACCACGAACTAAGGAATGTGCCCCAACTGTGGATGCGAGAAATAACAGAGGAATTGCGATCAGCGCTTTCACCCCTATTTCTGTGAACCCATATCTGACGAGCAAGGCGAGCAGGATACACCAGGTTCCCAAAGTCACACATTTGGTTGCCGATTGCAGGCGGTTATACACATCCGGAAAACGTATCAAGCCCAGGCATCCGAAAAAATCGAACAGCAGGCCGATGATGATCAATATGATGCTTATGGTTTCATTCATTGAGCTTGTTCCTCCATAAATATTTGGCCAGGGTTAAAGTGCCGATAAAACTCAGGATGATCCAGGCAATGCCTATATCGAGGATAAAACTCATCCCTGTTTTCCAGGCAATTATGGCTGTTATTCCTACTACCAGAATTCCGAGGATATCAATCCCAACCAGGCGGTCGGCGATGGTAGGGCCGCGTACCACCCTGTAAAAGCACATGAAACACATGGCTATGAGCGCATAAAGAAAAATGTTGGTCAACAGGTTCATTCGAAAATCCTCCCTATATATTTTTCAAATTTTCCGCAAATGCGGTGTGAATACTCTTCCGTTCTCTGACCGCGAACATTTATCCAGTGTATGTAGATGTAATCGTCCTGTATGTCAACGGTAATGGTTCCCGGTGTCATGGTAATGGAATTGGCCAGGATGGCACGTGCCATATCGGTTTGAAGATTCAGTTTCACTTTTACGATCCCGGGATGGATGGGCAAATCGGGATGGATGACCCGGTAAGCCACATCAAAATTGGCTTTTACACATTCCCACACAAAGATGAACAGGTAAATGATACCCCAGGCATATCTTTTAGGTTGAAGGAATTTACCCACATGATCCACGAAATATTTTCCGAAAAATATCGTGATCACCAGCGATAAAGCTGCTCCCGCAATCAGATGGTCGGCTCGCAGGCTAAAAGTAAAGATCAGCCAGAAACCGAAAAGTAGTATGAACAATGCTATGCTTCTCATGTTTGTAAGTCTAAAGTCCAAAATTCAAAGTTCCAAGTCCCAAGCTCCAAATTCCAAGTTTTGCTATTTCATAGTATTCAGTAATCGTTATTCAGTAATCGGTAATCAGTAATCGGTATTTCAATCCATCACTCCAATACTCCATTACTCCATCGCTCCTGGCTTCGACAAGCTCAGCCACCTGATTACTGCATCACTGTATCACTGTATCACAGCAACACAGCAACACAATCAATACCCCAATATTTCAACTCCATAATTTCCCATTTTCATCAAGCTATCCACCGCCGGCATCAGGATGGCTTCCCTGATTCCGGGGAAAATCAACAGGCTCAATACCAGGCATAGCAATGCCATCACAATCATCGAAAAGCTCATGGCAAAAGGCACTTCTTTGATTTTTTCCAGTTCGCGGCGCAGGGTCGAACCATAAAAAGCATATTTCTGAACCTTCATGAATGAGGCCAGCGTGATGATGCTCACAATTACTGCAAAAACCGCCAGCAGATAAAACTTGCCCAGCACCGCTGCAAGGATGATCAGCAATTTGCTGAAAAAACCGTTGAACGGCGGTATACCCGAAATAGCCATAGAAGCGCTCAACGAAGTTGCCGATGTAATGGGCATTTTCTCATACAATCCTCCCATTTCCTGCAACTGCCGTGTTCCCGTCCGGTATTCGATAGCGCCGGCGTTAAGGAAGAGCAAGCCTTTGAAGACCGCATGGTTCACAAGATGAAACAAACCGCCTGCTATGGCCAGCGAAGCCACTTTCAGATCGCCGCCCCTGGCCAGTATCAGCATCCCAATCCCAACTCCAAGCACCACATATCCCATCTGACTGATGCTGTGGTAGGCCAGCAAGCGTTTCAGATCCCATTGTCCGATGGCCAGGAAAACCCCAAAAATCATGGAAAGGGATCCAAGTACAATGACCACCCAGGCAATGTTGATATCAAGTATGAATATATTAAAGAACAGTCGTGTGATGGCGTAAATACCAATGGCTTTAATCAAAACACCTGAAAGCATGGCCGAGATGGGCGATGGCGCTGAAGAGTGAGCATCGGGCAGCCAGGCATGGAAAGGTATCAACGCCGCTTTCAACCCAAAACCCGCCAACAGCAAGAATTGTGTGAAAAGCATAAATTTTCTGTCACCCACGCCTTCGAGGACCAGGGCAATATCGGCAAGGTTCAGGGTTTTGGTTTGCCAGTAAAGCAGAGCAATGCCGAGTAGAATTAGCAGCGATGCCAGTCCACCCATTACCTGGTATTTGAAGGATGCTTCAAGTTCTTGTTTTTCGATCCCGAAAGCTACCAGTGCGTATGAAGCGATCACTGAAATTTCGAGGAAAACAAAAAGGTTGAACAAGTCTCCGGCCAGCACCACACCGTTCATTCCGGCCACCATCAGACAGAAAAGGGCATAAAAATATTTTTCGCCGGTAAATTTGGCAATATAGCTGATAGAGTAAAATGCAGCCAGAAATCCGACAACGGTAATGATGCATAACATGAGTACGCTTAGTCCGTCAGCCACAAAATAAATCCCGATGGGGATTCCGTTTACAGGCTCCCAGCCCCCTATTTTATAAATGATAGGATAAGCTTCGTGAGCAAACAACAGCCACAGGCTCAGGAAAGCGGTAGCCAGCATTACCAGCGAAGCCAGGTATTTATCAAAACCCTTGATTTTGCCGGCAAGCACCGGTATCAGGAAAGCGGCGGCCAGCGGCAAAATCACAAATAATGGGATCAATGCTTTCATTTCCTATCCTTTCAATGTGTTGATTTCTCTGATATCGAAAGTGCCGTGTTTGCGGTACAGCCTGATGGCAATGGCCAGCAGCATGGCTGTGGTGGCCAGTCCGATAACAATGACGGTGATCACCATGGCCTGCGGCAACGGGTCAACAAAAGTGGCTCTTTCCGAACCTTTTGTGATGATGGGCGCCACGCCATCGTGCACATAACCCACCAGCACCAGGAAGAGGTTCATGCTGTATTCCATGATGCAGATACCCAGGACGATCTTAATGATATTCCGCCTTGTGATCACACCATACAAGCCAACCAGAAACAGCAAAAAGCACAATACAAACAATGTCATTTGTCTTCCTCCTTTAATATTACGAACGCCAGAAATATAGTAAACAAAGCCGCCGCTACTTCTATACCTATAAAAATGTTGAACAGTGGTATTACGCCCGCGCTCAGCAATTCGCCAACGGTTCCCAAAGGCAGATAGTTTCTGAAAAATACTGATGGGATCATGAATAAGCCCGGAATGGCAAACAACAGAAACATAAAAATTGCCAGGTTCTCAAGCTTTGATGAGCCTTCTTTGGTGACTCGCAGATGCATGATATCGTCGCCATAGGCCAGCACCAGGAGGATGAATGCTCCGGCAATGATGGTTCCGCCTGCAAATCCTCCTCCCGGCGTAAGATGCCCGTATGTGATGATATAAACGCCAAACAAAACGATGATACCCACCAGCACCTGGGTCATTTTCTTTACAATAATGGTCATTCCTTTATCGCTCTGCATGGCTATTTCCTCCCTTTTATGCGTAAAATGGTTAAAATGCCTACCACAGCCGTAATCAGAATGGTTGCTTCGCCCAGGGTGTCGTAAGCCCTGAAATCCAGAAGCACACCCGTTACAAGGTTTGCGCTGCCGGTAAGTTCGGCACCCTGCTCAACATACACCTGCGACATGCGCATTTCGTGTTCACCAAAAACATCGAGGCCGGAAACCGATTGATAGAAATAATACATCAGCCCCAGGGCAAGTACGACAGCGCCTGAAAAATACAGCAATTGCTTCAGGTTCACATATTGCACACCTTCCACTTTGATAGTAGCGCTTTCCTGCAAATCTTCCTTGCTGCTGTTTCGTATCACGGCAATCATGATGATCAGGGTGATGATCTCCACCACCAGCTGAACGATGGCGAGATCCGGCGCTTTCAGGAAAAGAAAAATGATTACAAGGCCAAAGCCCACGATGCCGTAGGATACAATGGCCGAGAGCAGGTCGCCGGCGTGCAGGGTGTAAATGGAGCCGGCAATCATCAAAATCAGTAATACGCCTATAATGTATTCCATGGCTATACTTTAAATAAAAATTAGCATCATTATCAGCAATCCTGCTATGATCCAGATGGTGTACACGGGAAGAATCCCGGTATGCAGGGAACTCAATCCCTTGCTGAATCCCAGCACGATGCCTTTTGAAATATCATAAATGTCGAACCATTTCTTCTCTGCCTTGGCATAAATCCAGGCAAAAAACCCGGCCTGACTGATGGTTTTGTAGTATTCGAGCGCAGAGAAACCGGTGTCTTTCATGGCTTTCTCACCCAGGATAAAATTATCATCCACGCGTACTTTCCGGATATTGCTCATCCAGTAAATCAGCCAGCCAAGCATAATGGAGATCAGCACAAGTAATCCTAAGTAGGAGGACTGGAAAAATCCGAAATATTCAAACTCTCCGGTAATCGGCCAGAATAATTTTGGTATGACCCAGGTGCTGGCAAATACGCCAAAACCAATGCAAAGCAGGGCAATAAAAACCTGTGGCGCCCACAAGACCGGCGAAACCTTATGCAGGCTCATATAGGTTTCTTTAATGCGACCCCAGAAAATACCGCTGATGAATTTAATAAAGCTGGCCAGTGTGAGGGCGGAGCCAAAAACAGCCAGTCCCAGCCAAACCATCCACAATTGGTTGGCAACGCCGGGTTGGGTTCCAAATTCAACGATGCCCTGGTATATCAGCCATTTTGATGCGAACCCATTGAGCGGTGGAATCCCGGAGATAGAAAGTGCGAACACCAATGCCGAAAAGAAGGTAAATGGCATGGCGCGTGATAAACCGCCTAAATCCTCGATATTCTCTTTGCCTGTCATGCGATCCACAGCGCCGGCTGAGAGGAACAAGCCACTTTTATACATTGCATTGTTGAGCATGTGAAACAGGCCTCCTGCAATGCCCAGCGGCGTTCCCATAGCTAATCCGGTGATCATGTACCCAACCTGGGAAACGGCATGATAACCCAGCAATCGCTTATAGTTGTGCTGAATCAGTGCCATCAGCACACCAATGATGATCGTCAGCACACCGATGATGATGAGGGTTAGAACAAGCCACTGGTTCAGCACAAAAATATCATTGCAAATGCGAGCCAGGAAATAAATACCCAGCAATTTATCTAACGATGCAGGCAAATACGCCGAAGAACTGGCAGGCGCATGTTGCGCATAATCGGGAACCCAGGTGTGGAACGGGAAAGCGCCGGCTTTTGTGAATGCGCCAATCAGTAAGCACAGAAAGGCAACCACTTGCAGCACATTCACGGTTGGAACGCTGATGTCGGAAATCTGCATGGCATAGTTCATCTTCCACAGCAGGGCAATGCCCAGGATCATGATGCCGTCGGAGGCGCCAATCATGATAAAGGTCTTCTTGGCCGTGGATGATGCCGCATCGGTGTTTCCTTTGATAAGCATGTACAAAGTGTAACCCAGTACTCCCCAGAAGAAAATAAATATCAGCAGGTTATCGGCCATGATGGCGCCTGCGGCGCTGCCCATGGTGATCAGAAAATAGGGATAATAATGCCGGGGCATCTTGCGAACCGAAACATAAACTATGGAATAAATGAGTATGAGTAGCGCAAAAAGGCAGGAAAACAGCAGCACCAGTTTGCTAAGTCCATCCAGGTGCATCGTCATGAAATTCGATGAAACTTTCAGCAGCTTATAAATAGCCGGCGAATCGTGGAAATATCCCTGTCCCAGCCCAAAGCGGAACAATTGGTTCTCCCAGCCAAAAACCACGAACGCACAATAAAGCGCAACAATGGCCACCAGCACCGAAACGATGGATTTGAACCGCATGAATTTCTCCGGCACAAACAACAATACTATGCCGGCGAAAACCGGTAAGAGTATGATATAATGCAATTCGCTCATGGGTTTATAATTTTCGTTTCAATTCTTCGGTGCGTTTTTGCGAAAGCCTGATCAGGTCATTTCCGTTCATGATTTTCTTTTTGCTGCAAGCATCGTATACAAAAGCCATGCGTTCGGTGCAGCAGTAACAGGGATCAACCGCAGCCAGCGCCAGGGTGGCATCCGAGATGCTTTGCCCGATGCAGGACTTCTTGAACGTGGCAATATTCACATAACTCGGCGCCCTGATTTTATGGCGAACCGGTGTGTTCGATCCATCGGATTTTACAAAATGGAACACCTCGCCACGCGGCGCTTCGGCACGTCCGCAGCCAACGCCATCAGGAATGTTTTTCACTTTCGCGGTAATATCGCCTTCGGGCAGTTTTTCCATCGCTGCCAACGATTGCTCTATAATCTTGATGGATTCGTACATTTCGAGGAACCTCACGGCAGCTTTTGCAAACACATCGCCTTCCTCGGCGGTGATCACTTTCCAGTCTAACATGCCATAGGCAGCATAAGGATCGTCCTTACGAATATCTATCGCCAGGCCGGATGCGCGTGCCGTTGGCCCGACAGCGCAGTAATCAATAATATCTTCTTTGGTGAGGATGCCAACGCCTTTGGTTCGTGCATGAATAACAGGATCGTCGAGCACAGCGCCAAGCAACATATCTACCTTGGGTTTCAAACCTGCCAACACTTTGCGTATGGCCGGAAATTTATCGTTTGCAATATCTCGGCGAACCCCGCCAATCCTGAACATTGCGTAGGAGTTGCGGTTGCCGGTAATCATCTCAAAAAGATCGAGCACGGGTTCGCGGTATTTCCATGCCCACATGAAAACCGTGTTGTAGCCGATAAAATGACCAGCCAGTCCGACCCAGAGCAAATGGCTGTGCAGGCGCTCCAACTCTCCGATGATGCAGCGGATATATTTAGCGCGGTCGGGTACTTTTACCTGTGCCAACTCTTCCATCGCGTTCGCATAGGCAAAAGGATGCGAAGTTGAGCAAATGCCGCAAATGCGTTCCACCACAAAGAAAACCTGGTCGAAAGTCTTGTTTTCGTTGATCTTTTCAATGCCGCGGTGGTTGTAGCCTGTTTCCCAGTCAATGTCCACAACGGTTTCGCCGTCGCAGTAAAGCTTGAATAACTCAGGCTCTTCCTGCAGCGGGTGGTAGGGTCCGACCGGTATAACTGTTTTCATAATTACGTCTTTTTTACAGTTTTCTTAGCGTAGGGAAAGGTTTTTTCCTTCCAGTTTCCGTCAGAGATCAGGGGAACCAGATTGGGGTGGTTGAGGAAGCGTATGCCAAACAATTCATGCATTTCCCGTTCGATCCAATCGGCAGCCACAAACAAAGGAACCAGAGATTCAATCTCAGGTTTTTCCTTTGGCAAAGCAACCTGCAGGTTCAGCATCAGGCCGGTGGGGTCGTAGCTGAAATGGTAAACAATCTCAAATTTATCGCCGGAATCCATTGCTGAAGCAATGATGAAGCGTGCCTTGTGTTCTTTAAAAAGGTATTTGGCAAGTTTTGGCAATACTTCGCGCTTCACCTGAAGTGTAACACGGTTCTTGAACCGGATATACACATTTTGTATATCGGTTTTGAATTTGAATTTCAGTAGTTCTATGAGTTCCTGGTTATCCATGTTTGCCGTTTAGTTTTTATTTAAGAAGTTCACGATTCCGGCCAGGATGGCTTCGGGCTTGGGCGGACAGCCGGGAATGTACACATCCACCGGAATGATTTTATCCACAGGCCCTGCAAAGGTGTTGCCTTCGGCGAAAATGCCACCTGTACAGCCGCAAGCGCCAATGGCCACCACCACGATGGGTTTTGGGGCTTGTTTGTAGATTTCAAGCAGACGATCGCGGCATTTGGTATTGATGCTGCCGTTTACCAGCAGCACATCGGCATGGCGCACGCTGCCAACGAGTACCATCCCGAAGCGCTCCACATCGTATCGCGGCGTCAAACAATCGAGAATTTCGATATCACAATTGTTACAGGATGCTCCACCAAAATGGAACAGCCACAACGATTTCTTAAAACAATGTTCTTTAAATCCCACAATTATAGAGTTTTAAAGTCCTAAATAATGTAACACAATTGCCACAATCACTAGCAAATTCATCCAAACAAAGAAAAACTTCATGGCATGCCTGATCGTAAGGCGCGGATTCGTATTGCGAACCAAAGTCACCAATAGCACAACCAGCAAAATCTTCAAAACAGCCCAAAGTATGCCCCAGCCTTCCAGGTTAAAACCGCCAAGCAACAGTACCACAGCCAGCACCGGTAATACAAGCATCAAAATATATTTGGAAAGTTTGATGAAAGCCAGCGGCGGCCCGGAATACTCTATCAGGAAACCGGATGCGATTTCCGTTTCGGCTTCGGCAGCATCAAATGGTACGAAACCCAGTTTGGCTTGTATGCACATCAGTAGGGCAATAAACAACAGCACACCGGATACACTGCCTATGAAAGCTCCGCCGCTTTGTTGTGCGGCCATGATGCCTGTAATATCCAGTGAAAAATCAGACTTGAGGATGATGGCAGCAATGATTAGCAGGAAACTCAGTTCATAGGCAATGATCAGCTTCATTTCACGTGACGCACCCAGCGAAGCCAGTGGATTGCCGCTTGCCATAGCACCTATTATGTAAGTAAGCGATGGAATGGCCAGCACATAAAAAATCACTATAATATCGCCTTTGAAACCTGTAGATACGCCAAAAGCCGGAAGTAAAATCATCAGCCCTGCAATGGCGGCCCCGGCTGCAGAAAAGATAGGCGCCGAGAGGAAAGTCATACGGCTGGCATTGCGTGGCAGGATGGTTTCCTTGCTCATCAGCTTCACAAAATCATAAAGCGGCTGCAGCATGGGCGGCCCTTTACGGAATTGTACCCAGGCCGTGATCTTGCGGTCGAACCAGGATAGAAAGCCTCCGGCAACCAGCAAAAAAAGCAGGCCGGGGAAGAGGAGTATGTGTGCGAGGTTTGCCATTTGCAAGTTCAAAGTTTAAAGTTCAAAGTTTAAAGACCCAAGTCCCAAATTCCAAGCCCCAAGTCCCAAGAAAATTCGAAATCGGAAATTATTTAAGTTTTTCCCATGGATATTCCTTTACCAATACCTTGTCGTTGAGTTCGAAAATATATTTTGATTCGTCGGGTTCTTTTTCCGTAAATGTGAGTGCATGTTTGGGGCAGGTTTCCATGCACCGGAGCGTTGAGGACATTTCATCAAAATTGCAGAGATCGCATTTGGGCACTTTGTAATCAAAAAACTGGGTCATAAGGGTGCCAAAAGGACAAATGGCCACGCATGATTTACATGCCACACACAGGTTCAACGCCCTTTCCACTATTCCTTCGCTGTTGCGTTCAAGCGCATCGGCAGGGCAAACTTCAATACAGGGCGCATCCTCGCAACGGCGGCAGGTAAACTGAAACGCAGCCGTTTCGAGCAGGCTCTTCAGCCCCCGGTTCACAGGATGGTGGTCGTACACACATTCCACCACGCACTCTTCGCACTCCCTGCATTTGGTCATATCTATGTAAAGCCTTTTAGCCATGAAACTCAGATTTTTAGTTACCAGATGTCCGGCAGGTCTTTGATTTCATCATAGGTGAACACCGGCCCGTCCTTGCACACAAAGTACTCGCCCATCATGCAGTGCCCGCATTTGCCCAGCCCGCACGACATGTTTTTCTCCATTGAAAGGTAAATGTCCTTTTCCGGGAAACCCATATCGAGCAGCTTGAACGTTCCATACTTCATCATCACAGGTGGCCCGCAAACCACTGCTATTGCGTTCGGAATATCCACCTTTACTTTGTCAAGCAATACTGTTGCGACCCCAACGCTTTCGTCCCAATCATCTGTTGTTTCGTCAACCGTGCGGTGCGCTTCAAAATTGTCAATGCTGTTGAGGTAGCTGAACAGGGGCTTGTAGATGCAATCCTGCGGGCTTTTTGAACCGTAAGCCAGGATTACTTTCTTTATCTTGTCTTTATATTCAATCAGTGTGTAAAGCAGTGAGCGTATGGGAGCAAGGCCACAACCGCCGCCCAGGATCAGCACTTCCTTGCCGAAAAATTCTTCAACCGGATAACCCCGCCCGAATGGACCGCGCACACCCAGCACCTCGCCCACGGGCAACTCGTGCATAAGGCCGGTCACGTAGCCGGCTTTCATAATGGTGACTTCAAAGCGGTCTTTCACAAAAGGTGAAGAAGATGGGGTGAAAGGCGCCTCGCCGATTCCGTCCAAAGTTAATTCGATAAATTCCCCTGTTTTGAACGAAAACTCGGTTTCGGGCACCATGACTAAGGTCTTGATGAGCGGCGATTCCTCGATGACTTTCTCGAGCCGGGCCTTGAATGGTTTGTATATGTTATTGTTTGCTGACACCTTATATATATTTACTTACCTGGTGATCTCCATAAAAATTTCATTCTTGTTAATCTTGCCGATGCAAGCCTCAATGCAGCGGCCGCAGCCTGTGCAGGCCAGCGCATCATACCTTTCGGGACGGAACACATATTTGCAGAAATAGCGGTTGCTGAACCTGATGTGATGCTTGCGATGGGGGTCTTCGCCACCGGCCACACGCTGGAATCCGGGATACTGGCAGGCATCCATTTGTTTTACTTTTTCGAACCCGGGCCTGTCAATCAGCAGGAAGCAGGTGCAGGTGGGGCAGATGGTGGCACAGGCGCCGCAGGAGACACAGGTCTCAGCATATTTTTCCCAGACTTCCTCACCTGCATTTTTAACAGCGCTGGTGGTTTCCTGGTAGTTGGGAAGTTTTTTGTTGGCCTGATCAATCTGTGATTTAACTGACCTGCGTTTTTGGATCAATTCTTCAGGCAAACCGTTGGACGCCGCAGGTATTTCTAATCCTGTCTTAAGGGTTTCCAGGAGTTTTTCTCCTTTTTCTGTAAGAACCTCTAGAAAAAATTTGCCATTGGATTGGCTCAGCAATATATCATGGTTTTTTTCCGGCCAGGGGTTTACACCGTAGCTTGTGCAATGGCAATGCTCCAGCAATGAGTGGCAAGCCGTTCCGATCAGGATCATTTTTTCGCGGCGAAGCTTGTAGTAAGGATCAATAAAATCGGAGTTCAGATAAAACCTATCCAACAAATCGAGCGCCCAGAGATCGCAAGACGGAGTTCCGATTACAACCAACGGTTTATTAACATCGGGTTCCAGCACCACATTTTCTTTTACAGGCAATAAAAAAAGCTTTAACGGTGAAACCGGTTTGGGTTCGTTATAAACAATGGCAGGGATGTTTTCAGTGGTGATGGGTTCGTAGTCCAAACTGCCCCAGCGTTTCACAGGGGCATATACGGTATGGGAACCAGGCAGGGTACCGATGGCTTTTTCCCATGCGTCGGCAGTTAATTCATAATGCTTTACCAGTACATCCGGTTCGGGCAGGTTATTCATAGGCTGCGGTCAAAAACGATGCAGCAATATTAAAATGAGTGACAGCGGCAGGCAATGATTATGGTCAGGTTAAAAAATGATTTTTGTCAGGTTTTGTGAATGGAAAACACCGTCGGGTGGTAAAACACCCCGACGGGTTTAAGTATATGTCTTCGCCACCCTTTGTAGCCCTTTTTTATCCAGGATAAAGATTTTCCTTCCTTTTACTGCCACCATCTTTTCCTCCTTGAATTCGCTGAGCAGCCTTATCACGGTTTCGTTGGCGGTTCCTACCATATTGGCAAGGTCTTCGCGCGAGAGGCTGATGACGGTGTTCGGGCAGCCATCGCTGTGGAAAACATCATTCAGGGTGAGTAAAGCTTCAGCAAGGCGTTCCCGAACCGGTTTCTGAGCCATGGAGGTGATCTTTTGCTCGGCTTCTTCAAGCAGTTTGCTCAGCGTTAGCATGATGCGGGTGGAAATTTCAGGATATCGGATGGTGGTTTGATAAAATTTACGCTTGTTGATGAAGCAAACGATCGAGTCATCTATCGTGGTTGCAGAGTTGGCATAATTCCGGCCCGAAATCAGTGATCGCAATCCGAGCAAATCGCCTGCCTGCGCAATTCTGACAATTTGTTCTTTGCCCTCAATCCCTAGCTTGCTGATTTTGATCCTGCCCGAGTGAATGCAGTAAATACCCAGTGGCCGCTTGCCTTCATAAAAGATGACCTGACCTTTCTTATAATAATAGCAGGTTTTTTTGTGCCATAGATCTCTCAGATCGCAAGGGTCCAGACTATTAAAGTATGAACCTTTGTGTACCGGGCAATCCTGGCATTTGATATCTACTAACATGGCTGTACGATTTGTTGTACGATAAAGCCCCGTTAAAGGAATATCAGAGAATAAGGGATCTTGTGATGTGAGTATGGCCAGGTAACTGGATTGAAATAGTGGCGAAATATACGAATAATTTTGATTTTTCCTATCTTTGGGTTATTAAAACAGTTATCGGTGATCAGTGATCAGTATCCGGTAATCGGTAATCAGTAATCGGTAATCGGTGATCAGTAATCAGGTAATCGGATGAGAACTGCAGATTGTGTTGATTTTTAATTTAATAGAAAACATATATGGAGTATGCTAAGAGTTTCAGGGATTTGGAAGTGTACAAGCTTGCAAGAAAGCTGGCAAGTGAAGTTTTTGAGCTAACTAAATCTTTCCCCAAAGAAGAAATGTATTCCCTTACTGATCAGATGAGAAGGTCTTCGCGTTCAGTGGGTGCACAAATTGCTGAAGCCTGGGGTAAACGGAAATATGAGAAACACTTTGTAAGTAAACTTACCGACGCAGACGGAGAACAACTTGAAACCCAGCACTGGCTTGAAACAGCCCTTGATTGTGCCTACATTTCAACCGAACAGTCAGACTATTTCCTGAATCAATACGCAATTCTCGGCCGCATGCTCTCCTCCATGATGAGCAAATCCGACAAATTCTGCAAAAGCTCTTAAGCTTGAAAAATCTAACTGATTACTGATCACCGAATACCGATCCCGATAACTATCGGGACTGAATACCAGCTTATAAAATAACAATCTGTAATGAACAAGCCTACCACACAAACCCCCGCCTTCCTTATCACCATCAAAGGCCTCGTTCAGGGTGTTGGTTTCCGGCCTTTTGTTTACAGGCTTGCAACGCGAATGGGTTATCATGGATGGGTGGAGAACCGCACTGATGGGGTTATAATTCTTCTGCAGGAAAATGGAGTGCTCGTTGATAGGTTTTTGGAAGCGCTTAAAAATGAAGTTCCTGCCGCTTCCGATATTGGGTCTGTTTCGGTTGAACCGGTTTCTTGCGAACCTATGCATAGTTTTGAGATTGCAAAAAGTAAAGAAACGAAAACGGGTATTACAGAGATCTGCCCGGATATTGCTGTATGTGAGGATTGCCTGATGGATATGAAATCTCAACCTCACCGAATTGGCTATTCATTAATCAACTGCACCCACTGCGGCCCACGGTTTTCAATCATTCAAAATCTACCTTACGACCGCCCGAATACCACCATGGCACCTTTTGAGATGTGTGAGGTTTGCAAAGCAGAGTATGATAATATATCCGACCGCCGCTTTCATGCACAACCGGTTGCTTGTAATCACTGCGGACCGGTTTACCTGATTTTTCAAGATGAGAAAATGTTGCAAACAACAGCCATCAATGATATTGTCAGCGAAACTGCCAGCCGGCTCACAAAAGGGCAAATTGTGGCTTTAAAAGGAACCGGAGGTTACCACCTGATTTGCGATGGATTGAATGATTCAGCTGTTTTGAGTTTGAGAAACAGGAAAAAGCGCGATGGAAAGCCGCTGGCAGTCATGTTCAGGAATCTGAGTGTGTTGAAACGTTTCGCTTACATCGGAGAAACAGAAAAAAACCTGCTTCAATCCTGGCAGAGGCCAGTTGTTCTGTTGCGGTCAAAAAATAATTTACTTGCAGCTATTAACAGCGGACTCAACACAATTGGCGCGATTTTGCCTTATATGCCAATGCATTATCTTTTATTCCAAGAGCTGGAAACACATGCTATTGTGTTCACCAGCGGAAATATCTCGGAAGAACCTGTGGTGATTGATGATTTATTGGCGAAAAAGCATCTGGTTGAGGTCACCAATACCTTTATTACATACAACCGTGAGATTTATAACCGGGTGGATGATTCGGTGGTGAAGGTAATTTCTGGTAAACCTATACTGATAAGGCGTTCGCGCGGTTTTGTGCCGAAGCCGGTTAAATTGAATTTTGACACTGAAGGCATCCTGGCTGTTGGTGCAGAATTTAAAAACACTTTTTGCATCGGCAAAGGCAAGCAGGCTATACTCAGCCAGCATATCGGTGATCTGAAAAACATGGAAACCCATGGCTTTTTCACCGAAAGCATCGAACGGTTCAAAAGATTGTTCCGGTTCGAACCAACAATGATTGCCGCCGACCTGCATCCCGATTATCTTTCAACGCAATACGCCTCAGCAACAGGATTCCCGATGGTTAAAGTGCAGCATCATCACGCGCACATTGCATCCTGCATGGCCGAACATAATTTGGATGAGCCTGTTATCGGACTCAGTTTCGATGGAACCGGTTTAGGTGAAGACGGAAAAATCTGGGGCAGTGAGGTGATGATTGCTGATTTGACAGGCTATTCGCGTCTAGCTCAAATGGAATATATTCCGCTGCCCGGAGGCGATAAAGCAGTGGACGAACCCTGGCGCATCGTACTCTCGCTTTTACAAAAAGTCTTCGGCGAAAACTGCCATGCTTATGCTGAGCAACTTTTCCCAGAGATACCAACTCAACGGCGTTTGCAGATCATCGAAGCATTGCAAAAAAACATCAATTGCCCCCTGTCATCCGGATTGGGCAGGCTGTTTGATGCGGTGGCCACTTTGTGTGGTTTATGTATGAACCCCACTTTCGAAGCTGAAGGGCCAATGCGGCTAGAGGCGGTGGCTGATAAAAGAAATAAGGCATCTTACACTGTAACTATCAGTGAAGGGATATGGCAACTTGAGCCTTTGGTTCAGGAATTAATGAAAGACATTGAAAATAAAAAAGATATTGGTTTAGTTTCCGCAAAATTGCACAATGCAGTAGCAGGGTTTGCAATACAGAGTGTCATAGCTGCAACAAAAGAGTCAGGGATAAAAAAAGTTGCACTCTCAGGTGGTTCATTCCAGAATAAAATTCTTGCGGAGAAAATTATCAAATCACTTGAAAAGAAAAACTTTACTACTTTTATGCACGCACAGGCACCACCTAATGACGGGGGAATTTCCCTTGGTCAATTAGCGGTAGCTGCAAAAAGGAGGAGGATATCATGTGTTTAAGCGTTCCCGGAAAAGTGATTTCCATTGATAACAACGCTGCCGTTGTTGATGTTGGAGGAACCACCATCAATGTTGGAATTCAATTGCTCGAAAATGTAAGCCCTGGAGACTTTGTGCTGGTACACTCTGGTTTTGCTTTGCAACTTATCAGCGAAGAGGATGCAAAGGCGCAGTTGGAATTGGTGAGAGCGATGAAGGGGTGAGGTCGGGTGTCCGAAGTTGGAAGTCTGAAGAGAAAAGGGATCCAAGCCCTGAGGGACGAAGGGATTGCAGCCCTTTTGACGAAAGGCTCAGCATCCCACATCTGAAATCCGAAATCTACTATAACAATTACAACCATTTTAACAATTATAACAACAACCCCCTCCCATGAAATTCGTTGACGACTTCCGCGATAGAGAACTCTGTGAAATTGTGCTGGAGCAGATTCACAGGGAATCGAAGCGCAGCATCACCATCATGGAAGTGTGTGGGGGGCATACTATGGCATTGCACCGTTTCGGAATTCCGTCGCTGCTGCCGCCGACCATTGACCTGCTTTCCGGCCCGGGTTGCCCTGTTTGCGTCACTGGCCGGGGATTTATTGATCATGCCATCAGGCTGGCAATGCAGGAAAAAACCGCGGTTTGTACTTACGGCGACCTGATCCAGGTTCCTGGCTCTGAATCAACACTTGAAAAAGCAAAAGCTGGAGGTGCAGATGTCCGCATTGTTTACTCCCCGATGCAATGTGTTGATATGGCCGCCTGGAATGAGGATATGAAGTTTGTTTTCCTCGGAATCGGTTTTGAAACCACAGCGCCGGCCAGCGCTATAGCATTGCGAACAGCGAAGGAGCTTGACCTGAAAAACTTCTTTCTTTTCAGCGCCCACAAAGTGATGCCGCAGGCAATGGCAGCCATTATCCATGCCGGCGTAAAAGTGGATGCCTATCTCTGTCCGGGGCATGTAAGCGCCATTACCGGAACAAAAATGTATGAACCTTTGGTTGGGCAGTTTGGCGTAGGCTGTGTGGTTTCAGGTTTTGAACCGCTTGATCTGCTGCAATCCATCCTGATGCTTGTTAAGCAACACGAACACAACAATCCGGTTGTTGAGATTCAGTACACACGCGCCGTTAAGCCCGAAGGAAACACAAAAGCACAAAGTATTTTGAACCAGGTGTTTGAACCATGCGATGCCTGGTGGCGTGGGCTGGGAATACTTCCACAAAGCGGACTGAAACCCTCAATAAGTTTCCGGAAGTATGATGCAGTTGAATTTTTCGATCTGAGCGGCGATGAACCACCCGATCCGCCCGGATGCTGTTGTTGCGAAGTACTCAAAGGCCTCATAAAACCCATGGATTGCAAATTATTCTCAATCGTATGTACCCCGGCAAATCCCGTTGGCGCCTGTATGGTTTCGGCCGAAGGGGCTTGTCAAAGCTTTTTTAGATATGCAAACTCATGACAAAATATTATTGGGCCACGGCAGTGGTGGAAAGCTAATGCATGAATTGATTGAAAAAGTGTTCCTGAAGCATTTTAACGACCCGTTGCTTTTGGATCAGAGTGATTCTGCTGTAATGGAGGTTTCTGAAAGCAGACTTGCATTTACCACTGATGCTTATGTGGTGCAACCAATGTTTTTTGCCGGAGGAAACATTGGCAAACTGGCGGTTTGTGGCGCAGTCAATGATCTTGTTGCCGCCGGCGCACAACCACTTTTTCTGAGTGTTGCTTTTATTATTGAAGAAGGCCTTGAATTATCGGAACTCGAGATTATTGTACAAACAATGGCTGAAACAGCCAGTGATGCCGGTGTGAGAATTGTTTGCGGCGATACCAAAGTTGTAGGGAAGGGGCAATGCGACAAATTGTTCATTACCACATCAGGCATTGGGCAGACTCAAAAAGAGCACGAAGATATTGGCTCAGGCAAACTGATTCAGCCCGGCGATCATATTATCATCAACGGAACCCTAGGTGATCATGGCATGGCTGTGCTGGCAGCCCGTAACCAGCTTGGGTTTACATCTGATTTGCAATCTGATTGCGCACCACTCAACCTGATGATTCAGCCACTGCTGGATGCCGGCCTGCCAATACATTTCATGCGCGATCCTACCCGCGGGGGGTTGGCTTCAGTGCTGTGCGAGATCACACAAAACAAAAACTTTGGAATTGAAATTGATGAAACCCTTATTCCGATTTCTGAACCAGTCCTTGGCATGTGCGAGCTTTATGGGTTCGACCCGTTGTATATTGCCAATGAAGGGAAAATGCTGATGATTGTTCCTGACAGTAGTAGCTTTGAAACTTTGAGCTTGTTACAAAAATCCGAATCAGGGAAAAACTCCGCAGCCATTGGCAGGGTTACAGAAAAAAATCCGGGAAGAGTGATGATGAAAACACCTATTGGAGGAACAAGGCTAATCACCATGCTAACTGGAGAACAGTTGCCACGAATATGTTAATTTTACTTCCATGCACGAACTTTCTGTTGCCACCGGGATTGTTGAAATTGCTGAAAAAACACTTCAGCAAAATGGAATGAAGAAAATCCATGCTATTCACATCGTAATCGGTGAGTTAACTTGCGTTGATGAAACGGCTTTGCGTTTTGCTTTGGAACCAGCAGGAAAAGGAAGTCTGATCGAAGGTTCGGAAATCGTCATTCACAAGCAAAAGGCTATAGCCCGATGCGAACCATGTAACAAAGTGTTTGATCCGGTTGGATTTGTAGCTCAATGCCCAGAATGTAGAGGTTTTGAAACTAAGATTTTGAAAGGGAGAGAGTTGTTTGTGAAGTCAATTGAGGCGGAGTAGAGCCAGAAGTCGGAAGTCGGAAGTCGGAAGAAGGTAATTGGTAATCGGTAATCAGTGATTGGGATTTACTTCGGACTTCCGACTTCGGACTCCGGACTTCAAGCCCAAATTCAACATTAGGCATAAACATTCAAAAAAGAAATAATCACCAAATAATCAACCAAAACCCTACCATCATGTGCGATACCTGCGGATGCGGAAACCCATCGGAAACCCGGATAGTAAAGCCCGGACAACATCATCACAGCCATGAATCTGATCACAGCAATGAACACAGCCATGGTCACGATCACCATCATCACCATGAACTTCAGCGAAGAGAAGTGATTGTTGAACAGGAAATACTCAATAAAAACCAGCTTCATGCCGAGAGAAACCGCGGATACTTTGAAGCCAAAGGGATTACGGTTTTAAATCTGGTGAGTTCACCCGGTTCGGGAAAAACCACGCTGGTTGAGGAGATCATCAAACTGCTTGGTAAAGGCACCGGCATTTACGTAATTGAAGGCGACCAGCAAAGTACGCTGGATGCCGATCGTATAGCAAAACTTGAAGTTCCGGTATTACAGATTAATACAGGCAGCAGTTGCCACCTCGAGGCTGAAACTGTAGGCCAGGCTGTCAAACAACTCAACCCCACAAAAGGCTCTTTGCTCATCATCGAAAACGTTGGCAACCTGATGTGCCCATCACTATTCGATTTGGGCGAAAACTACCGCATTGTTTTACTTAGTACGGCCGAAGGAGAAGACAAGCCGCTCAAATACCCAAACATGTTTGACACCTCGCATATTTGCCTCATTACAAAAATGGATTTACTTCCCTACACAGGATTTAATCTGGTGAAAACCAAAGAAAACGCCTTGCTCATTAATCCCCGTCTGAAAATTTTTGAACTTTCCGCAAAGACCGGTGATGGTATGAAGCCTTTTATTGACTGGCTTATGAGTTCGCTTAGCGGTAATCGGTATTCGATAATCAGTAAGAAATAAGCGTTTAAATCGTCAATCAGAAATCGTCAATCGGAAATTCTAGAGTCCAAAAAACTGCATTGCCAAGCCACTTAACAGCAGGGTTAAGCCTGCAATGGCATGCATATATTTTTCCAAAAATAAGGTTCTGATGGGTTTTAATCCGGCATAAGCAATTGCTACAATGGTTGTCATGGTTCCAATTGTGGCCGCAGCAAAAACAAAGCTTACTGCCCAGATTCCGGTTGTGCTTTGCATTGCAGCAGGATACATAAGCAGCGGAATCAAAGGTTCGCAGGGGCCGAGCACAAAAATGATAAATAGAACCCAGGGGGTAACGGATTTCTGCTTTTCGTTCTCGTGGACGTGGGCGTGCCCCTCATGATGTGTGTGGTCGTGAGTGTGGATGGTTCCATCTTCGTGGAAATGCTTGTGCGTGTGTGACTTGTTTCGCAATGCCCTTCGCAGGCCCCAGGCCGTATAAACCAATCCAAAAGCGATCAGCACCCAAATGGCAATATCACCACGGAACCCTTCAATGAATTCCAATCTGGTGAGTGCCATACCTGCCGCAATACCGATAAATCCCAGGATTACTGAGCCGGCTACATGGCCTATTCCGCATAGTACCGTTACCAGCATTGTTTTTCGAAATGTCCATTTGCCGGCTTTTGCCATCACGATAAATGGAAGGTAATGATCGGGCCCTGCAAGTGTATGGATGAACCCTATTGACGCGGCTGTTATCATCAATAAATGTAGTTCTGCACTCATGATTCAAACATTAAGACCCGCAATTAAGTTACGGTTTGGGATAAAAAAAATGACTTAAATCATTTTCGTGGTTTTATTTAATCGATCCAAATCACCGAATTTCCGGTTCCGAACTCATTATTTTCCCACAGCGGGTTTACAGGGTCAAGGATCCATTGCCCGTCCACGATAAATTTATAACTGTACCGGCCAGGATGAAGATGGATGGGGAATATCCATTCTCCGTCGCGAAAGACCATTTTGTAATCATTTATGCTCCAGCCATTGAAATTGCCGGAAACAATTACGCTTTCAGCATCTTCAAAGCCTTCAAGCAAGAATACATGATTGGGCTTGAAGGCCAGGAACGAATTTGTACGATCGCCAGATCCGGCTGTAAACGGATTTGCAGGGTCTGTGATCCAATGCCCGCCAACAATAAATTTGTATTCATAGTTTCCTGCCGCAAGCACATAGGGCAGGCGCCAGCCATCCTCATAACGCTCCATCACCAGTTCGCCGGTATTCCAGGCATTGAAGCTCCCGCTCAGGATCACACGCTCTGCATTGGCAAAACGTCGTAACCTGAAAACATGTGTATCCCCGATCTCGATAACCGAGTTGATGTTGCCCATTCCATCATCTCGCGTTATGGGATTTGCCGGATCAGTGATCCAGTTCCGGTCAACGATGAATTTATATGTGTGAGTTCCCTCACGCAGATACATTGGTAACTGCCATCCGCTTGCTGTTTTTTCCATCTCCAGTTCCCTTATGTTCCATCCATTGAAACTGCCGGCAACGATTACCCTTCTAGCTCTTTCATAGCCATCAAGACTGAATATGTGATTGTAGCAGAACACCACCGAGTTATGCCCCCGATGCCCGTCGTTTTCTCTTTTTCTGTTATTGGGGTCAGACATCCATCTGCCGTCAACGATATATTTATACATGTGCTTACCGGGAGGTAGCACCAGGCAGGCAGTCCAGCCTGTATCTGTCTTTATCATAGGTAGCTGCATGGTGCTCCATTGGTTAAAAGAGCCTGATAAGAAAACGCTTTTCGCCGACTCATATCCGGGAAGCACAAAGCATGCAAGGCCCTCACGATAAGAGAAAGTGTTTTTACCGGAGAAATCATTCGCTCCGTATGTTGCATATATAACAGGGGGTGGTAAAGGCGCTTCATGAGGAACTTCAAGGAATATGCCTCTGTCAGGAGGTGCTCCTGTTTGTATCCCAATGGGTTTTGAAAGAAATATCATTCCCTGCCTGCCCGGAATGGCAGTCCAGTCGGTGCTGTCGTTGATGTATGACAGATTATTGGTAAAAATCGCACTAATAAGCAGGCTGTCAAGATCATAAAGTTCTGCCAATATGGTCTTTTGCTGCACGCTCCATTGCAAACTGATCTTCAGCACCAGTTTGCCGTCCTCGATGCTTCCTGCTTTCTCAGGCGCATGCTGGCCCAAAACAACCGAAGCAAACGGCAGTGAAACAGCCAGAAAGAAAAACCTCAGTTTCTTTTTCATTTTCTTTCCTCCTTTATCAGTTTAATGCCTAAGTTTTTCTTTTTCATATTGATGTAAAAAATACCTTTTTCCAGAAAATCGCAACCCAGCATACCGTCAATACGGGTTCCATAAGACTGGTTCATTGCATTGAGATTGGTGAGTATGGTGTTCATTCCATCAAATTTTAGTTTTCCGATACTAAAGTCAGTCATAATTCCATAAAGAACCTCCACCTGTTGAGCGCCGGCTCCTCTCAGGTTTGCCCTTCTGGTGATATTTACCGTATTCACCACCCTGTTAGGCAGGTGGATGCTCAGAACGTTGCTTTCGGCTCCGGTATCCAGGCAAAAAGTAAGCTTGCGGTTATTGATATAAGCATCAACAAACACAATATCAGACTCTATTATTACCGGGAGTTCTATATCCAAAACACCTTTCTGCCTTGGCTCAAACAACCTGTTTCCCCGGTTGTCAAGCCGATACAGTTCCATTACGCTGCTGTGAAGATCAATAACTATTTCAAAATCACGAAATATGCATAGCCCTGCAAATCCAAGCACCCTGATATTACGGGCTGTTTCGATATGACCCAGATCGGTGATGTCGGCTTCCAGATTGTGCAACAGAAGATCGGAGATTGTAATATGCTCAATGTGTGAACGCGAAATAACACCGGTATTACCTGTAACCCCTCCGGCAACAAGACTTCTTTGCTGCCGGCCGTGTCTGAAATAAATGCTGTTCAGCACCAATGAAGTAGAACCTGTATCAAGGATAATGTTTCCGCTGATCCCGTCAACCACTGCTTCCATAAGAATGAGCTTTCCTGCTCTCTTTAATGGAATGGTGAATGACAAACTATTTTTGTTGGCCTCGGGTCTTAAATCAAAAACAATATCTGAGGCTGGATTGACAATGCCATTTCCGGTTACTGCGTTTCGGTTATCCGGGTTTAGGGTTTCCGGATTTTTATGATGCTGTGTGGGAATGCCTGAAACAACCAGCAACAAAAAAACCATTATGTAGTTCATGACAGCCATTGGCAAAACGTAAATTACGTTATTGTATCAGAATCCCGTTAAACAGCAGCTTGAATGTTGCCGGTGTTTGACCACGGTGGTGCGGACTGAAACTATACAGCACCAGTTGCCCTTTTCCTTTCCTGATCCACACCATGGCGGCCTGCCTGGCCAAAAGCTGCTCGTTTTCAGCATATCCGCTCATAAGGATTTTGTCATCGGCAAAAGAGGCAATCACACGGCGATCCATATCAAAATAGGGTATGGAAGTGGTAAAAACCGGGTTCCCGCGATGAAACAATGCAAGCTCAGCCGGCATACCCAAAGTTAGCTGATGGTCATTGCGCAGCTTTGTTCTCAGTGCTGCTCCCGGAACACTAAGCCCTTTTTTTGACAGATCGCTACCGGTATTTCTGAATGGCAGCTGAAATTCTTCCTTCTCATCGCCATCGCCAATACTGAGTGATCCGGCAAACAAATCAACCGACCGGCCCCATGCCAGCACCTTACCGCCTTCGTTGATAAAACGCAGCAGATTTTCGAACCCTTTTTTACCCATGCCTTTTGCATTTTCCGGTGGATAACGTGAAATAAACCAGGCTCCTTCTTCTCCAAACTTACCTTCCATCAGTACCGATTTTGCTTCATCGGTAATAATGAGCAAGTCAAATTCATCGGAAAGTTTTTTACCCTGCAACTCATCGGGCCTTAAAACGGTGTAAGGCAGATTATAAGTATCAAATAAATACCTTACCCAACCGGCATCCATAGCGTGAAACCAGCTTTCAATCAAAGCTATTCGCGGTAGACGGAGTATACGGGTCGCAGCCGCTTTTACATCTTTTACAAATACCGGCGCCACTTCAAGTTGGTTGACCAGTTCTTCTGAGGCTTTGCCTCTTCTGATCAGAAAACTACCTGCCGGATACATTGTCCGATCATATTCAAATACTTCAGTTGTACGTTGTACTTCCATTCCGTATTTGGAGATGGCTGTAAAAGCTGCTTTATAGCTTTCGTTATTGTTTGCTGTAAACAGCATGTAATCATAGCGTTGCGGAATGTCTTGGTGTAAAAGAAACGGCATAGGGTTTGGTTCTGTCTTTTCTTCCATATCTGCAACCAGGCTGTTGACCTCTATGGCTTGTACACCCATATGGAGTGGCAGCGACCACGATGTCACATCGTAAGGACGGATAATATCCCCGTCGGGGGTGTACCTGCGGACCGGAAATTTTTGCTGTTCCATCAACTCTTTGATAAAAGCGCGATAGGGTTGTGCCAGAGGGATTACCACATCGCCTTTGAGAAACATCCGGTTTTGGATGGTAAGGTCTTCTGTCAGATGATATGTTTTTACCCCATGTTCATCCATCAGGTTCACCAGCGATACCAGCTCGCTGCGGTCGTGTTGAAGCATGGGCAGGATGTAGTAATAAGGCGGTTCTTCTTTCCCTCTGCGGATTTCACGCTTGGTGTATTCATTTCTGAATGTCAGTATCTCATTCTTATGCAATGCGGCTGTGTAGAGATAGCTCATGGCATTGACTCTTTCATATTCAATAATGTCGCTCAGTTTCCACCAACCACCCGGCCAGGGTTCGGGCATATTGATGCTTTTGGCATATTCGCCCAAACCTTTGCCTATGGTTCTGAATTCAGAGGGTTCAATGTATATAGGAGAAGCCAGGTTTACGCCTGCTGCTTCCGAAAGCATACCGATTACCCCTTTCCAGATACTTGTTGTGGTAGAACCGGGCCAATAATCATCAAAAAGGTAGCTTACCGAAACACCCTGTAAACCATTGTCTGTCATGTCGGTAAGGGCGCGGGAGCCAAAAACCCGCATCCAGTTCCACAAACCGGCGTCAACATTTTCAGCGATAGGGTCGTGAGGCGGTGATACGTAATAGCGTGGCCCGTAAGAACCCATCTGGTGCTTTTCAACCATTACCTGTGGAAACCAGTCGGTGTTGTAGAATCTTGCAATTGCCTGGTTTTCCTTTTGCGTCAATTTGATGAAATCACGGTTGATGTTATGGCCAACATATTTGTGGTAAACACCTGGCATTGAGCTTCCTTCGTGTTGCGTGTCTTTGTACCTGAAGTAATGATCCACAACCATATCCATACCGTCGGGGTTATGACTGGGCACAAGGACACATACAGTGCTTTCGAGGATCAATTTTGTACGCTCATCTTCTGAGGTTAGCAACTCATAAGCAATCACAGGCGCAGCTTGCGAAGGCCCAACTTCTGTTGAATGCATGGAAAGGGTAAAAAAAACAAAAGCTTTGCCTGCTGCAATCATGGTGTTTCTTTCTTCAGAGCTCAGCCCGGCATTCATGGCCAGTTCACGGTTGATGTTTTTAAGTTCCGGCAGGCGCTGTATGTTTTCAACCGATGAGATAAAAACAGCATAAATGGGTTTGCCCATCCATGATTCGCCGATCTGTTCGATGTGCATATTGCCTGATAACCTGAACAGGCGCATCATATAGTTGGTAAGGTCTTCGTATTTAAACAGCATTCTGTCTTCACCGGGTTCAAATCCAAAATGCTCTTTGGGCGAAGGAAGATTCTGGGCATGGCTTGCAGCTGGAAATGCGAAAACGCATGCAAACAGGAGCAATGCTACAATTGATGGAGTGAAGAATTTGAATAATGCTGGCTTCATATTGTTTTGAATGTAATTGAGATAACGCTCTTTGATGGGTGGCATGTTTTGAGCGCATAAAGGTAAATAAAGTTTTACTTTTGCCTTCTGTACATGTTTCTTCTCAAGAAATTTCAAGGTTTTCTTTGTTTATCAGCACTGCTATGGAAGCTGTATCAAAGAAAAATCAGGTTTTCTTCAGATAATATGCATCACTTTTGTAGTTTTGCTATTTGCCCGGTCGTTCTGCATGCCGGGAATTATGCAGGGTTGATATATAAATGGATCTAATCCGTAAGAAATGATCAGAAAATTTCTTCTTCGGTATTCGAATCGCTTCGTGTCGCGTTACACAATACTTGTTATTGATTTGCTGATTGTTGTGTTTTCATTGGCAGCGGCCTACCTGATTCGTTTCAACTTTGAGATCAGCCAGGTGAATTCCTGGCGGCTGCCTACTTTTATTCCTGTAGTTGCTTTGATTTCACTTGTGGCATTTGCTTTTTCGCGCTCTTTTGTTGGGATAATCCGCCACACCAGTACCGATGATGTAATCAGGATATTCAAAGCCGTAGCACTAATATTTATTTCCCTTATTGCGTTAAACTTCCTGATTCTGCTGTACCAGTGGCCTTTCGATAAAGTACTGCCGCTCAGTATTATTATCATTTTTGGTTTGACATCCTTGTTCCTGATGATTTTCATCCGTCTGCTTGCAAAAGTGATTTGGATAAACCTTGTGAAAGGCCGGCGCAAAACAACCAATGTGATCATATATGGAGCCGGAAAAGCTGGTATTCTGACAAAAAACAGCCTGGTGAATGATATTTACAGCAATTACAATGTGGTTTGTTTTATTGACGATAACCCTGGAAAGATCGGAAAAACCATTGAGGGCATCCCGGTGATGCATGTTGAAGCAGTATCCGGCAGCTTTATCAAAAAGAAGAATATCAGGGAGTTTATTATTGCTGTGCATAATATTGAACCAACTCGTAAGCGTGAAATTGCAGATGCATTCCTGCAGTTCAATCTTACCATAAAAAACGTTCCGCCTGTTGAAAGCTGGATAAATGGCGAGCTTCAGGCAAGGCAACTCGAAAATGTACGGATCGAAGATTTGCTGATGAGGGAATCCATTGTGCTGGATAACAGCATGGTTGCCGATGAGAACCGCGATAAGGTAATACTTGTTACCGGCGCTGCCGGAAGTATTGGCAGTGAGATTGCCAGGCAGTTGTTTCACTTGCATGCCAGCAAGATCATACTCCTGGATCAGGCCGAAACACCTTTGCATGAATTATCGCTCAGGTTCAGGCATATTTTTCCGCATTTCTCCGATAGAGCGGAGACATTTCTGGGCGATATCAGTAATTCCCAACGCATCGATTGGGTGTTCAACCATTTTAAGCCCCAGCTTGTTTATCATGCTGCTGCTTACAAGCATGTACCTCTGATGGAAGAAAACCCCGCCGAAGCTGTAATTGCCAATGTGCTGGGAACGAGGATCCTTGCCAATGCCGCTATACGGCATGGGGTTGAAAAATTTGTGATGGTTTCTACGGATAAGGCTGTGAACGCCACCAATGTGATGGGAGCCACCAAACGTGTGGCCGAAATGTATATACAAAGTTTAAATAACCAAACACCTGGTTCAACACGTTTTGTTACTACCCGTTTCGGAAATGTGCTTGGATCAAGCGGTTCGGTAATTCCTATATTCAGGAAACAGATTGAAGATGGCGGCCCGGTAACAGTAACACATCCCGAGATCACACGGTTCTTTATGACCATACCCGAGGCATGTCAGCTTGTACTTGAAGCAGGGGCAATGGGCAGAGGAGGGGAAATTTATATGTTCGATATGGGGCAGCCCGTAAAGATTGTTGATCTGGCCCGAAAGATGATCCAACTTTCGGGATTACAACCCGATGACGATATTAAGATTGTATATACCGGTTTGCGACCCGGCGAAAAGCTATATGAGGAATTGTTAGGCAGCACTGAGAATACCATTCCTACACATCATCCCAGAATTCTGATAGCCCGGGTTGAATCAGAGCGGTTTAAAGAAGTCAACCAGAAGATTGACGCACTTGAAATGGCTCTGAACGAAAACGATGATTTTAAAATTGTTGCCTTAATAAAAAGCATTGTTCCTGAATACCGCAGCAATAACTCGGTATTTGAATCACTTGATGCACCTGACCCTTCGAAGGAGGCCCTCAAACCGGCAGTTTAATCTATAAGACTTATTGCTATGATGAATAAACCGCGGAAATTCCTAAAAAAGCAGAAAGAAATAAAAAAACAATCGGGCGAGCCGCTGGTGAAGCCCATTGACATATTGATGGGGCTGATCATTCTGGCGTATATCCTCATTCCCACCTTTACCCCAAACTGGATGGCGCTGGATACAAATACCACCAAATTCTATATGACGGCAGTGCTCAATGTGGTGGTTTTTGTGCTGTTTCTTTCCAATGGCTATCTTAAGAACCACCCACATTACATAAGTGGTTTCTTCAAAACAAGTATTGGTCTGGTTTACTCGGGTTTTCTGATCGTTTCTCTGTTGTCGTTCACACAATCGGTTAATGTGCTTGAGTCTGTACTTCAGTTCACCAAGGTGTTTACTGTGTTTGCCGCGGTTTTTAATATGTCGGTGTTGCTCATGCGCGACCTTCGCTATGTGAAATTCATTGTTGTGCTGATGGCTGCTTTGCTTATATTTGACTCATTATCTGTATTTTATTACATAAACAAATTTATTGGCGGCGAAATAGCCAGAATTTCGGATATTAAAACCGTTTATTCCAATAAAAATATTCTGGCCTCGAGTATATTTGTGAAGCTGGCTTTTGCCATCTGGCTGATGGTTTTCGAAAAAGGATGGCTTAACCGGTTAGGGTGGTTCGCTTTGGCAAGCGGTATAACGGCTACGTTCTTTATGGCTACCCGTGCATTTTATCTTGGTTTGTTGGTGATTTATCTGGTTTTCATTATTTACAACATAACGCTATATTTACGCTACCGCCAAAAACGACCACTTTCGCTTGTTGCATCCTCGCTGGCAGCGATTCTGATTGCATTCTTTGCCTTCACTTTTGTTCAAAAGCATCTTTACCCTGAGCGAAGGGGAAGGCATACCCAGGGTGTTGTGCAACAATTATCAACTCTGCAAAACCCTGAATCGGCAAGCCGCAACCGTTCTTATGCCTGGCGCTGGTCAATTGATTTGATAAAGGAAAACCCCCTTCTCGGGATCGGCAGTGGCAACTGGAAGGTGGAGGTGTTGAAACATGAGAATCAGGTTAGTCAGGGTTTTATCTATATTTATAAGGCACATAACGATTTCCTTGAAATAGCCGCCGAAACCGGTATTATAGGCGGTTTACTGTATCTGGGTATCTTCATCATGATATTGAGGAATTTCTTAAGGCATCACAGCCGGAAGGATGATGATCCGGATCACCTGAACCAGTACTTTTTCCTGGCGGTTGCCGGTGTGGCATTTTATAGTGTAGATGCCGTTTTCAATTTCCCGGCTGATCGTCCGGAGATACTGGCGCTGTTTATCCTGTCAGTTTCAATCGGAATTGCAGCCGAGATTTCCCTGAAATTTAACCAAAATTCAGAAACGAGTTCAGCAAATGGTATTGGTTTTTTAAGAAACCGATGGCTTATTTCTTCGGTGGCGCTGGCATCTTTGGCCGTGCTTGCATTTTCTGCATACATACTCTATACAAATTTTCAGTCTTCCAAAACCCAACGCATAGTATACCAGGAGATTATGGCAGGTCGTTTACGACAACCCTCAGATAAAATCATTGCGGGGTTCCCTTTTATTCCCAATGTGAGTATCTGGGGGGAACCCATCGCCACCCTGAAAGCACGTTACCTGATTGAAGAAGAAAAATTTGAGGAAGCAATTGATTTACTGCGCTCGGATAATTCAAGTCCCTGGGATGCACGCAAGGAGTTTTTTATGGCCATGGCATTTAATAATCTGAAGCAATATGATAGCGCATTGCATTACTCTGAGATTACCGCAAAGCTAAAGCCCAACTATTTCAGAAATATTCATCTGGCTGCCAGTATTCTTGAAAGAAAAGGGGATGATGAACGAGTTGAGGAATACTACCTCAACTTCCTTGAAAATAATAAGAGGGAAGGCCAGGCCTGGGTGTTTGCCAGTAACTTCTACATCAAAAATGATGAGTTTGAGAAAGCCTATGACATTGTAAGGGAGGGCCGGCAACACCTCAGACGGGATACCCTACTGATCAGGCAGGAGCGTTTTCTTCAGCATAAATTGACAGTTGAACCTTATATGCATCTGTTTAACAGCGCCAATGAACATTTTCAGGCCAAAAGATACAACAGGGCAGTGAATCTGCTCAGCGAATTTCTTGAGAAAGTCCCGGATCATGTCCAGTCTTATCAGTTGCGATCTTTTTCATATTATCACCTTAAAGAATATGAAAAAAGTATTGCAGATGCAAACCAGGCGCTGCAATCAAATCCGGAGAATTCCTCTTTGATCAACCTGCGTGGTGTATGCTACAGGGCTTTGAACCGTCTTGGATATTTCGGTGATATTGACCCCCATTTCGGTGATATTGACCCCCCTCTCAGGTTTTAATTCAAAGAACAGATGG
>ERZ869909.157-NODE-157-length-102926-cov-9.127080_pt1 | contig 102926 bp, 78 predicted proteins | sample MGYA00520892_ERZ869909 | MGnify/ENA primary metagenome ERZ869909 (study PRJEB32215, sample SAMEA104723947) | bioreactor metagenome | biome: bioreactor; feature: anaerobic bioreactor; material: water | place: China | collected 2015-03-12 ... | reverse complement strand
ATAGAACCGCAGATACCTGCCAGTGAATGAATATTGTAGCGCAGTTGCTCAGGGTCATTGCCATGGGCAAGTTCTTTTATGTTGTCTATGAGTTCATCGGCTTCCGGCTGAAACGAGTCGATTATATCCTTTACCATCTCGGCATTGTCATGGGCATATTCGTAAAACATGGCGCGGGTCTCCGGGTCGATTACATCAATAGTTGCATACTTTTGCAGATTAGGTTCTTGTTGATCCATCTTGATTTGATTTTGCTTTGTAGGTTTGTTTAGGGTTCTGTTGGTGCGATAAAGATAAACAGTCTGTTTGATTCTGAGTTATAAGCGTCCTGTGTGAGGTGAGGTTTCCTTCGGTGCCTGACCAGGAAAAACCTCCCGGGAAATAGTCGTGTTTCCCGGGAGTATGAAGGGGTAAGGGCTGGAGATTTGCACTTTCCGGATGCCCTTACCCGTCAGGGGTATCAGAAACGTTCGTATTCATCGTCCTTTATGTTGCTAAGGTTCAGATTAACCCCTCCATTGGTTTTGGATGCCTGAGGGTTGGGGTTTGGCCTGGTCTCAGCTTTTGTTTTTGCCGGGGCAGAGGCAGCAGTTTTTCGCGTTGTTTGGCCGGCAGAAAAGTTTGCTACGCTGGTTTTATTAACCGCAGAGCTTTTTCTTTTCTCACGGGCAGCCCTTTGCTGATCCAGTTTAAAGTAACTCACCATCTCAAGAAGCTGATCGGCCTGGCTGGCGAGCTCTTCGCTGCTGGTGGCCATTTCTTCACTTGCCGCAGCATTTTGCTGGGTAATCTGGTTGAGTTGCTGGATTGCCGAGTTCACCTGGTCAGCACCTGAGTTCTGCTCAATACTGGCAGCAGCAATTTCCTGCACCAAACGGGCTGTTTTTTGAATATCAGGAACAATGGCAGCGAGTTTCTGACCTGCTTCCTCCGATATACTTACACCAAACTTGGAGAGTTTATCAATTTCGGCAGCAGCCACTTGCGAGCGTTCTGCCAGTTTGCGCACTTCGGCAGCTACCACAGCAAATCCTTTTCCATGCTCACCGGCGCGGGCAGCTTCCACCGCTGCATTAAGTGCAAGAATATTGGTTTGACGCGCAATTTCGCCGATAATTCCGATTTTCTCTGCAATATCGCGCATGGCCCCAACGGCCTGTTCAGATGCATTACTGCTATCCACAATTCCTGTCTCTGCCTGGCGGGCAATCTTTTCAGTTTCCCGGGCATTGTCGGTATTTTGCTGAATATTGGCAGCCATTTCTTCCATGGATGAGCTTACCTCTTCGGCCGAAGATGCCTGCTCTGTACTTCCCTGGCTCATTTCCTGGGCGGTAGAAGACATTTGCTGGCTGGCTGCAGCAATATTATCTGAACCAGCCACCACGCCTCCGATCACCTCTCTCAGTTTTTCCACCATACGTTGCATAGCTCTTGCCAGCTGACCAATTTCGTCACCCTGGTCGGTAAGAGACTGATCCACATCCAGGGTAAGGTCGCCATTGGCAACTGTTTCGGCAATCTCCACACCCTTGTTCACGCCAGTGGTTACCATACGGGTAATCAACAGACCCAGTGCAATGGCCAGGATAATACCGATAATCAACCCTGCCACTACCATGGCATTGGAACGAACCGTTACCGCATCGCCGTAGGCAACCTCTTGCTGGGCAATCTGCTCATTAACACTTTGCAGCTGCCCGAATACCAGCATCATCTGCTGGTGCGCCTGGGCAGATTCATTGGCAATCAAAGAGCTCATGCGGTTGTAATTCTCTACGGCCCTTTGTGCCTCGCGGTTGATCACAGCAAAATAGTTGAAAACATTTTCTGCCGCCGGGATCATCACATCTGTATACTGCCTGTAAGCCGCGTCGCGGCTACCTTGTTGTATCAATTGCTTAATACGGTGCACAGCAGCGTGAAAATTGTCGTGATGAGCCATCATATCGCGCATGTTGCGGTTAATCTCCGCATTGCTGGTACGAAAATCGGGCAACCACTGGCCAAAGTTGCAACGTGTGGCATCATCACCTCCATCAAACATGCGCAGGGTTTGTATGGCATTTACGGTCTGCACCTGCAAAGCATAGTGATCTTTCATGAATTGTTCCAGATCTCTGTTGGTTTGCATGGGGTTGAGCAGATCGATGGCCAACAGCTCATCGTGCATACGATCTACCTGCTGAATATTGATATTGCGCCAGGTTTCAATATTCTGCAGGAGTTGTCTGTACAAGCGCTGCTCTTCCTCTGTTTTGGGCAAAGCATCGAAGAGCTCATTGCTTCTTTGATATGCAGCTCTGTGAGTGGCAATATCCTGAAGTATCTGCTCTCTTTGAGCACGCGAAAGTTGATTGTCGAGCAACTGCACATATCTCTTCTGCACCCTTTCCAGGTTGGCCTCCATATCGCCCAGAAGCTGCACTCCCGGCAAGCGGTTATCTGCAACCTCATGGAAAGATGTACCTACATTTCGAAGCCCCATCAGCCCAATAATACCAATGATTACGGCAATCAGGATTACCACCAGAAAACCGGTGAGAATTTTTGCCCCTACCTTTAAATTTTTGAAGTTCATAATTCCTCCCTTTTTGTTAATGAGTTTGTGTTAATTAAACCTAAAAAAACATTGCGAGTCAATCCGGGGATGACAAATCATTTCAATCTTGCTGGCAAGGCTGCACTATTCTTCCTTGCGGGCCTTCTCTGTGGTTTCGCTAACAAAGACCAGCTCATCGGTTGAGAAAACCTTATCCACATTAAGCACCATGATAAAATTCTCATCGTCCTTTACCATTCCATGCAAGTATTCAGGATTGAACTTGCTGCCAATGGTGGGTGGGGGCTCAATATCTCCTTCGCCCAGTTCGAGCACTTCTTCCACGGAATCTACCAAAGCACCCAGGGTAAGGGGTTCGCCCTCCATGAGCACACTCAGCACCACAATGCAGGTATCTTTGGTGTCCTCACGGGCATCAATACCAAATTTTATGCGTGTATCGAGCACAGGTAGTACATTGCCGCGCAAATTGATAACCCCTCTCATGTAAACCGGAGATCTGGGCACCTTGGTAATGGGTCGCAGCTCCAGAATTTCAAGCACTTTACTTACGTCTGCAGCAAACATCTCCTCTCCCAGCTGAAAGGAAAGATACGATTTGATTTTGCTGCTGGTTTTTACATCACTCATAGCTGATTGGTTTTAAGAATTATCATAATTTCAAACTGGTTTTTCAGTTTAAGTGAGCAAACTATTTTTCAAGAGCCCCTTGCTTTATCCCCAGTTCTTTATAGAATTTTTCTCTTTTAAGTATGGATTCGCGGTCGAATGTACTGATGATCTTTGCCGGATCCAATACAAGAGCAATGGTTCCGTCGCCCAGAATGGTAGCTCCTGAAATGATCTCCTGTTCCTTAAACAGTCGCCCCAGAGGTTTCAGCACGGCCTGGTATTCGCCGATAATGGTATCGACCGATAACCCTACTTTATAATCTTCGTAGTGCACCCTGATCATTTGGTGCAGATCGGGTCTGTTTTCCTGAATGTCAAATTCTTTGCGCAGGTTTACAAAGGTTAGTTGCTGCCCATCGAGCACTGCACGGCTGTTAAATGCATTTCGGATCTCATCATCTGAAACCTCAAAGCACTTATCAACACTTGACAAAGGGAGTACGAAATTGGTAGTATCAATTTTAACCAGCAAGCCATCAATAATTGAGAGCGTAAGGGGGAGTTTGATGGTAATGGTTGTACCCACACCCAGTTGCGATTCAATCTCCACGTCTCCCCTGATATCGGAGATCTTTTTCACCACCACATCCAGTCCTACACCGCGACCCGACACCTCGGTAACTTTTGCTGCAGTGGAAAACCCGGGCAGAAACACCAGGTTGAGCAGGTCTTTGTACGACAGGTTGGCTTCCGGAGCAATAAACCCGCGGGTAATTGCTTTCTGCCTGATCTTCTCCACATCAATCCCTCTACCGTCGTCGCGGATCTGAACATATACATTGGTTCCGGAATAAAACGCCTTCAGGATGATTTTCCCCTGGCGTGGCTTGCCTTTGGCCATCCTTTCATCAGCACCTTCAATACCATGATCAATGGCATTTCTGAAGATATGCATCAACGGTTCGGTAAGCCCTTCAATAACGCTTTTGTCGAGCTCTGTTTCGGTACCTTCTGCCACAAATTGTATCTCCTTATCCAGTTCGTTGGACAAATCGCGAACCAGTCTTTTGAAACGTGTCATGATGGTTTCAATGGGGATAAGGCAAATCTCGAATGTGTTGTCGCGAAGCTGACGCGAAAGCTTTTCAATGTTTTCTGCAATAGCATTCAGCTCAGGCATATCATTGTTTTCGGCAAAAAGCGACAGACTGGCCTGTGTGGTTACCAGCTCACTTACCAGGTTCATCAAACTATCAAGTTTATCCGACGAAACCCTGATGTTGTTGATAGTGGTTTTTTTGGCTAATGAAATAAGATCTTTATCGCGGAATGCTTCCGCCTCTTCCGATTTGTTCTGGTGCTGGTATGTTTCGGCAAATTGCTCAATTGCTTTGGGATCAAGGAAGCGTTGACTATTTACCAGGGCATCCAGTTCTTTATTGAAGGCAGCAAAGGTCATGAGATTGGTTTCAGCTACCTTAAATATGGAGAGCGTGCATTGATCTTCAACAAAAATAAACACATCCTTTATATCATCAGTACTCTTATCGGTTGCAAGGAACACCTCCCATGCCATATAGCATTTTTCGGCTTCCAGCTCTTCAAAGGGAGGGAGCTTGAAAAATTTCGGATATACCCTGATGTGCCCCATGGAGCTGAGTTCATCAAGCAACAATAGGGGATTGGTACCGTTTCGGAAAATATCCTCATGAGGTTCGATGGTAAGGAAATACAAAGGAACCTGATCGTAAAGAGTTGATTTTTGCTGCGCTGAAGCTGTTTGGGTTGCGGCCTCTTCGTTACTTTGCTTTTCTGCTTTCGGACTGGCATGAGAGTCGCCATTGATTACGCTGTGTATCCGGGCAAGCATCAGCTCATGGTTCTTCTGCCCTGCATCACTGATCTCTTCCTCCGACTCCAGCAGCACTTTCAGATGATCGACAGAGGCAAGCGTAATATCCAGGATGTCGCGGTTAACTTTCAGAGAGTCATTGCGAATCATATCATAGATGGTTTCCAGCTCATGGGTAAAAGCATCCATTTTCTGAAAACCAAACATGGAACTACCTCCCTTGAGGGAATGCATTACCCTGAAAACCTCTTCAATGATCTTTTTATCAGAAGGATTCTCCTCCAATTGCAGCAGAATATCCTCCAGGCTGTTGATCAGATCCTGTGCTTCTTCGAGAAATTTCTTTTTGAACTGCTCCATACTATCTTACTACTTTACTGATTGCTGCAAGTAATTTTTCGGGGACAAAAGGCTTTACGATCCAGCCGGTTGCACCCGCTTCTTTGGCTTCAAGCTTTTTGGCCTGCTGCGATTCTGTAGTCAGAAACAGGATCGGCACAAACTTATAATCATCTTTCTGCCTGATCTGCCGGATAAGCTCAATACCATCCATTACAGGCATGTGCAGGTCGGTAACCACAAGGTCTACTTTCTCTCCATTGAAGTATTTCAAGGCGTCCTGCCCATCTACAGCAGAAAGCACTTTGTGCCCTGCATTTAAAAGGGTAAAGCCAACTACCTCACGAATACTTTCAGAGTCGTCTACAATTACAATTGTTTTTTCCATGATACGGCAATCCTGTTTGTGTTTGTATTCTTTTTATTATTCATTAGCGCAAAATTCTCGCTATGGCTGCTATAAGCTTTTCGGGCATAAAGGGTTTAACGATCCAACCGGTGGCACCAGCCTCTTTGGCCTCCATTTTCAAACTGTGCTGCGACTCGGTAGTGAGATATAATATGGGGGTATACTTATAGGTTTCGATCTTTCGTACTTCCTTTATCAATCCAATCCCATCCATATTGGGCATGTGAAGGTCGGTAATAACCAGATCAATGGATCTTCCATCAAGATGTGTCAATGCATCTACACCATCGCAGGCGCTCTGCACCTTATAGCCCGCATTTTCAAGGGTGAAAATCACGACTTCTCTGATACTTGGGGAATCATCCACAATGAGTATATTCTTTTCCATAGCAGCTTAGCTTTTTTTTATGGGTTGAAATCAGCAGTAAAATCTTATCGGGCAGGATATTCTATTCCGGCATTTACCATCAGGGTTTTCAGATCGTAGGGCAGATCGATGATCACAGAAACTTTTTTCCCTTCTTGCCTGAGGTGCTCTTTGTATGCCTCTACAATTTGAAGAAAGGAAACATCCATCCCTGCCACATCTTTGGCAACGATCTGGCAATGTTCGCTTGGGATATCCTGACTTTTGAGAAGAGCTTTGATCTGCCCGGCGTTTTGCAAAGTGAGATTGCCTTGAAAGATCAGACGAAGGCCGTTCTGGTCTTTATCTTCTGTGCGTTGGGTGGTAAAAGTAAAAGTTTGCATAAGCTATTGAATTATGTGTTGCTACCGGTTTACTAAAAAAACTCAACATCATTTCCTTCTCTGTTGGAGGAAACCTCTCCTGATTTTATTTTTTCCTCAAGAAAATCTCTTCCAATACGCAATGTCTCATTATGAATGATTCGTTGCGATTTCATGGTATAATACTTTTCAATCAACTCCAGACTCGATGCATTGTCTATGCTTTGTGCCGGCTTATTGCCCGAGAGTTCTACCAGTGAATTGATCCTTTCAAAATGAGCAATTACTTCATCAATGGTTTTTTCAAAAAAAGCATAGTAGTTCACCTGGCTTACCACCTCTTTTCCTGCTTTCTCTATCTCATGACTGGTTTCCAGTATATTGAAGCGTACACTCTCAATAAAGCGGGCATTGTCGTCAATTTTATCAAACAATGCAAGGGCATCATCCAGCAGAGCGAATATTTTCTCCAGCCCTTTCTGTTCGTAAACATAATTCGTATTGCTCTGCCTGTATTGGCGCAGTTGCACCGACGAACTCTCGAACAAGGTTCTCAACTTGTTTTTTTCAAAATGATTGGCGGCATAGAGTTTCAATATCTGCTGGGCCTGGCTTGCAGTTTCAGCCTCCTCGCTCACCAGCAGGTTTCCGAAGCTTATCTTGTCGATAATCCGTTGTTCTATCGCATTTTCCATCATTTCCAGATCCTGGAAACGATCGAAAAGCTCATCAATGATTTTTTGCACCAGTGAAATATCATCGCTGATGGTGTTGTACTTTTTGAGTGAGAGTTCGCAATCCTTTACAAATGCCCTGAAAGTATGCTCTATTTTTTCCCATGCACCTTCTGCAATGCCAGAATCAGCATTACCCAAACACTTGCAAATACGGGCTATTGACACCATATCGCTGCCAATGTCGATCATTTTGGTGCTGATAATATCAATAGCTTCCTGGTATTCCTTATTGGTATGCAACAACTGCGCTACCTGAATTTCTGTAATTTGGGGTATTTGAAGAAAAAAGGCAGCATGCCCGTTATCACCCTCTTTTTTTTGTCCATTAAGTTCAGAAATGATCAGCTTATGGGTTTGCTGAATATGCTCCATCTTCTGCCTTATGATATCATGGTACTGAAGATTGGTAATGATACTACCTACATTTTTGTTACAATTGCGGGCAATATCGTCAACCTTGGCACGGTTCTTCAAAGCTTCGCCACTAAGCCGTTTCATATTGGCAAGATCGGCCTGCAAGAGATCAACCCGGTGGTATAGTTCGGCAAACACAGTGGTCTTCAGACCAGACAATTCCTGGTATATAGACTTTACATGTTTTTGGATATTATAAATGTTCTCTTCGAATACCGGGCAGGAGTCCTTTACTTTTCCAATTACCCCATCAATACGAATGGCCTCTTCATCTGAGAAACTTTTCAGACTACGATCTTTCAGGGTGTTGGTGAGTTTAATATTGGAAAGCAACAGCTTAAGGGAGGTTAAATTTTGTCTGAAATTGTTAATAGGCACAAACATGAGGCTGAAGTTTGCCTCCAGCAGTTCCAGTGTGTTCAGCGACTGATTTATCTCCTCTTCAAATCCGGAAATAAGCCCCTTGAGTTGAGTAATATTGTCACTCAACTGCCCCAGGTGGGTAATATTCCCTTGCTCTCCAATACGATCAAAGGCATTGCCTGCATCCTGTGTAATCTGCCTTGCTTTCTGATGGTTCTCTTTTAATACTCTGTTGAGCGAAAGAAAATCATCTGATGAACATTGATGCAGATCCATTATCTTCTCATCAATCTTAAAAAAGATCTCCAGGATGCTTTGCAGCATTTTGCCGTCTGAAGGATATGTGGGGTATTTTTGCTCAAGCATGTCTTTCCGCTTTTTTTTATCTCAAACCAAAATCAGATCATAAAAGAAACCTTCAGGAGGTGGCATTGACCAGAGAATACCGCTCCAGGAGCTCACGGGTAGAAGGTATAGTATCTGAGAAGGTTTCAAAAATGATATCTCTTCTTCTTCTGTTTTTTTCGACCAGGCGAATTCTGAAAAAATTGCTGCGAAACTGATTGACCAGCATCTCATATTTGCGATTCGGGGTTTTCATAGTCAGAGAAATTTAAAACTGGTAACTGGAATTTTCTTACAGATCAAATTCTACTTTTGATGGGTAAAAATAGTCAACCTGTAATGGCTGTAAAACCGTGCTTGTACTCGAAATTTGAGGCGATTTTTTCAGAGTTTCACGGAAAGGTATATAGGGTATAGAACCTGCACTTACCAAAAAGTCTTATTTTTGGTGCACTTTAGAAAAACCTATGAGAGTATTGATTACCGACGATATGATTTCGAGCCGCATGCAGATCGGCATTGTGCTGGGTGCCCTGGAGCTGGATTTTGAAGAGGCAGCCAATGGAGCCCAGGCACTGGAAAAACTAAAGCAATCGCACTTCGACCTGGTGCTTTTGGATATTGAAATGCCCGTAATGAATGGATTGGAGACAGCCCGGTACATACAGGATCCGGGGTTTGTTCTGCCATGGCCAAGACCCCTGGTTGTGGCCATTACAGCCCACGACCCGGAGGATTTTAAAGAAAGTTATCAACAACTTGGGTTCGATGGGTTTATCAGCAAACCCATCACTGCAAAAAAAATCCTGGATTTTTTATCTACTCAATCCAGGGTTTAAGAACTCAATTCGCTCTGCTTCAATAAAGCTAAAAAAAAAGGTTGCTTAGGTAAAGCAACCTTTTTTTGTTCTTATAGCTTAGATCAGCTACCACGCCTTGTGGGAGGTGTCTCCTCCTGCTGGCGGGTATCTCCTCTGCGGGTAGGAGCTTCTTCTTGTTTGGTTTCAGTTTCGCCTCTGCGAGTGGGGGTTGTAGGAGCTGCAGGCTCAGGTTGGGTTGGAGCTGCAGGTCTGGTTTGCTGTTGCTGTTGTTGCTGGGCAGCAGCAGCGGCAGCTTCAGCAGCTTCAATGGAATCCTGACGTGCTTGTTCTACAGCTGCAATAGAATCCAAACGTGCCTGCTCAGCAGCTTCTCTTTCCTTTTTGCTTGGACCACAGGAGGCGATGGCAAAAATGCCTGCTAAGAATAAAATACCGAAAATTTTTCTCATAGTTGGTTTGTTTTTTGTTAGTATTGATAAACCTTCACGCAAAGATACGGTTTTTTTAAAACGAGGAAAAAAATCATATTAAAGAAAAAACCGTTAATTTTGTGTTGACAATAAATACAACTATTAATTTTTAGTACTAACTCAAAACCTGAAATTTATGAAAAAATGGTCAAAATTTGCAGCAATTCTTGCCGTAGGCGCTTTTCTTTTTACCGCCTGTGAAAAAGATGTAGTTCTCAACGTTCCCGCCGACGCCACCATTGACCTGGGCGATACTTTCGACCCCATGACCGGTGTTACTGTAGAAGGTGCCAAGCTTGCTGATGTAGTAGTTACCTCAAACCCCACTTTCAGCAATGTAAAAGTTGATCGCTATACTTTTACTTACACCGTTGAAGGTGAAACTGCCACCAGAAACGTATTTGTACAAGCCGATAAGCTTGCAAAAACCTACCAGGTAACCGATGTTGACGATAATGGTACTACCTACACTCCATATCCTGTTACCGTTACCCGTGGCACTGAATTCAACCAGCTTCGCTTCAACGAACTCTGGTTCGACAATGTAATTGTAAACGGAACTGTTAATGGTGATGTGATTACTATCCCCACTCAAACTTTCGGTGGTACTGCCGTTTCTGGAACAGGTACTTATGATGGAACTACTCAGAAGATCCTCTCTATCACCTACATTATTGGTGGCCAGGGTGGAACTTCAACTTTCAACTAAGAATACGATTTTATCCTCATACAAAAAGGCGGATGAAACCAAATTCATCCGCCTTTTTTTATAAACCATCGAGCATTAAACCTTCAACTCCTCCCCTTCGCTTCGGGCAATAATTACCGCACCGCAGCTGTCGCTCCAAACGTTTACTGCAGTGCGAAACATATCCAGGATCCGGTCTACGGCCAGGATCAGCCCGATACCTTCCAAAGGCAGTCCCACAGCAGAAAGTATTACAGTCATGATCACCAGCCCGGCCATAGGTATACCCGCTGCACCAATGGAAGCCAGCAATGCTGTGATCATTACCATGAGTTGTTGCAGGATAGTAAGTTCTACTCCATAAGCCTGTGCAATAAAAAGGACTGCCACGCACTGATAGAGAGCCGTGCCATCCATGTTGATGGTAGCCCCCAGAGGCAACACAAAACTGGTGGTTTTATTTGAAACCCCACTTTTAAACTCTACAGCCTCCATGGTAAGTGGCAATGTGGCGCTGCTGCTCGAGGTAGAAAAGGCTGTAAGAAGAGGAACCGACATGCCCCGGGCATGTTTCAGCGGATTAACTCTTCCCAGCACACGCATGAGCATGGGCAAGGTAATAAAAGCATGAATACTGAGAGCTACGATCACCGTTAGCATATACACACCCAATCGGGCCAGCACAGTAAGAAGGTTGTCGGCATGATCGGCAATAAGAGATGCCACAATACCAAAGATACCCAGCGGAGTAAATTTGATGATAAACATGGTAATCTTCATCATTACCTCAAACACCGAATTGAAAAAGCCCACAATGGGTTCCTGCAGTTTTTTGTCAACCCGGGTGGTGAAAAAGCCAAAGAATATGGCAAAAAGAATAATAGCCGGCAGATCGCCACGGGCCATGGCATCAACAATATTCGTTGGAATGATTTTGATTAAGGTTTGCCCAAAACCTTCATGGGTTACATCAAGGCCTTCTACTACCTGGCTCAGCCCCAGGTCTGCCCCTACTCCAGGTTGAGTTAGATTTACCATCACAAGGCCCGTAATGATGGCAAAAAGACTGGTTAGCAGGTAATACGAAATGGTCTTTAAACTCATTCGACCAAGATTCTCACTGCTCCCTAAACCTGCTACGCCCGACACTATGGATGCAAAGATCAACGGAATGATAATCATTCTCAGCGATCGCAGAAAAATATCCCCCATCCACTCTACATACACCACGTAAGAAGGAAAACTGATACCAAACAGTATACTCAGTACCAAGGCAATAAAAATCTGCCAATGCAGCTGAAGCTTCATAATTTTATTGAACATAAACGGGTGGGTTGTTGGTTTATAATTAGCTTTATAATATTTTCATCTGATCATGATTTGTTTTTTATTGGTCAGATGGAACATCCTGATTAGTCATCCTCGTGTGTGTTAAAGAGCTTATCATGGATATTTCATTTACTTGACCAATGGGGTTACAGATCAATCCTGTTAGCCCAATATGATCAAACTGGCGGCAATGATAAGAAAAGATTGGGTTTCGACATTCATATCTGATAAGATAATAATCAAAACATGCCAACATGACATAAATCACATCCAAACACGCCACAATGACATCAATATGATGCGGTTGCGCGTTTGGAGCAAGCTTTGGTAACAGAGATCTTGCCATTGAAAAAATCATTGAGTTTGCGTTCGGCTCAAACACACTCCTCTTTCAATGGCCAGCTAAAAAGAACAGAAAAAATCTACATTATGCATACCGATAATCTTACTTTAAAATCGCAGGAAGCATTGCAAAAAGCGCAGGAAATTGCCACGGCCTACCAGCAACAAGCACTGGAAACAGGCCATTTGCTTAAGGGCATACTGGAAACGGATGACAATGCAACCCCCTTTCTTTTGCGCAAGTGCAATGTAAACCTTCAGAACTTCAGCCAGGTTTTGAACCGTATTGTAGAATCATATCCCAGAGTGGAGGGCGGCAACCTTTATATGGGTTCTGATCTGTCGAGGGTGTTGCAAAAAGCTTCATCCCTACCCAGGGAGTTTGGTGATGAGTATATTTCTGTTGAGCATCTTTTGCTGGCACTTTTAAGCCATAGCGACAATGTGGGCCGTATGATGAAAGACAGTGGCCTAACAGAAAAAGATTTAAAAAAAGCCATTACAGAGCTTCGCAAGGGTTCCAGGGTTACCAGCCCATCGGCAGAAGAAACCTACAATGCTTTGAATAAATATGCCAAAAACCTCAACCAACTGGCCCAGTCTGGCAAACTTGACCCTGTAATTGGGCGGGATGAAGAGATCCGACGTATTTTGCAGATCCTTTCGCGACGCACAAAAAACAATCCCATATTGATTGGCGAACCGGGAGTTGGCAAAACCGCTATTGCCGAAGGGCTTGCCCACCGAATCATCAACGGCGATGTGCCGGAAAACCTAAAATCCAAACAGATCTTCAGCCTCGACATGGGGTCGCTGATCGCCGGAGCCAAATACAAGGGAGAGTTTGAAGAACGTCTGAAAGCTGTAATTAAAGAGGTGATCGCCTCAGATGGAGAGGTGGTTCTGTTTATTGACGAAATTCATACCCTGGTAGGTGCAGGAGGAAGTGGCGAGGGTGCTATGGATGCTGCCAATATCCTTAAGCCGGCACTAGCCCGTGGAGAGCTCAGAGCCATTGGTGCCACTACGCTCAAGGAATACCAGCGATACTTTGAAAAGGACAAAGCCCTGGAGCGAAGATTTCAAACTGTGCTGGTAGATGAACCTAACCGAACCGATGCCATCTCCATTTTACGGGGCCTTAAAGAGCGGTACGAAACCCACCACCAGGTGCGCATAAAAGATGAAGCAATTGTGGCAGCTGTAGACCTCTCCCAACGCTATATCTCCGACCGGTTTTTACCCGACAAGGCCATTGACCTTATTGATGAAGCGGCTTCGCGATTGAGACTGGAAATGAATTCTGTGCCCGAAGAGCTAGATGAGGTGGAAAGAAAGATCAGGCAACTGGAGATCGAAAAAGAGGCCATCAAACGCGAAAAAGACGAAATAAAACTAAAAGAACTGAGTGCCACTCTTGCCAATTTGTATGAAGATAAAAGCAGGCTCATGGCCCGCTGGCAAAGCGAAAAACAGGTGGTAGATGGCATCCAGCAACAGAAAAAACTTCTGGAAGACCTCAAGCTTCAGGCTGAACAGGCCGAACGAAATGGCGACTTCGGCAAAGTAGCCGAAATACGTTACGGACATATGAAAACCACTGAGGCCAGACTTGAAGAACTGAAAAATGAACTCAACCTGATGCAGGCATCAGAAGCGTTGATCAAAGAGGAAGTTGCCGCGGAAGACATTGCTGATGTTGTATCGCGATGGACAGGAATTCCTGTTAGCAGAATGTTGCAGAGCGAGAGAGAAAAACTGTTGTCGCTCGAACTTCAGTTACACAAACGGGTGGTAGGCCAACAAGAGGCCATCGAAGCGGTTTCTGACGCCATAAGGCGAAGCCGTGCAGGATTGCAGGACCCCAAAAAGCCCATTGGGTCGTTCATATTTCTGGGCACTACAGGTGTAGGTAAAACAGAACTCGCCAGGGCCCTTGCAGAGTTTCTCTTCAATGATGAAAGCGCCATGGTGCGTATCGACATGTCGGAATACCAGGAGCGACATGCCGTAAGCAGGCTCATAGGTGCACCCCCCGGATACGTGGGATATGAAGAGAGCGGGCAGCTCACCGAGGCTGTGAGAAGAAAACCCTATTCGGTAGTATTGCTCGATGAAATTGAGAAAGCTCACCCCGATGTTTTCAATATTTTGCTGCAGGTGCTTGACGAAGGAAGACTTACCGATAACAAAGGACGGACTGCCGATTTCAAAAACACCATCATTATCATGACTTCCAACATCGGCTCATCTTTGATCAGCGAACAGTTTGAACAAATCAATGAACACAACCACGATCAGATCCTTGAACAGACCCGGCTTGAAGTCTCCAGTCTACTGAAAAAAACCATCAGACCTGAGTTTCTCAACCGGATCGACGAGATCATTATGTTCAAGCCATTAAACTACAATGAAATCCAACAGATTGTGGAGATACAACTCAATGGAGTTCGACATACCCTCCAGGAAAACGGCATCCGGCTGGAAGTGAGCCCGGAAGCCATCGATTGGATTGCCCGCAACGGATTTGACCCGCAGTATGGAGCACGGCCGCTCAAAAGAGCCATCCAGAAACATATTCTTAATGAGCTATCCAGACAGATTCTCGCAGGAACGGTGAGCCGGAATGGCGCCATCAGGATCGAGGTACAACAGGAAAGGCTGGTTTTTACCAACCAGCCTTAACACCTGCCTACTATGGGTAGGTCTTTAATACCTCAGTACAGCGGCGACCTTCTGAAAGTTGCCCAGGGTACCATCATCCACAAACACTACCTTGCCACCTTTTTCCACAACAATTTCAGCCAGTTCATCCACTGCATCGGGCATGATCTGGCGAGCATCCCAGCCGCTAATGTCGAGCACAATAGCATTCTGATCGTTAAGAGCTGCAGGCACAAGGTAGTTTTCTTCCACCACCAGTAGATTTACACGCCCCTCCGAAGCCAGCCGCCATACATCGCAGATTCCTGAGCCCAGCTTGCGGGCACTTGCAGCTCTCTGCAACTCATTGAGGGCAGCATGCCTCTCCTGGCGGTTTTTCTCCCTTACTACTTCCCAGGCCTTCTTACCCAGGTCGTGCACCGAAGTAGCTTCGTAATTGCCCTCCAGCTGCTGATAAATCAACTCTTTCTGATCGGCAATCTCACGATAAAGGGCCAGGTTTTTCTGAACTCCTGCAATCACCAACCGGGCACCCTGGTTGGCATATCCGGAAATAAAACTCTTATCTACCCGGTTAAAAAACTCCTTGATCTGCTTCTCTTTCTCCCGAGAGAAATCGGAAGGATTGAGATTGAGCATGTCAAATTCACTTTCCATAGGAAAACCGTTTTGCACAATCTCATTGGCATGTTCGCGAAAACACGACAGTAAACGAGCCCGGTGCAAACTAAGGTCCAGCACGAAATAGCTTGTGCCGCGATTTACCACTTTGATAAGATCGCGCGTGGCAAAAGTTTTGTCAATGATAACCCGTTCTTTTACACCAAATGGAATGTCGATTTGCAGGGCCATGTCTTTGTTAACGAAAATTGCAAGACCATCGAGGGTTCTGCTTATGTCAACTTTTTCGGCCTGTTGTTGTATCTTTTCAATCAGCCCCGCCGATTGTCGTTTTCCCAGATCTGCCTCAAGGCGATCGGCAGCTTCCCTGACCAGGTTCTTTAACCGAATGGCATTTTTTTGGTTATCCGGGGCGGTACGGTAGGTAGGTAACAAGATGGATATGCATGGATACTCTTTAACCTCCATCAACCGGTCCAATATGCTTTTGTCCATAAATATCTGTTTTTGATGAAACATAAATAATCACGACCCAATATAAGGATTTGGGGGGTGAAAGTCAAACATTTTTAAACTTATTAATATCGTTGCCAATGGGTGAAGGCTAATTATCACTCAGAGTTGTGCAATGCATATAAAGTGCTATTTTTGCAGGGATCATTTTCGTAACGCCCCAATTTTTTCAACATTTGAACACACCTTTTTACATAGCCCGGCGAATGGGTTCTGAGAACCCCCGGCTTACAGGTCTGGTAAAAACCATTGCCATTCTCTCCATTTCTCTCGGGCTTGCCGTAATGCTCCTTGCGGTTGCAGTGGTTACCGGATTTCAGGATGAGATCCGCAATAAGGTGATTGGTTTCGGCTCTCACATTCAGATCACCAACTTCGATTACAATGTTTCCTTTGAAGCTCGCCCCATAAGCAAGACCCAGGACTTTTACCCCAATCTGGCCGACATTGAGGGCATCCGGCACATTCAGATCTTTGCCACCAAACCTGGAATCATTAAAACCGACGATGAAATACATGGTGTAATATTTAAAGGCATTGGCAGCGATTTCAACTGGGATTTTTTCTCCGATAAACTTATCCGTGGCAATATTCTTTCCCTTAGCGATACCACACGCACCGACGACATACTGATCTCTCAGTACATTTCAAAACTCCTGCAATTGCAGGTGGGCGATGATATTTTCCTGTACTTCATTCAGCAACCCCCCAGGGTACGACGACTGAAGGTTGCTGGTGTTTATGAAACCGGCCTGGAAGAACTGGACCGTATCTTTGTAATTGGCGATATTGCACATGTGCAAAGACTAAACGACTGGACCTCAGACCAGATCGGCGGTTTTGAGGTACTGCTGGACAACTACCGGCATATGAACCGGATGCATGAGATCGTGCAGGATCATCTGCCCTATACCCTTTATTCAAGAACCATAAGGGATATCTATCCACAGATATTTGACTGGCTTGCCTTGCTTGACATGAATGTGTATGTGATTATTTTCATCATGATCCTGGTTGCAGGCATCAACATGATTACCACTCTGCTCATCTCAGTGCTGGAAAAAACCAGTCTCATTGGCATCCTCAAAGCCCTGGGAGCCGACAATAAAGCGATAAGGAAGGTGTTTCTCTACCATGCAGGTTTTTTAATAGCGCGTGGGTTGTTGCTGGGCAATACGATTGGATTGGGCCTTGCATGGATTCAGCTCCGGTTTGGCATAATAAAACTATCGCAGGAGTCTTATTTTGTGGATGTGGTACCTATTCATTTCAACCCATGGTACATTCTGGGTCTGAATGCAGGTACATTCCTGATTTGCATGCTTATGCTTATCATTCCCAGTTATGTGATCAGCCGGGTTTCACCTGTAAAGGCCATTACTTTCAGATAAAAAAAAGGTTGCCTTGTTCGGGGCAACCTTCAAAATTGTTTCTTCGCGCATCCCATCAAAAGAACAGCAGCCCTATACTGAAAATAAACTGCCTGGGCCGTGTATTGAAGGGGAAGGTGGTATTTCCAATGGTAATCTCTTCGCTAAGGTTGCTCAGACTACCTTCATACTTAAGGTCGAACAAAAGATTGCCCACATTCAGCCCCACTCCCAGCTGATAGCCGTAGGTGGCACTGTTGAAGCGCTGGCGAAGGTTTTCATCGCCCTTGTACTTTTCTGCAGACAAGAGATTGCTGGAGTTGTCAAGCACAACAGAGGCAACAGGCCCCAACCCAAGACGCAAGGGTCCGGTCTTTAGACCCAACAACACTGGAACATCCAGGCGGGAGAAACGCTGATGGAAAAATGCATCAGGATCATCACCCCCATGCACGTATTTCATCTGCGTACCGGTACTTACAAAAAGTAGTTCAGGTTGAATAAAAGCTCCCAGAAACCTCAGCTGGCTCACCACCCCAACATGAAAACCAGAGTAATTATCCGGAAGAGCAACAATCTGATCATTATTTACAGCATAAGATTTCTCTGGAAGAGAAGTAAAATTGAGCCCTCCGCGCAAACCTACAGAAAACTGGGCATTGGCGAAGTTTACAATCAGCAGCAGAGCTGCCATGCTTACAAAACGGTTCATGTTTATACAGTTTAGTTGGTAAAAAAGAATCCCCGACAAAGAAAAACTCGCCGGGGATGGTTTTTATTGATTACGATTGAGATTCATGCAGTATCCTGAGCTTCTCTTCAAGCACCTGGATCTCGCTGCGGGCCTTTTCGATCTTATTTTCAAACTCCTGCTTCAACACATCGGCTTTTTTGGATGAAGCAAAGAAACCAATGTTGTTTTCCCACAGTTTGATATCATTCTGCAAAGTACTGATCTTATTAAGAATGAAGTTTCTCTCCTTATAAATAATGTTGTCGGCATTGGGGGCATTTTTCAGGTTCTCTATCTTATTCCTGAAACCCATGGTAGACTTCGCCTTTCTGCTGATATTGAGCTTATCGAACTGCTCATTGATGGTTTTGCGGAATTCATTCTGAATGGCATCTTTCTCCTTGATGGGCACATGACCAATTTCCATCCATTGCCGTTGAAAGTCCTTAAGCGTATTAAGATTTTCAGTACTATCTGAAGAATAATCGAAGGTTTTAATCTTCTCTATAAGATCTTTCTTCTTGCGGAGGTTTTCATCATGTTTTTCGCCGATATTGGAGAAATACTCAGACTTGCGGTTGAAAAACTCATCGCAGGCCGCCCTGAATCGTTTCCACACCTTATCCGAGAACTTACGCGGAACAGGACCAATCTTTTTCCATTGCTGTTGCAATGCAATCAACTCGTCGGTAGTACGTTTCCAGTCTTCACTGTCTTTGAGCGCTTCGGCCTGCAAACAAAGGTTGAGTTTCTGGTTATAGTTATCAGACTGTTCATCTTTGTATTTCTGGAAGAAATTCTTTTTGTTGCGGAAGAAGTTGTCCAAAGCAGTGCGAAAGCGCACCCAAACCTCATCATTTACCTTTTTGGGCGCAAACCCGATGGATTTCCACACTTTGAAGAGTTCATTGATCTGGTCGGTGGCTTCCTGCCATTCCTTGGGCGATTCAGTAACTACCTCAGCAAGTTTTTCTGCTTTTTCGCAAAGAACTATCTTGGCTGCATAGTTTTTATTCTGCTCTTCGCGCAACCCATCATAATATGACTGTCTGCGCTCATTGAGTGCATCGCTGGCAGCCTTAAACCTGTCCCAAATCTCATCTTTTTTGTCTTTGGGTACCGGCCCTATCTCCTTCCAGGCTTCATGTAGCTTTTGCAGTTTCTGAAAAGATTTGTTTACAGAAGACTCCAGGAGCAACTCTTCTGCTTTCTCACACAATTCAGTTTTTATTTCCAGGTTTTTCTTCAGATCAAGATCACGTAGTTCCTTGTTGATCTTTACCTTATCAAAAAATTTCTCTACCAGGAAGTGATAGTTGTTCCACAGAGTATTGTTGGCCGATTGAGGCACCGGACCAATCTCTCTCCATTTATCCTGGAGGTCTTTAAAGAGGTCGTAAGTTTTCTTGAGTTCTTCCTCTGATTCAATAAGCTGCCTCAACTCCTCCAATATGGTTTCTTTGGCAGAGAGGTTGTCTTGTTTTTGTTTTTCAACGGCCTGATCGTAAACCGCTTTCTTTTGTTTGTATACCCCAAAGGCCTTATCAAACCGAATTACCAATTCATCAACGATTTCCGGCAGATCTTCTGCATGAGTCTCGTCATCGGCTTTTTGAAGGTTCTTTTCGAAATCTTCCAGGTTTTCTTCCTTGAGGTAGTTTCGGAATGCAACTTTGATGTATCCAATATGTTTGCGGATGAAGCTGGTATCCTCGCGTTGTACCAGAGCTTCCACTGCTTCTACCAGCTCAGCTTTGGAAAGCCTGCTGTACTTTTCACTGAGATCTTCATCTTCCTCTACCTGCATCTGAGCAGGGGCCTTAGTGTCATCTTTTTTCTCTGAAGGGGATTCATCAGGCTGCTTTTCAACAACCTCCTCAGTGGCATTATCCTGAACAGATTTCTCGCTCTGAGGTGTATCAGCAACTAAGGGTTCTTCTTCAGCCGGTGTTTGTGCTTCAGGCAGATTCTCTTCTGGCTCAGAAGCCGAAGGCTCTTGCCGGGCTGCAGCTTGCTCTTGATCATTATCAACATCCGGCGTTTCCCCGGCAGAGGGCTGGGTAGTTTCAGACGCATTTTCAGCATTCAGGTTCTCTACCCCTTGTTCCTTCTTGTTTTCTTCAGATCCGGGGTTAAGCAGCTCTTTATTTTCCATCAAACAAATTATTATAAAATGACTAACTAAAGTTAAGGAAGCATACCTGATACAATTGTATCGAAAAAAAGTTTATGATCAGTTTCTTTGCATGGCACATTTTAGCTCACTACAAAGGGGTACAAAAATACAAATAATTACAACAAAGCATGCGGTGATTCAAGGAATTGCATCACCGCATGCAGTTTTTTAACAAGCTAGCTACCAGTAAAGGAATCAGATTCTGGCCAGCCCTTGCTCAAGGTCGGCAATAATATCTTCTACATTCTCAATTCCAACAGAAAAACGCACAAGACCATCGGTTATGCCTGAGCTTTCGCGGGCCTGTTTGTCCATTTTTGAGTGGGTCATGGAGGCAGGATGTTGTATGAGTGTTTCCACGCCCCCCAATGAAACGGCCAATAGTGCAAGTTTTACAGAATTCATCAGGATCTTTCCGGCTTCAATACCACCCTTTAGTTCGAAACTGATCATAGCACCCGGGCCTTGCATCTGTTTCCGGCCCAATTCGTATTGCGGATGCGATTTCAGCCCGGGATATTTAACCCATTCAATCTTAGGATGTTTCTCCAGGTATTCGGCCACTTTCATGGCGTTGAGCTGCGAACGCTCCATTCTCACCGAGAGTGTTTTGAGCCCGCGAATAACCATATATGCCTGATGGGGGTCCATGTTGCATCCCATGGTAACCATCATGGAGCGCAGCGGATCATAGATATGCTTTTCGCGTGCCACAATGATACCACCTACAATGTCGGCATGGCCGTTGAGAAATTTGGTTACCGAATGAAATACTACATCAAATCCGAAATCAAGAGGTTTTTGCAGGTAAGGACTACAAAAAGTATTATCTGCAACGGTAATTAGGTTATGTTCTCTGGCTATCTTAACCACCTCTGCCAGATCGGTCATATCCATAGTAGGGTTTGATGGTGTTTCAATGAATATCATCCGGGTGTTGGGACGAATGGCTTTGCGGATATTTTCCGGGTTGCAGGTATCCAGGTAGGTGGATTCTACTCCAAATCTCGAATAGTGTTTCTCCATAACTACTCTCGAGGGGCCATACACTGCTGCGGTACTGATCATGTGCGACCCTTGCTCCAGAAGAGCCATGTAAATGGTATTCACAGCGCCCATACCTGAGCTGCATGCCACACCTCTGTATCCATTTTCCAGTTCTGCCACCAGGTTCTCCAGGGCATCTATAGTAGGATTGTTGATACGTGTGTAAATGTAACCATCATCCTCTCCTGCAAAACAGGCAGCACCATGATCGGCATCCCTGAATTTAAAGGTTGAAGTTTGATAAATGGGAACTGTTGCACTCCCAAACTGATCTTCGAAAGCTCCTGCGTGAATGAGCTTTGAATCAAATCCCAAATGTTTTGTATCCATTAAGTTGTAAATAGGTTAAAAAAATAAACCGCATTCCTTTCACTCATTTGCCCGGGTTTTTGGCTCAAGCCATCTTTCGAAGCGGGCAGATAGCCTGTTAAGGAAAATGCGGACAATATACTTTAAGGTTGAGCTTCAGGTAAAACCTTTTATATTTAATAGTCATCGGTATCGAGCATCACCAGTGTGCAATCTTCAATGGTTTTTATCCCGGCATCTTTGGCCATTTTTTCCAGCTTGGGGTTGTATGTACCCGGATTGAAGATAATACGCTTAGGCTCAAGGTCAATGATATAGTCCAGATAAGGTTCCTGATTTCTTGGATTAAGATACAGTGTTACGGTATGCAAATCAGGAATATCGATCATCTCCTTGACGATCTTTACAGCCTCTATTTCAGCTTCAACCTTGCCAATGGCAACCACATCATGACCATAAGACAACAGGCGCCTGACAGCTTTGTAGGCATAGCGGGTCGGTGTTGGGCTGGCTCCCAAAACCAGTGTTTTCTTTTGCATACGATACTGAGTTAAAAAAACGTTTCCCTGAACTAAAAAAGCCTAAATACCGGGGGGTAATGCCTGGCAATTACGCTGCTTCAAAATTAATCTTTTATTTGGTGGTAACGATAGAAAATTCAGGCGCTTGGGCAATATGCTTTTTCACAGTACAGGCCTCCGCGGCTTTAATAACTGCTTCGCGGTACTTATCAGGAAAATCCTGGGGCAACCTGATTTCAATTTCGATACGATCAATCATTTTCCGATCCGGATCACGATGGGTGGATAGCAATACTTTTATTCCTTCTTCCGACAGGTTTCGCTGCTGGCAAAAGGATTTAACATACCATCCGGCACATGCTCCTATGCTTATCAGGAAAAAATCAAAGGGTGAGGGGGCTGAATTATCGCCTCCTGCTTTCTCGGGTTGATCGGTCACAATCTCGAACCCTTTGTAAAGGGCAATCACTTTTTGCTTTTCTCCAAGTAGAATTTCCATAATGGTTTGATTTTTATTTATTCTGAAATCTTTCCTCATTTATCTTTTTCCATTGCAACTGCAAAGCATCCACAAACCAGTCTGGTGCAGGGCAAGGCCTGCGCGATCGTGTATCGATAAATGCCAGAACAGTTTCACCTGTAGTGAGAAGCTCTTGTTTTTCATTGTAAACTTCATAGAAGAAATGCATACGCGAAGTGGGCAGCTCTTTTACAATGGTGCGAATGGTAAGCAACTGATCATAAAATGCTGGCCGAACATACTTAAGATTCATGGAAGCGATGGGCATCATTATCCCTTTTTGTTCCATTTCCCGGTATGTCATTCCGAGCTGGCGCATGGCTTCTGCACGACCCACTTCAAAATACTCCGGGTAATTGCCATAATAAACGTAGCCCATCTGATCTGTTTCTGAATATCTGACCCTAACCTGGGTTTCACTTACGAGCATAACAATGAGTTTTTCTGAAATTAATTTAGTTTCAGGCAAATTAAACGAATTAATCCGACAATATCAATGAGGAGACACTGAAGGCTCAGAAAAAAAAGGGCCGGTAAATCATCCGGCCCAGTCTGTTTGATTATACCTTTCACAACTATCCCTCATTAACAACCTCTCCCCTAATTCTTAAGATCACCTGGTTGTTGTCGGCATTGGAATGCACAATTACAGCCTTATTGATCACATTAGGGCGATTTACGGTAGTGTATTTAACTTTTATTATGCCTTTTTCGCCCGGCAGAATAGGTTCACGGGGCCATTCGGGAACAGTACATCCGCAGGATGCCTTTACCTGACTCAGCACAAGAGGGACTGAACCCGTATTGGTAAATTCAAACTCGCAGGTTGCATCAGATTGCAATGGTATCCGGCCAAAATCATGCACCGTTGCTTCAAACTCAATATGGGGTTTTGGCTCAAGGGAGACCTCCTGAACGGGAACAGAACGCTGTGCAAAAAGAACATTCCCTGCAAGAAACAGAAAACCAAAAAATATCCAAATACGCTTCATTGTGTTTTATTTTTGCGTACCAGGGAAATCTCCGCATGCTGAAACCTTCCCCAAATTACGTTTACGGACATGCCCGTTTTACATTTCTGCCCGAAGATGCTTCAAGGCAGACTTACTTAGCTTACTTACAAAGAAGCCAATGCAAATGTAAAAAAAAAGCACACTAAAAAAATTATTGAGAGGATAATTTTCCCGATAAAACAACATTTTTTCATGATGTAATAGCACACATCTTAGATCAACACAACCTCAACACACACAAATCAGGCAATTTTTGATCTAAAGGTCTAAATAAAAAGGATAAGACTTACTGCCATAAGTGCCATGCCTCCAATGAGTCCGTAGAGAGAGAGATGAGGTTGATCGTACTCTCTTGCAGCCGGAAGAAGTTCATCAATAGATATAAACACCATAATACCGGCCACCGAGGCAAATATAAACCCAAAGAGTACATCGTTGAGAAAAGGCATAAGAATAAGAAACCCGAAAATGGCCCCCAGTGGCTCTGCCAGTCCTGAAAGGAAGCTGTGTTTAAAAGCCTTTTTACGGCTGCCCGTAGCGTAGTAGATCGGCACCGAAACAGCAATTCCCTCAGGTATATTGTGAATGGCAATGGCAATGGCAATGGGTAAACCCAGTTTAATATCCTGCAATGCCACAATAAAAGTAGCCAATCCTTCGGGGAAGTTGTGGATAGCAATAGCCATTGCCGACATGATACCCATTCGATAAAGCTTTTGTTTGCGGGCAGTTTCTGCGTCTGGCTTCAAATCTTCAACCTTCTTTATCTCATGTGGGTTTTCAAACTCAGGCACCAGCTTATCAATTATAGCAATGACCAGTATGCCTGTAAAAAAGCCAGCCACCGAGATCAGGTTTGCACTGCGAGCTCCCAGCTCATCTATCATGGCATCAATGCTCTTGGGCATGATTTCCATAAAGGAAACATAGATCATTACCCCGGCAGAAAACCCCAGAGCAAGAGACAGAAAGCGGGTATTGGTGGTTTTGGTAAAAAAAGCGATAGTACTGCCAATCCCTGTAGCCAACCCTGCAAAAAGGGTTAACCCAAAGGCCATCAATACATTCTGATAATCATATATCCAATCAATCATTCAGGTAACAAGGTTAGATAAAATCCCGTTTTCAATCCATTAGAGGCTTCCGGGAGAAATAGCCAATGCATCATGACATAATGCAATAATTTGCTGCTCAATGGCTTTCTGATCGTACCCACATTCGGAGTGCAATTCCTCAAGACTGCCGTGTTGTATAAAAGAATCGGGTATCCCGAGCCTTTTCACCTTTGCATGGTACCCATGATCGGACATAAATTCCAGGATTGCACTTCCAACGCCTCCAGCCAATGCGTTATCTTCAAGGGTAATGATTCTGTTAAACTGGGAGAACACCTCATGCAGCAATGCTTCGTCCAGAGGTTTTGCAAAGCGCAGATCATAAAGAGCTACACTGATCTTTTGACTATCTTTCATAGCCTCGCATGCTTTTAGGGCAACATTGCCCAGAGGCCCCAGCGAGAGGATGGCAATATCTTTCCCATGGCAAAGTTTCCTTCCTTTACCCACGGGCATTTCAGAAAAGGGTGTTTGCCAGTTGCGCATCACCCCGTTGCCCCTGGGGTATCGGATCACCCAGGGTCCGGAGGGTTGATGCTGGGCTGTATACATCATGTTGCGCAATTCTTCCTCATTTAAAGGAGAAGCGATGGTGAGCCCCGGTATGCAGCGCAGGAAGGAAACATCAAATGCACCATGATGTGTAGGTCCATCCTCTCCCACCAGACCAGCCCGGTCGAGACAAAAAACTACCGGCAGGTTCTGCAACGCCACATCGTGCACCGCCTGATCGAAAGCACGTTGAAAAAAGGAAGAATATATATTGCAAAAGGGTATAAGCCCCTGTGCGGCCAACCCGGCAGAAAAGGTAACGGCATGCTGCTCTGCAATACCCACATCAAATGCTCTTTCGGGCATTGCACTCATCATGATATTGAGAGAACACCCCGAAGGCATTGCGGGAGTAATACCCACAATTTTAGAATTCTGGCGGGCAAGCTCAAGCAGAGTTTTCCCAAACACCACCTGGTATTTAGGAGGTTGATCCTTTTCGCAGGGGGCTACTTTCAGCTCACCGGTTTTTTTGTTGAAAAATCCCGGAGCATGAAACTTGGTTTGCTCCTTCTCTGCCTGCGGAAAACCTTTTCCCTTCAGGGTAACCACATGGAGCAGCTTGGGGCCTTTTATATGTGAAAGGTCATTGAGAATTTTGGTCAGATGCTGCACATCGTGCCCGTCTACAGGGCCAAAATACCTGAAGTTGAATGACTCAAACAGGTTGCTTTGTTTGAGCAAAGTGGATTTTATGGCGTTTTCGAGTTTCTGGATCAATCCGCGGGTGTTGGGGCCATAGCGACTAATAGATCCAAGGATATTCCACACATCATCCTTTAGCCTGTTGTAGGTTTGGCTGGTGGTGATATCTGCCAGATACTCTTTGAGTGCACCCACATTTTTGTCAATGGCAATGCCATTATCGTTGAGCACCACAAGCAAATTGGCATTGGCCACCCCGGCATGATTGAGCGCCTCGAAAGCCATTCCGGCAGTCATACTTCCATCGCCGATCACGGCAATATGATGTCTGTCTTTCTGACCCTGCAGATCAGAGGCAATGGCCATGCCCAGCGCAGCAGAGATACTGGTTGATGAATGCCCGGTACCAAATGCATCATAGGGGCTCTCACTCATCTTCGGAAAACCACTTACCCCATTGTATTTGCGGTTGGTGTGAAAAGTATCTCTTCTACCGGTAAGAATTTTATGCGCATAGGCCTGGTGTCCCACATCCCATATGAGTTTATCGTAGGGAGTATTGAACACATGATGCAAGGCTACGGTCAGTTCAACCACTCCCAGGCTGGCTCCGAAATGGCCAGGGTTGATGCAGGCTGCATCGATAATAAACTGACGCAACTCGCTGCAGAGTTGCACCAATTGCTCAGAGTTTAATCTCTTCAGATCGGAGGGTGATTGTATTTGGGAAAGTAATTCTCCTGCTTCTAATGCCATTATGAATGCGTGTTGGTAAAACACAAAATTTCTACAAAAGTAAAAAATTAAAGTATCTCACACATCATCTGTTGCTGCTGAACCCCCGCAGAGATCAACCTGGCACTTAAACACTTGAATACGTACTGATTATCTGACACTTGATCAACAATCATCAGTTCAACTCCCATCAAAACATCTACCCTGATTCGTCTCAGCCTTCAGAATGTCATTATTTGAAACATCCCCATTTTTAGGGATTTTGCTCGTTCAGTCCATCTTACACATCAAATTTGGATAACTTTGCAAAATTTAATCAATCTAAATAAGGATTAGCTCCCTTTGAACCTATCCATCCCTGCATATGACACTGCTTGAACTTAAAAACGGAGAAAAAGCCATAATATTAAAGGTGAAAGGCCGTGGAGCCTTTCGCAGAAGAATCATTGAAATGGGTTTTGTAGCCGGCAAAGTGGTTGAAGTAATTAAAAAAGCCCCGCTAAAGGACCCCATTGAATACAATATAATGGGCTATAATGTTTCGCTCCGCAGCAGTGAGGCTGAACTTATAGAAGTACTACCCCTGGAACGTCAGGAGGAGTTTGTACAACCCGGTTACGAGGGGGTATTTATCAGCGAAGGATATAAAATATCGCGCCAGAACGGACGCAATATCAATGTGGCGCTCGTAGGTAATCCCAACAGTGGTAAAACCAGCTTCTTCAATCATGCATCGGGTTCAAGGGAAAAAACAGGAAATTACAGTGGTGTTACGGTAGATGCCAAACAAGCATGGTTTAAGCAGGGTGGCTACCGTTTCAACATTACCGATCTGCCGGGCACCTATTCCATCTCCGCTTACACCCCCGAAGAACTTTATGTTCGCGATTTCATCAACGAGAACCTGCCCGATGTGGTAATCAATGTGGTAGACGGCTCTAACCTGGAACGAAACCTCTACCTGACCACCCAGCTCATCGACATGGATATCAAAGTGGTTATGGTATTGAACATGTATGATGAACTGGAAAGGAAAGGCGACCGTCTTGACCATGAGTCTTTGGGCAAACTATTGGGAATTCCTATCATTCCTGCTGTAAGCTCAAAGGGAAAAGGCATAAAGGATGTGTTCAACAGGGTGATTGAGGTGTATGAAGACAAAGATCAGACACAACGCCATATCCATATCAACTATGGTGAGTCGTTCGAAAAATCAATACACCTGATTCAGGGTAAGATCAATGCAGAGGGCAACCAACACCTTACCGATCGGATCTCCTCGCGTTTTCTTGCCATTAAATTACTGGAAAAGGACCAGGAGGTAAAACGACGTATCCTGGAAAACTGCCATAACCACCAGGAGATTCTGGATTGCAGCCAGAAGGAGGTACAGAAACTCGAAAGTCAATACAATGACTCAACCGAAACAGTAATTACAGACCTCAAATACGGTTTCATTCATGGTGCACTCAAGGAAACCCTTGAGCCCTCGGAGAATGAACGCAGAAGAAACAGTACCGTAATTGATACCCTGATTACTCACAAGCTATTTGGGTTTCCCATTTTTTTGTTCTTTATGTGGTTGATGTTTTCTGCCACTTTCTTACTGGGCTCCTACCCTATGGAGTGGATAGAAACCGGAGTGGAGGAATTGAGTTTGCTGCTTGATGCCCACATGAAAAGCGGACCATTGAAGGATCTTTTCATCAATGGTGTAATCAGTGGTGTGGGAGGTGTAATAGTATTCCTGCCCAATATTGTTCTGTTATTTTTCTTCATAAGCCTTATGGAAGATACAGGATATATGTCGCGGGCGGTGTTTATCATGGACAAGCTCATGCATAAGATAGGTCTGCATGGAAAATCATTTATTCCGCTGCTGATGGGTTTTGGCTGCAATGTTCCCGCCATCATGGCTACACGTACCCTTGCCAACCGCAACGACAGGTTGCTTACCATGATCATAAATCCTTTTATGTCGTGCAGTGCCCGCTTGCCGGTTTATGTATTGTTTATTACAGCCTTTTTTACCAGCTACCAGGGCACCCTACTTTTTCTGATCTATGGTTTGGGTATAGCCACTGCAGTGGTTTCAGCAATACTATTTAAACGCACTCTTTTCAAAGGCGAGGAGGTACCATTTGTTATGGAATTACCGCCCTACAGGGTGCCCACCCTCAAATCGATCATTATCCATATGTGGAGCAAGGCGGTGCACTACCTCAAGAAAATCAGCGGTATCATTTTGATTGCTTCCGTCATAATATGGGTACTGGGATATCTGCCACACGGATTTGAATACAGCCGCCTGCTGGAAGAGCAACAGGATTCCCTACGTGTGACTTTTACTGATCAAATGGCCCTTACTACAGACCCATCTGTACTGGAGCAACTTGAGCTTGAGAAGCAGGAAAAGCTTGACCAACTGGAAAGTCAATGGATGCAGAAGAGGCAGGAAAACAGCCTTATAGGTTCTCTGGGACGCTTTATTGAGCCGGCAATGCGCCCGTTGGGTTTCGATTGGAAAATGAGTATCAGCCTCCTTTCAGGACTGGCAGCTAAGGAAATTGTTGTGAGCACTATGGGAGTTCTTTACCAGGCCGATGAGAATGTACAAACCCAGAGTGCCTCACTGACAGAGAAGCTTCAAAATCAAGTATATACTGAAGGACCGCGGCAAGGGCAAAAGGTTTTTACGCCCCTGGTAGCACTGGCATTTATGGTTTTCGTACTGCTCTATTTCCCCTGTATTGGTGTACTGGCAGCCATAGTTAAAGAATCGGGCCACTGGAAATGGGGGTTGTTTACAGTATTTTACACCACTGCCGTAGCCTGGCTTATGGCAATGGTGGTATATCAGACGGGAAGTTTACTGGGTTTTTAATCGGGATCAGCATGTTTCAATGGATTGCAACAATCGTTATTGTGCTGGCAGCACTTACCTGGGCAATAGTATTGCTGGTGAAGAAGTTTGCAGGCCAGAAGAAACCTCCAACAGATCAAAAGGATTGCGATGGCTGCAGCAGCGATTGTCAGCAATGCCCATTGATGACGAATTTTAAAAAATAGCTTATTCCCCTGTTTATCAATTCGCACGCAGGTTTACTTCCGGCTCAACCAGTTCATAGCAGGTAAGCTCACATGCCCGGTATCTGATACGTTTTATTCTGGCACCATCAACCGCGATGGTTGCAAAGGGAGAGGTGGTATAAGTAGCTGTAAAGGAGTACCATTTCTCAACCTCAAGCAAATAATCCACATACCTCAGCTTAATAATCGTATCGGTAAGCACCAGAACCCCATCCTCAAAAGGACCTTCAAAAATCCGAAGGATTACCTCCGGGCTTTCAGGCAGCACCGAAATCCTTGCTCTGATTGTGCCCGTTGTGGGATATTCAGTATCGCAGTTGTTATAATCACCATCGGTACATTCGGAATATTTATCGCGACATGCCGGCACAACAAATAGCAGGCAGATCAGAAAAAGGGTTGAAAATATTCTGAATTTTAAATTAAACATACTCTATTCTTTTTAAGGCAAAGAGTTACCGTATTACCGGCTGAAACCTGAATATTCGTGAACTGAATAAAGGAACATTGTAACGCACTCCCACGGCAAACCGATGTGCTGGTATTTCGCTCTTCCCGGTCCTGAGAAACAGCCACGATCCATGCACAGAAAAATTACCATAGCGATAATACATATCGCACATGGGAGCCAGCTTAAACCCTGCAGGAGGTTCGAGTGAGGTGCCCCTGTAGTCGGCCATGGAATAAACGCCGCCCCCTCCCATCAATAACCCGGTGCGGTTTTTTCCCCAGGCATAACCCAGAATCTCTCGCTGAAGTTTCAACGAAATGGTTTTACGGTCCTCCATAAATAAATAGGTAATCTCATCCGGCTGAAATCGTTTCACCTTTTTCCTGAAAAGCCGGCTGGCGACAGAGAGCTCCAGGGCTATTTTGTAGCGGGATTCAAAAACACCCAGGTCTATCCTTCCCATCAGATCATTTCTGTTAAACTCAAGAGCAGTGCCCAAAACAAGGTCAGACAAATAGAGTCCTTTTAGATTTATGCCTGGAAACTTTCTCACCAAGGAAACCATCTCAGGGTTTCGGCTGAAAATGGCTCTTGCCAGTGCAGAATTATCTCTCTTTTGCACAACAGGCTCAAGAAAATTGTATGATACCAGCAATCTGACCATCTCCGTGTCGTTGCGCCCTGCCGCCAGCGCCAGTGGAGTATACTGCAGGTCGTTGATATGCGCCAGGCTGGCTCCACTTTCTATAAGATACCAGGCTGCTGCATGGTTTCCGGCAAGAATTGCATACATGAGGGGTGTGGTTCCTTTATTGTCCTGAGCATCTAATTCTGCACCCAGATCAAGCAACAAACCCATTACCGGTTCATGACCATACCATGCAGCCAGATGTAGTGCAGCAGATCCATCATGGGCCCGATGGTTGGGATCTGCACCGGCAAAGATCAGAAAATCGACCATGAAAAATTGACCAAACGCAGCTGCATACATCAAAGGACTTGCGCCGCGCCGGTTGTGAATTTCATGGCTTGCACCCATAAGGATCAGTTGCTGCGCACGGCTCATCTCCGGGGTTTGCGCAATATAAGCCAAAGCAGTCATGCCCTGATTATCCGTATGATTGATATCCTCAACAAGGGGCAGCAAAATATCTACCAGGCTGTAGTCCTCCCCCAATAAAGCATACATTAAAGCATTCATCCCCTGCTCATCTGCAATGTTGGGGTTTGCCCCATTATCAAGAAGCAATCGCACCATATCCTTTTGCTGGGCTATTACGGCAAACATCAGGGAAGTGCGTTTAAAATGATCTTGTACATCAATATTTACCTCATTGTCAAGCAAATCCTGCACAACGGCAACCTCACCCACCCATGCAGCTTCCATCAATGCCAACTCTGAGGTGGTAAGTAAATTGTGCTGACAAAAGCTCCAGTTCGAGGACAGACTCAACAATACAACCAAAAGCAATTTCAGGCCGGGCTTCTTCATTATTTTGGGTTGTTCTTTTGTAAAAAAGAGCATCTGTAACTTTCCAGGTGAGATATCATTCAATTTATCAATCTTTTGGGTTAAATATATTATTTGTTGCTGGAGACACCAAGACTGAGCAAAACGATCCAATCTCTGAGAAATAATCCAATACTCATATCAAAAATTTTGATTATTTTGATTGCCGTAAAACGCCTTCAAAACATCAAAATTTGTACCATTTATTACTCTTTTTGAAATACGAATAAAATGCACTCAAATATAGATTTATTTTGGAACCTGCCCAAATACTGACAAAATACTGGGGATACAGTAAATTTCGCCCGTTACAGGAAGATATCATACATTCGGTACTTGAGGGTAATGATACCCTTGCACTTCTTCCTACCGGTGGAGGGAAATCTATATGTTTTCAGGTACCGGCATTGGCCCGGGAAGGCATTTGCATTGTAGTTTCGCCCCTGATTGCCCTGATGAAAGACCAGGTTGCCAACCTCAACCGCAGGGAAATTAAGGCTGTGGCTGTGTATTCCGGTATGAGCAGTACCGAGATCGATATTGCCATAGACAACTGCATTTATGGCAACACAAAATTTCTTTATCTCTCCCCTGAGCGACTAACCACCGATATGGTGCGTGCACGACTACCCAAAATGAAAGTAAATCTGGTAGCCATTGATGAAGCGCACTGCATCTCGCAATGGGGCTACGATTTTCGCCCGCCTTACCTTCAAATAGCCGAAATCCGGGAGTTTTTACCCCAAACCCCTTTCATGGCACTCACCGCCACGGCCACCCCTGAGGTAATGGATGATATTTGCCAGAAGCTTTCCATGAAAAATGCGCGCATTTTCAGAAAAAGTTTCGAAAGAAAAAACCTGGTGTATGCAGTTTTACAGGAAGAGAACAAGCTGGGCCGCTTGGCAAATATTTGCAAGAAGGTACAGGGAACCGGGGTGGTATATGTAAGAAACCGCAGAAAAACGAGGGAGATAGCGGAGTTTTTAGCCAAACAGGGAGTTAAGGCTGATTTTTACCATGCCGGGCTCGACAACAAAACCCGCGACCAGAAGCAGGAATCATGGATCAGGGAGCGGGTAAGGGTAATTGTGTCGACCAATGCTTTTGGAATGGGAATTGACAAACCTAATGTCCGTTTTGTGGTACACATGGATTTGCCCGACAGCCCCGAAGCTTATTTTCAGGAAGCAGGAAGGGCTGGCCGCGATGAAAAAAAGGCTTATGCGGTGTTGCTTTACAATCAGTCCGACATCATTGATCTGGAAAGCTTTTTTCAGAACTCGTACCCCCCGCTGGAGTTTATTGCCAAAGTTTACAATGCCCTGGGCAATTTTTTTCAGCTGGCCATTGGCAGCGGCCGCGAGAGGAGTTATGAATTCAACATGGGCAATTTCTGCAGTCATTATCAGCTGGAACGAATTCCGGTGTTCAGTGCTCTTCAGATCCTGGAGAAGGAAGGCTACATTGCACTTTCGGAGGCTCTAAGCAACCCCTCGCGAATACATATGCTGCTCAACAAGGAAGATCTGTACCGGTTTTCGGTGGCCAATCCTTCTTTTGATGCTTTCATCAAAGTCCTTTTACGATCCTATACAGGCTTGTTTTCCGACTTTACCCGCATCGATGAATATGATATTGCCAAACGTACGCAACTGGAACCCGACAGGGTGGTTAAAACACTCAGATCGCTTCACCAGATGAGGGTTTTGCATTACGAGCCTCGCAACAAGGAACCCTTGCTGAGTTTTATCAGACCCAGGGAAGACGTAAGATATTTCAGCATTTCTCCTGAAAATTACAGTGAACGAAAAAAGTATGCAGGACAAAGGGTTGAAGCCATGAAGCAATACGTACAAACCCAGAACCGCTGCAGGAGTGTTATGCTCCTCTCCTATTTTGGGGAGAAAAATGCGGTGCGTTGCGGGGTGTGCGATGTATGCCTGGAAAGAAACAAGCTGGACCTGAGCAAACTCGAATTCGACAACCTTGTGGAAGCCATAAAACCACTGCTAATGAACCAGGAGCTCAGTATGGACGAATTACTGAATCAGGTTAAAAGCCCTCTTGGCGAACCTAAAATAATAAAAACACTTCAATGGCTTATGGACAATGGAAAAATCCTTTTCGACCCCCTGCAAAACAAAATGAGATGGAATTCATAACCAAATACAACAGGCATTACCCCAGGGTCGGAAAATAAGCTTCAAAAGACCGCTTCCGTAATATTGCGGATGCAACCTTAGGATAATATTTCCTACATTTGACAAGTTTTGCCAATTTCTGACTATCGATTCATGGAAAAGAAAGACGAAATCTCCATATTATACGTAGAAGATCAAGACGATGTAAGATTGTTTCTTTCCAAGATTCTTTCGCGTCACTACACCAATGTTTTCCTGGCAGAAAACGGGAAAGAGGGGCTGGAATTTTACATAGATAACAAACCCGACATCATAATCTCCGACATAAAAATGCCGGTTATGGATGGGTTGTCCATGTCGGCCAGGATCAAGGAAATCGATCCGGCTGCCAAAATCATTCTTACCACTGCCCATAGCGATATGGAGTATTTTCTGCACTCCATTGATATAGGTATCAACCAATACATCCTCAAACCCATTGATCGCGACAAGCTTTTTACGGCCATTGATACCTGCGCCAAACAGGTGATGATGGAGAAAGAAGTAGAACAAAAACGTCAGGAGCTCATAAGAACCAATGAGAAACTCGTAAAACAAGAGCGGGAACTTCGGGAAAACCTTCAGAAAACAATTGCTCTGAAGGAGATTATAAGTAGAAATGAAGAAAATTTCAGACAGCTTGCCGAGAACATAGAAGATGCTTTCTGGCTTTGCGAGAACAGAAAAGTACTTTATGTAAATAAATCCTTTGAGCAAATTTTCGGCATTAGCTTATCTGATTTTTACGAAGACTCCGATAATATTTTCAAGGTAATACACCCTGACGACAAGGATGATTTTAAAAATATTCTCAACCGACATGAAGACTCTGGCCAGGGATCCATCGAAAAAGAATTAAGAGTATTGTTACCAGAGAACAAAATAAAGTACATCTGGTACCGCGATACCTTCTTCTCTCATGCCAAAAACCAGAAATACCGAAGAGCTGCCACTGCCTCAGACATTAGCAGGAAAAAAGATTTTGAACGTTTACAGAAAGAACTCTTTATTACAGAACAGAGCACACAGTTAAAGAGAAATCTGCTCAACAATGTAAGCCATGAAATGCGCACACCGCTCAATGGTATTCTTGCTGTTGGAGAACTCATGAGGCAAGCCTCTGCCGATGAAAAGCAACTTGAGTTTGCAAATATTATCCGCCAATCAGGTCATTCGCTTATGGAAATGATCAACGATTTACTGGATGTTAATGATCTTGAATCTGCGCAGGTAGCAGTTACTCCAGAAACCATTACAACAAGAGATTTTGCAGATAAAATCAGAAAACACTTTGAGGGTGCAGCCAGCCAGAAGAAACTCGATCTGAAAATAATTATTCAGGAAAATGTTCCCCAGGAGATCGTAAGCGATGCCAAAAAGCTGTTTCAGATCTCTCGAAATCTTATTTCCAATGCACTTAAGTTTACTACCAAAGGAGGCATTAGCTTTGAGATGAATTGCCTGGATAGCAAGGAAGATCAGGCTATTATGCAGATCAAGGTTACAGACACCGGCATTGGCATAAAGCCTGAAGCCCAGGAACGCATATTTCAGCTCTTCAGTCAGGCAGATAGCTCGCTAAGCCGAAACTACGAAGGACTGGGGTTGGGGCTTACCATCAGTGCCAGGCTGGTGAGTACCCTGAAGGGAGAGCTCAAAGTGGAAAGCATGGAGGGTTCCGGGAGTACCTTTACTGTTGTATTTCCGGCAACTCTTCCAGAAAAAGGCGTAGATTCTTCTCAAACCGAAGCCACAGCAATACCACATCTTGATGCAAAAATACTTTATGCAGAAGACAAAGCAGTAAACCAGCGAGTTATATCCATCATGCTTGAAAATGCTGGTTGTTCGGTAGATTGTGTTTCCAATGGGCTGGAGGCTCTGAATACTTTTACCCAAAACCCTGCCTATGATATTATTCTGATGGATATTCAGATGCCCGTAATGGATGGCATAACGGCAACCCAGAAGCTTAAGGCCAGATTTCCCGGGCTGCCTCCCGTTATAGCCATCAGTGCAAATGCACTGGAAGAAGATGCAGGTTTTTACATCCAGCAAGGTCTTGATGATTACATCCCAAAACCTGTTGACTCCCATATCCTGTATAGAAAAATTCAATTCTGGCTTGACAAAAATGGTCCAGGAAAACTAAAGGTATCTGAGATCGAAAACAACCCGAAAAACACTCAGGAAGAACTGATTGACAACGACAGGTATACCGATCTGGACCTAAACGTGATTGAAGAACTCAAACGTCAGTCGCGCAACAACCCTGACCTGGTTGCAGATCTTTATAAGACCTTTTTGATGGAGGCTGACAACCTTATGCAAACCATCAGGCAAGCCACAAAAGACCAAAACAACGAGTTGCTCAAAGAAGCAACCCACGCCTTAAAGGGTTTGAGTTCTACCGTTGGAGCCGTTAAATTATTCAGACATACACATTATATGGATAGCATGCACAAAAAGGGAGACTTCCTGCACAGCCGAATTCTCTCAGATGCATTGGAGGAAGATTATAAAACACTGAAGAAAATCATAATGGATCATTTCGGCTTATAGGGTTGCCATTTGTTTTGCACCACTACCCAAACACAACAACCAACAAACCTGTTAACCTGACGGAAAAAGTGAAAAAACGAACCATCCTTGTAATCTTAAATCTGCTTGTTACCCTCATGCTATTGGCCCAACCCCCGGGGCATGCTACTCCTGATATTCTTGTTCTGCATAGCTACCATCCCTCTCTTAGCTGGAATCAGGAAATCAACCGGGGTATAAAAGAGCTGTTGTCTTCAGAACTGGATGCATTTATCCTTGAGATGGAATACATTGATTCCAAAAGGCTTTTCGACAGCATTCATCAACACAATCTCATTCAACTATATGCACACAAATTCAGAGGTCGGAAATTCGATGTGATAATAGCTACCGATGATGACGCTTTACGTTTTTTACAAGCCCATGGCAACCAAATATTTCCTGGAACTCCGGTTGTCTTTTGTGGTGTAAATATTTTTGATCCTGACCTACAGACCAAGCACCCTCATATAACAGGTGTTATAGAAGAGATCGACATAAAAAAAACCCTGGATGTTGCGCTGGAGCTTTTCCCCGCCACACAACATATATACTTCTTCGGCGACAGGTCTACTACAGCTTTCGATCTTACCCAGGTTTTTCAGACAGAATATGCAGGCGATTTTTCTGAGTATTCCATTTCTTACCATCATCACAATTCATTAAGTGAAATCATAAAAACAGCTCAGGCTGCACCCAACCATTCTATTGCATTATTATGGCCTTTTGTAGGGCACCATGGAGGATTGAATATTGAAATGAAAGTGCTTCCACAAGCCCTTTCTGCTGCTACAGATTTGCCCCTGTTTGGCTTCTGGCATTTTAATCTGGGACATGGCATCATTGGAGGCAAACTGGTTTCTGGTTACCAGCAAGGAAAATATGCAGCCCGAATGGCTGTTCAGATTCTCAATGGCGAGAACCCTGCAAACATTCCTGTAATTACCCAAAGCCCCAATGAGTATTTTTTTGACTACAAACTGCTGGTAAGACATGGTTTGGCTATTGATCAATTGCCCAAAGGAAGCAGCATTATTAATAAACCTCTGTCTTTCAAAGAAAAATACATCAGTGAAATCAGAGGAGTACTTGCCGGATTATCTGTATTCTTCTTGTTTTTCATGGCATTTCTGTATGCCGATCGCCGCATACGGCAAGTTATGAAAACAGAAATCAGATTTCAACAGGCTCTGATGGATGCGCTGCCCAATCCGGTCTTTTACAGTTTCGACAGTCAAAGCATAGATGGTTGCAATACGGCTTTTGAGAAACTTACAGGCTCAACGAAAGACCAGGTTCTGGGAAAAAGCCTGCACTCCATTTATCTCCCCACACAAATACAAGAGCAGCTGGCGCTGAACCAGGAACTGATGATCACTCATAAACCCGTTGTTTTTGAAGGAAATGTGCTGGCCTTTGGAGGAAAGATAAGGGATGCCCTTTTTTATAAATCGGCCATATACAGCCGTAAAACCAAAAAATTTGGGGTCATTGAAACCATTATAGATATTACGGAGAAAAAGCTTGCCAGCGAAAAGATCCGATTGAGTGAGGAGAGGTATGCTTTGGCAACCCGTGCCACAATGGATGGAATATGGGACTGGAATTTACAAGACAACCTTCTGTTTACCTCCGATAGAGTCAATGAAATTCTGGGATATTTCCCATCCAATCAAACGAATGCCAGCATTGAAGAGTTTGAAAAATACGTACATCCCGAGGATCTGGGTGTTTTTAAGCATCAATTCAACATGTTGACTTCCGGGGAGAAATCCTCATGTACCCTTGAACTTCGGGTGCTTACCAAAGAAGAAAAATACATGTGGATGGAACTCAAAGCCTTTGCTGTGAGCAATTCAAAGGGCTCAGTGTACCGGTTGGTAGGCTCCATAAGTGATATCCAGGAAAGAAAGGAAGCAGAAACGGCACTCAGAAAATGGGAAGACATCTTCAGAAACACGCTCATGGGGATTATCATTTCTTACCCCGAAAGCATGAGGATGGATCTGATTAATCCCGTTTTTGCTCATATGCATGGGTTTAAACTTGAAGAATTGCAGGGACGCCCCATTGAAAGCATTACCTCTTCGGGAGAGGAAGAAAAAATTAAGGCAGCCCTGGAGCGGGCAGCTCGCGAAAACCATTACGTTTTCGAATCCACACACCAAAGATCCGATAAAACATGCTTTCCGGTTATGGTAGATATTACTGCAGTAAAAAATAACAGCGGTAAAATCATTTATTACATCATCAATGTTCAGGATATCTCCATTCGCAAAAGGCAGGAACGAAAAATCACCCAAATGCTTCAGCGTGAGCAGAGCCTTAATGAAGAATTGCGATCCAATGAGGAAGAATTGAAGCAAATGCTGGATCAAACCATTCGCTACAAAGAGAGGCTCGAGGAAAACCAGAACCAGCTTTTAAGTTTCATTAATGGAACCAGCGATTTCACACTTTTAAAAGACCGAAACCTGAAATATCTGCTGGTAAACGAATCTTTTGCCGATTTCTATAACAAAAACCCCAACGAATTTATTGGCAAAAGCGACCTGGATATTTTACCTCCTGCTGCGGCAGAAAAATACAGCAAAGCTGACCTGGAAATTCTGGAAACTGGCAAGCCTATAGCCTTTGAAGAGAGCTTTCTGGGGCAGTATTATGAAACCCGGAAGTTTCCGGTATTTCATGGCAACCAGGTTATTGCCATCGGGGCATTTATACGCAACATTACCCAGCAAAAACTTGCTGAAAAACAAGTACAGGCTAACGAGCTACGCCTCAAGGCTCTGCTTGAAAACAGTGTCGACCTGATTACACTGACCAATCAGCAAGGCTTTATTACATGGTGTACCAATACATCGAGCCTTCTTACGGGCCAGGATCCTGTATCCTTGACCGGAAAATTATTTTCTGAGCTGATCCACGAAAGCGATCGCCCTTTATGGCAGCAGCAGTTCAACCAGGTTATTAAGCAACCTGGCAAGCCCCTGATCATCAATCACCGCATCAAAAAGCAAGGAAAAGACGTTCTGCATTTCAAAACCGTACTGGTAAATCACCTCAACAATCCCGCAATTGAAAGCATTGTAATAACAAGCCATGACATATCGCTGGAAGTGCAGAGCCAGGAGTTGCAGAAAAACATCATTGTAGCGCAAAAATCTGCAGAAATCAAACAACAGTTTCTGGCCAACATGAGTCATGAGATCAGAACCCCCATGAACGGAATCATTGGGATGATAGACCTTTTGCAAAATACTCCGCTCAACGATCTGCAAAAGGATTTTGTTGAAACCATTAGGATCTCCTCCGATTCGCTACTCAAGATCATCAACGACATTCTTGACTTCTCAAAGATTGAAGCCGGAAAAATGACCATCACACATACCAGTGTTGACATCAGGAAGTTCATGCAGGAGGCCTACAGGCTATTTACAGCCCTCACCCGACAAAAAAACCTTGAGTTTTCACTGATTATCGACCCACAGCTACCGCAGTTTATCCTTACCGACCCCATCAGGCTCAACCAGGTATTGTCGAACCTGCTTTCCAATGCAATAAAGTTTACGCCCTCAGGAAAAATCAGCCTGACGGTTAGTGTTGAGGAGGTCAACGGAAATATTTACAGCGTGTTGTTTGAAGTAGAAGATACTGGTATTGGCATAAGCAGAGATGATCAGGAGAAACTTTTCCAGGCATTCTCTCAAATTGATTCCTCTTTAACACGTAGCCAGGAGGGCACCGGCCTGGGTCTTGCCATCAGCCAGAAAATCATTGAACAGATGGATGGCCAGTTAGGTGTAAGAAGCCAGCTGGAGAAAGGTTCAGTTTTCTGGTTCAGGATTTTCACCACAGAGGTTCACAAAAAAGAAAAAGCCCCTGATCCAGTGTATACCCGCGAAAACACCCCTCCTCTCAATATGAATATTTTGCTGGTAGAGGACAAGGAGGTTAACCAGAAAGTGATCAGGCTTATGCTTGAGGAAATGGGGTGTACAGTTCAGGTAGCCGCCAACGGTCAGCTTGCCCTCAATATACTTGCAGAAGTTTGTTCAGAACCGGGAAAGCCTCTTTTTGATGCCATTTTAATGGACATACAAATGCCCGTAATGGATGGCATTACTGCTACACGAATTATCAGAGAACGGTTCCCACAGGCAAAAACAATCATTGGGTTGAGCGCCAACGTTCTGGCCGGAGATATCGAAAAGTATATGCAAAGTGGTTTAAGTGACTACATTGTTAAGCCCGCCAAATCGGCAGAGATACGCCAAAAACTTGCATTCTGGAAGGAAAACAATAGGGACTGATCTATAGCGCAGCCGGGCTTAATAAACCCGGGCTCCCCATCAGGTTCCGCTGTTTAGTTTTTTCCACCAACAAGAATAGTTCTTGCATCGGCCCTGTCCTGGCTGCGTATCGTTAACACATAGCTGCCTGCAGGCAGATGAGACACATCCAGGGTGAAGTCAAACCCTCGACCTGCACCTCTAAATAATTTACGACCCTGCACGTCGAACAGCATTACCTCCTCTATCTCTAACCCGGAGCTGATGGTCAGCTGGTCGCGCACGGGATTGGGATACAGTTTCCAACGTGCCGGTTCTATGGGTTGATAGGCAACCGCGTTGGCATTGTCAATATGCAGAGAAACCTGAGCAGGTGCAGAAAGACTGTAACCATCGAAAATAACATAAGAGAAAGAATCAATTCCGTTGAAAACTGATGTAGGTGTATAAGAAAAAGATCCGTCGAACAGCAGGTCTACGCGCCCATAGGCGGCCTGGCTGTATAAAAGAGTTTGCATAAAATTTCCGTCCAAGTCAAAATCATTATCCAGAACATTGAACACATGCTCCTCCAGAACCGGATCATGACCTATACGTATGGAAAAACTGTCGCAAACTGCTATGGCCGGGTTGTTGAACTCATGAAGCCGGTCTTTCATTGCCCAGTAAGAGCCTTTTATTACTTCTTCCACATCCAGCGCGGTATTCCAGTTTTCCCACAAAAAGCGCCCGGAAGGTGTATACTCTTGTCCCCGGTAAAATACCGAAACGGATATTCCATCAGAAATGGTATCCTCGGGCCAGGGTGTTGCTCGATCATCATGAAATACAACATACTCGCTGGGATCTACAAAATGCAATAAAGACCAGGGCAGTCTGATATGGATCCGGTCGGTATAAAGTGTTACGGCATCTTTGGAGTTGGCAGGCAAAAATCCATAGTTTACTTTCATATTTCCGATGTATTGCACATCCTGATGAAAATCGTTGTTTCGCCACCTTACAATAAACCAGGGGTCTCCATCAGTAGCAACAGAGCGGTATTGTTGCTGAGGCGATGAAACACCATGATAAATGCCATACAGATCGTAGGCTTGCGTAACATAAAACTTGGCAGAATGATTGGTGATATGTAAGGCAAACTCTGCACGATTGGACACGGTATCTCCGGTTGGCAGGATCGACTCGCCCAGGCTGGCAGCATAAGTATCCAGTGATATCCACATTTCGTCGGGATGGCTCATGGGCTCAGACAGATGAAGGGTAAGATGGAAAAAATCATAATCGGCTGCAGCTTCCATACGTTGTACACGGCAGGTATCACAAAACTCCTCCCAGGTGGAAAGCTGGAGTGGGCGCTGAAAACTGATCAAGCCGAAATTCTGCTCAGCGGCAGTTATATTATGCCACAAAATCCGCCGGTCCATCAGGTAATCGATATGATCGGTTATCCAGGTACGCTTAAACCATTCATCCATCCAGGCAAACACTGCACCTCCCCCACAGCCTGCTGCCTCAATGGTTTTGAGCAGTCTGATGTTGACCTCTCCCTGCTCATACTCGTCAAATCCACCATGGTGCATACCACTTGTACTATAATGTGCAATACCCCAGGAAGAGGGCACCCCAAATTCTGCAATGATGAGAGGGAAGCGATTGTAGTAGGCCTTCATTGCGGTGAGATACCCCAGATAGCTATTGGGTCCGTATTGATCTGCATAACCCTGGTAATTAGGATCGTAGCTAATATAATCGGGATAGTAGGGATAGGCATGGTAACTGGCGAAATAGCCTGCCGGAGCATTGAGAAACCTGATACGGCTAAGATCTATACTGGTAGTATCCTCCCATGGGTTCCACTCCTCGGGATGATGAAGAGGATCCTGCGTTGGCCAGCTAGAAAAGCTGACAGGGCGCATGGTTTGATAATGCTGGTATTCATATCCTACCAAATGGTCCAGACGGGCTGTAACCCATGTTTCTGTGGGGAGCACGCTATCAATGGCAAAATGGGCTCCTTCGAAAAAAGTGTCCTGAGGATAGAGTTCATTGGTGTACAATACCTCTCCCGGGTGTACTTCTCTGCCAATGATATATCCTATATTCCAACGGGAAACATCCGTTTGATACACCCCCCAGGCTTTGCCCTGTCGTTGGGGTATAACACGATTGCCATGTACACAATCAACATTCTCTTCTATTTCCTGGGTAAATGGCCCCGTAAGGAAGTATAGATCATGATCATACCCTTCAAGCTCTTCCTCCAGCCACACTCCCTGAAAAAAGAACAGCGGGTTGTGCGCATTGGCCAGGTTGAATGAATCGAGTACTTCATAAAAGTGAGGAAAATGCAGAGTATACAAGCGTATGGAGTTGAAGCCCGCATCTTTGATCATCTGAAACCATTGGGCGTATTGCTCTTTTGAAACTTCAAGCTCGCCCGGAAACTTACCCGGCACTGCAACGCCCATATTCATTGATTTCACAAAAAAGGGCAGGTACTCGCTTCCATTCCAGATGGTAAGATGAACACTGTCTGTACTGAAGGGCAACCAGTGCGATTGCAAACAATTGCCGGTTTGGCGGGCAATACTATTCTGAGAGGCGAGTATCATTACCGCCAGAAGAAATAAGCGCAGAGATTTTTGCATAGTCGGTTGTAGTAGTTTAATGGGTAGTTATCCTCTCTTGAGGATTTCTTTCACCAGTTGCTGATAATCAAAAGCTCCATTGCTGGTTTCCTGGTAGGTAAAAATATCGCAACCGGCGTTGGGAGCTTCTGCCAGGGCTACATTGTTTCGGATGCGGGTTTTAAAAACTTTGTCGGAAAAGTGCGACTCCAGAGTGTCCATTACATACCTGTTAAGCACTTTTCTGCGATCGAATTGTGTTATAAAAATGCCACTGATCTTAAGATTGGGGTTGAGGCGTTTCTGAATTTTTTCCACTAGTCCCAGCAGTTTACCGATCCCCTGCAATGCCAGGTATTGAGCCTGCATAGGGATGAATATCTCGTCGGAAGCAGTAAAAGCATTGATGGTAAGCAATCCCAAAGAAGGAGGGCAATCAATGAGAATATAATCGAAATTGGGTTTTACCGGCTCAATAAGTTCACGAAGTATAAATTCGCGACCCGCTTCGGCAGAAAGTTCAAGCTCGGCACCTCCCAATTCACCAATGGCCGGTACCAGGAAAAGATTTTTCTGAATGCGCAATGGGTCCAGAGGGGTCAACCCTTTCAATGCAGAATACAGGTTGGGATTATGCTCATTGATACCCAAACTCTGACTCAGATTGGCCTGAGGGTCCGTATCAATAAGCAAAACTTTTTTCCCCTTGCGGGCCAGTCCTGCTCCGATATTGATGGCTGAAGTGGTTTTCCCTACCCCTCCTTTATGATTACTGATGGCGATCACTTTTCCCATAACGGCTTGTTTTAGAAAAATCTGCATTCGGTGATGCAATAATAAGAGTTTTTTCTCAATATGTTTGGCGTTTTTTACCCCGGCTTACATAATTGTTGCAAGACGGGTAAGTATTCTTTGCGCGAAGTTGTATATTTGTGATACAGTTTCAGGCAAAAAAAACACCTATGGGAAATACACTTTTTACTGATGTAGCCAATGCTCAAACCATTATTGAGAAATGCGATGTTTGCTATCTTGCCATGGTAGACCAGGAAAACAAACCCTATGTTCTGCCCTTTAACTTTGGCTTTGAAGAAGGAACCGTTTACCTGCATTCTGGTCCGGTGGGCAAGAAGATCGACATCCTCAAAAACAACCCCAATGTTTGCGTCAGTTTCAGCACCGATCATCAGTTGTTTAACCGCCACGAGCAGGTGGCCTGCAGCTACGGTATGCGCTACAAAAGCGTATTGGTAAAAGGGGAAGTCGTTTTTATTGAAGACTACGAAGAGAAAGTACGGGCGCTAAACATAATCATGCGCAAGTATGCCGGGCGGGAATTTACCTACAATGCTCCTGCCGTGAACAATGTGGCGGTTTACAAGGTAGTTGCCGGTAGCTTTGAAACAAAATATTCAGGATACTGAACCATCAGAGGGAAGTCTTAGCTTGAGCTGAGCAGCTCTGTAGTCTTTTCTGAAGCAAAATAGCGCGCCATAAGAAACTTCCAGATTCGTATCACCACCCAGGCGGCAAATACCCCTACAACAAACCCACCCAGTATATCTCCCGGATAATGCACTCCCAGATAAATGCGGCTGTATGATTTGAGAAAAACAAATACAATCATCATCGGGAGTATATATTGAAAATGGCGACGAAGTAAAAAAACCAGAAAAATTGCCAGCGCCATAGAGTTGGATGCATGAGAGGACACGAACCCAAATCGTCCGCCCCTGTATCCTTTTACTGTATGCACCCAGCCCTCAAGAGCAGGGTCGCGGGAGGGGCGAAACCGCTGCAAGGAAGACTTAAGGAAAGAGGAAATCTGGTCTGAAATAGTGATCATCACCACAATCATCAGGAGCAGCACAAGGAGTTTTTTCCAGCCATAGTACCGGTAGCAAAGCCCAAGCAATATCATATAAAAGGGGATCCAGACAAAACGATCGCTGGCCCAGAACATAAACATGTCGAGCCAGGATGCATTTAAGCCGTTGAGAAAAAGGAACAATTCCCTGTCCAGTTGCATCAAAAAATCCAGCATACCTTCGATCTGTTGAGGTTCGGTTTTACTTATTGATTAAGGGTTTTCCAGAGAAGATCTTTCAACTCCTTGATGCCCAGGCCAGTATGCGAAGATATCATGGCATAAGGAATATCAGGAAGCTCTTTGGCAATGGCTTCACGGAGCTCTTCATCGGCCATATCGCATTTGGTTATTGCAAGTACTCTTTGTTTATCGAGCAACTCCGGGTTATACATTTGCAATTCATGCAACAGCACTTCGAATTCTTTTTTGATATCATCGCTGTCTACAGGTATCATAAAAAGCAATACCGAATTACGTTCAATATGTCGTAGAAACCTGTGCCCCAACCCTCTTCCTTCGTGGGCTCCTTCAATGATTCCGGGGATATCAGCCATTACAAATGACCTGTTATCGTAGTAGGGAACCATACCCAGGTTGGGCACCAGGGTGGTAAAGGGATAATCTGCAATCTCAGGCTTTGCTGCCGACACAACCGACAACAGGGTCGATTTACCAGCATTGGGGAAACCCACCAGGCCCACATCGGCCAGCAATTTGAGTTCCATAATCACAGAGGCCTCTTCTTCATCCTCACCTGGTTGAGCATAACGGGGGGTTTGGTTGGTTGACGACTTGAAGTGAATGTTTCCCAGTCCTCCTCTACCGCCCTTGAGCAGAATAACTTCTTCACCGTGTTCGGTAATTTCAGTCATAATCTCTCCGGTATCGGCATTGCGGGCGAGGGTTCCCAGAGGTACTTCAATGACAACATCTTTGCCTTTGGCACCAGTTTTACCCTGCCCTTTGCCCCCTTCGCCCGATTCTGCAGCTACATGTCGGGTATAGCGCAAATGCAGGAGTGTCCACAAGTGGCTGTTTCCTCTCAGGATAACATGCCCACCATCGCCGCCATCACCGCCGTCGGGTCCTCCTTTGGGCACGTATTTCGCTCTTAAAAAATGAACTGACCCGGCTCCTCCTTTTCCAGATTTGCAATGGATCTTAATGTAATCAACAAAATTTGTAGCCATAGTCTGTTTTTCGCCTCCGTGGCTTTAGATCACCTCCGGAATTATCTCATCTTTTTCTATATAAAAATCAATTGCCCTTGCAATTTTGGCAGAAACCTCATCCACGGGTGCCATACCGCTTACCTGCAAAATCTTCCGCTGCCTGATATAATACTCTCTCAGCGGCTTCGTTTCTTCTTCATATACGGCCATCCGCCGGTCAATAACCTCTCTGCAATCGTCCATACGACCCGAATCTTCAGATCGTCCCACCAACCGCGCCATCAATTCATCCTTATCCACAAGCATAAAAATGGCCAGGTTAAGAGGAATACACTTTTTATTAAGCAAACGGTCGAGCATTTGCGCCTGGAAAAGTGTTCTGGGAAATCCATCAAATATAATTCCGGGGGTATTGATAAAACGGCTGGCTGCTTTGTACAAGCGTTTGAGCACAATATTGTCGGGGATCAGCAACCCCTTGTTCATCACATCCCTTACTTTGTCGCCCAACAGGGTATTGCTGCGGATCTCATTTCTGAAGATCTCTCCTGAAGACAAATGAACCAGGCCGTAGCGACGAGCAATACGGAGCGATTGTGTTCCCTTTCCACATCCGGGAGGTCCAAAAATCACAAGGTTCAACATGTTTTCGCATATTATGCAGCATCATCGGGTCTCCTATTCCACAATCTTATAGATATCAGCCAAATTCCTGCCAAATCCATCATAATCAAGCCCATAGCCAACGATAAAATCTTTCGGGATTTCCATTCCGATATAATCGGGCCTGATTTCTGTCTTTACAGCTTCAGGTTTGAATAGCAGAGTGGCGACTTTCAAATGCCGTGGATTATATTTTTTCAGATCTTCCAACAAATGCGTTACAGTTATACCACTATCAATAATATCCTCAAGGATCACCACACTTCTGTCTGTAATATCGTCTGAAAGCCCAATCAGGGTCTTTACCTCCTGGGTGGTTTGGGTACCATGATACGATGAAAGCCTTATAAAACTGATCTCACAAATGCCATCGTAGGCCTTCATAAGGTCAGCAGCAAAGATAAAAGAGCCATTGAGTACTACCAGAAACAAAGGCACCTCATCCTTAAAATCAGCATAAACCGCATCCGAAACCTTGGCAACAGCACGCTGAATTTCCTCAGCATCAATGTATTTTGTAAAGTACCTGTCCTTTACCAGGATTTTATCTTTTCCCTGAGATGTGTATACCATAACTGTGTTTTTCCAAAATGCTAAATTACAAAATTATGCATAGTACAGGGCTTTGGAGAATCCATTTCATGAAAAATATTAACATGTTGTGAAAAAGCCTTCCCCGAAAAGTTGAAAAAAGTTTAGGTTTGCAAGTTAAAACTTAATCACTTTTCAGAACTTCTCAGGAAACTTCTAAGATACCTGCCTGCTGGTTTTCTGACTTTCAACAAATAAATATGTAAGGTGTGAAAAAAATCGGATTGCTTTCAGATACCCACGGATTTGTTCATCCTGACCTTGAGCGTGTTTTTGCTGGTTGCGATGAGATCTGGCATGCGGGCGATTTCGGAAGCTATGAAACAGTGGAGCAACTCAGAAAAATAAAGCCTTTGCGTGGTGTTTACGGAAACATTGACGGCACTGAAATAAGGCATGAATTTTCTGAATTCCTGAGGTTTACATGCGAGGAAGTAAATGTACTGATCACCCACATTGGCGGATACCCCGGCAACTATGCTCCGGCGGTTCGCCAGATTATGCAGACACATCCTCCCCGCCTGTTCATCAGTGGCCACTCCCATATCCTGAAAGTGATGTACGACAAAAAACACAACTGCCTGCATATGAACCCGGGGGCTGCAGGCAGAAGTGGTTTTCATAAAGTGATAAGCATGTTGCGTTTCGTTATCGATGGCAGCAACATCAAAGACCTTGAGGTGATTGAGTTCGAAAGAAACCGCTGATTACAGCTGCTTCAGCAATTCCTCAATGGCACGGTCGAGCTGAGGCCGGCGCCCATGCAAACGGTCGTGGAAGGTTTCGGGCACCACGATATCGGGTGCCACCCCTGTAAGTTCCAGGTTACGACCATCCAGTGCATAGCAACCCCAGCTGGGCAAGCGGCAGAATGAACCATCCACAAAAGATTTACCCGAGGTGAAAATTATCCATCGGTAGGTTTCAATGCCGATAATCTGTCCCAGTTCAAGCTGACGAAAGCCTTCGGCAGTCATCTCTGCATCGCTCAGGCTGCGTTCGTTGATGGTAAGCACCATGGGTTTAGCCGAAGGGGCAAAGTTGGGCTGGGGTGCCAGGCTGCCGCCCCGGTATTTCCATGCAAGGTAAGGGCGCTGAGAAAGGAACTGCAGCACATCATCGTGCACATTGCCGCCCCGGTTGAAACGAATATCGAACAACAAAGCCTCTTTGCGCTCGGCATATCCGGTCATATCAATCAGGAATTGCTCCAGGGCACCGGCCGACATGTTTTTCATGTACACATAGGCAATGCGCCCCTGCGATTGCTCTTCCACATACCGGCGGTTGTCCCGTATCCATTCGTCGTAGAGCAGGTTGCTGATCTGAGCCGGGGTATGGGTATGTGTTACCACATTAAACTCGCGTCCGTTTCTTGCAAAGGTCATTTCCAGCTCTGCCGGACGACTGGCAAAATAAAAGAGGCGATCGCGGTTTTCAGAAGCTTCTGCCTTTTGGCCGTTTACTGCAACCAGGATATCTCCGGCTTGCACCAGGGCCTGGGTCAGGTCAAGGTGAGAACCTGTAATAATGCGTTCTACCCGCCACGGATCTGTTGTACTGAATACAATGCCTGTTTCGGCCGTTTCTCCTTTAAAGAATGGCTCTTCCTCTTTGCCGGTGCCAGAGAATCCAAGGTGCGAAGCATTTAGCTCGCCCAGCATATCATTCAGCAACAAACGGAGGTTGTCGCGAGAAGTGAGGTAGGGTAAAAACTGCTCGTAGTACCGGCGCGTTTCCAACCAGTCAATACCATGAAAATCGTCATCGTAGAAATTTTCTTCCAGGGTGGTCCAGGTTTCATGAAAAACCTGCGAGAACTCCCGATCCAATCCCCGGCTGAAGTTGAAATTCATATCAATGGCTTCCATCTTGCTGGCCGAAACATCCAGTTTATGGATATTGCCCGAGGCAAGTACCCAGAAATTATTCTTTACGCTGACCACCAAAGGGCTTGCACCCGCAGCAGGCCCTTGTATGCGAACCGGTTCGGGTTGTTCAAACGGTTTAATTTCCATTTTCCACAATGCATTCTCCCCCTTGTCGCGATCGGATACAAAGAGCATGAGCTGATGATCTTTATGCGGATAAACCTGCGGGGCCCATTGCGCTCCGCCACGAACGGGAACTCTCTCCCAGCGTTCTTCCAGGCGAAGCGAGTCAATCACTACATGCACTTTTTTGGTGGTATCCCTGCCACTATCCGCAAACATTTCATCAAACCGGTTGATTCGCAGAGGCCTGGATTCGCGCAGCAGCGCAATGCGGTAAATACTGGTTTGCACGTTGGAGCGGGGATAATTGGGGGTGGTTCTGTCGGAGGCGAAATAGATGTGTTTTCCGCAAGGCGACCACCAGGGCTGGCGCTGGGTTGTGCCTGAGCGGGTAATGTTCATGGTTTTGCCTGTGGCCAGTTCATGCACCAGAATATCCTGTTCAAAATTCCGGTAGGCGGTAAAAACAACAAAACGTCCATCGGGAGAGAAGCCCGGAGACGAATTCTGAAATCCCCACAATTCATCTTCTGCAATAACTTTTGCAGAGAAGTTATTCAGGTCGACCAGCTTCACCTGGTTGCGACCACTAAGGTAAACGGCCTTGTTCCGCTCGGGGCTCAGGGTCAGCTGACGGCTTGTTTGCTCCAGGGCTTCAATTTTCCGCTCTCTCCCTCTTCCGTCGGCAGCCACGGTAAACAAACCTGCCCAACCTTGGTGGGTACGGGTATAAATCAGATTGCGGCTATCCTTCAGCCATTTCACCTCAATAACCCTTTCGGTGGGCTCTACGGGTATCTGCCGGATAAATTTCCCATCGATATCGGCCACAAACAATTCTCCCCTCGAAACAAACGCAAGTTTTTTCTCATCGGGCGATACGTCGAACCAGGTGATAGTACCCTTCACCTGGAAGCTTTGCTCCATGGCCAGCGATGGAGCCTGAAAGAGACTGACTTCCAGCGCCCGTGCTTCACCGGCCGCCACATCGTACACCCACAGTGCGTAGTCTTTTTCAAAAGCCACGATACTGCCGCATGCACTTACCCTGGGGGTGCGGATGGATCGCTCGAAGCTTGTAAGCTGCACTTTTTCACCATCCTTAAGGGTGCTCAGGTTGTATTCGCCATTCCACTGGTCGGAAGCGAAAAAGAGATTTCCCTGCTGGTCGAAGCTGGGCCAGAGGTCCTGTCCTTCGAAGTCGGTGAGGTTTTCAAAAACATCGGTTTCGGGGTTGTAGGAGAGAATATCGGGTCGGTGTTCGCCACGGTAGCGCTTTCGTTCGGGGAAACGCAGACTTTCCCAGCTTTCGGTAAAAACAAATGCACCGGTGAGAGGGTGCTGCTGCACATGATGTTCCACATTGAAATAGTGAAATGGAAACAAGGGATCGGGAGTACCACCATCCAGGCTGATGCGGAAGGCTGAGCTCATGTTGTAGCGTTCGGAGTGAAAGTAAATATAGCGACTGTCCCACGACCAGCTGTCCACATTATCGGCAGCCTCGTGCCAGGTAAGCTGCCTGATTTGGCCGCCGCGGGCAGGCATAATGTAAACATTGGCATTACGGTCGCGGGTAGAGGTAAAGGCTATCCATTGTCCGTCGGGCGAAAAGCGGGGCAAGGATACCTTACCCTGCAGGGAGGTGAGGCGATAGGCCATACCCCCGGTGGCAGCAACCTGCCACAGGTCGTTATCATACACAAAAACGATGGCCTGTCCGTCGGGCGACACGGTGGGGTCAGATAAAAAATAAGCCTGCCGTGAAGCGGGCTCTGCATATACTACGATCGCGAAAAGCGAAAAAACTAAAAAGGTAAGATTTTTCAGCATAGAGGAGTGTTTTGTTTAAAGGTTTTACGAGTGGCTAAAATAGCAAAAAGCCCGTAAAACCATTTCAATTTAACGGGCTATTGCAGGTTTACATCAAACCAATATCACTCAAAAGGTTTAAGATGAGAAAAATTGATCCCATCAGGTTCTTTACCGGCATCAAAATGCGCTACAATCTCATAGGTATTCAGATCAATTACTGTAACCACATCGGAACGTGTGTTGGCCACGTAGGCAAAGCGATTGTCGGGGATAACCAGACCAATGGGAATAGAGGTGCCTTCAAATTCGGCAAAATAGCGCTGGGCATCGGTATCTGCCGGTACCGGGGGTGTTAGTTTGATGTCGGCAATATGTTCCTTCTTACGGGCATCGAAAACGGCGATGGTGCCCGAGCGGGCGTTGCTCACCAGGAAACGGCTACCATCGGGGGTAAACTTTGCACGTATGGGAAAATCGGCACATTCCAGGCTGGCAATCTGCTCCAGACTCTGGGTGTCGAAAATGGTAATGATATTGTCGGCACGGTTGGTTACCCAAACCTCTGTGCCATCGGGGCTCACATCAATACCTTCGGCACCGGCACCACTGTAAAGCTGAGCCAAAAGCTCTCCGGTTTCCAGATCAAAAACAGCCACATTGCCCGTGCGTATACTGGGAACGAAGGCCCTTGAGAAATCCGGAGTGGCAGCAACCATATGCGATACCTCTTCCCCTGTAGACATTACCTTTACTATCTCGCCAGATTGCACATCTACCTTGAGCAGGCTTTGACTTCCCTCTGTGGTAACAAGGATCATATTTGTACCGGCAATCCATTGCATACCATGGGGCCGTGTATGTTCTCCCAGGTCAATGGTTTTGTGGTATCGTCCGGCAGCTACGTTGTAAACAGACAGTGTATTCCCGGGATTCTCACGGTTACCATAGTTACAGACTACCGCAATGCGTCCATCATCAGAAACCTCCACCTCATGAGGTTCGATACCCGTGGGTAATACAACCAGCGTTTCTCCTGAATGACGATCTATAAAATATACATCATCACCACTTTTGCTGGCCACAATGATCACTCCGGCAAGGAGCTCCTCCTTTTCAGTCTGTTCGCCCGACCCTCCGGCACAGCCAGAGAGGAATCCCATAAAAACAACTGATAATAATCTGATAGTTCTCCAGGTTTGCATACTTGTTGATTTTGGTTTACTTTAGGGGATAAAGATACAAACTTAACCAGGTAAGTCAACTTTTTCTGTACCATACTTACTATGGCAATCCCGGAGATGAAACGAACCTGTTTGCGAATTAAACACAAACACCTGTGAACCGATACCGCATCTGCGGCAGAGCTCGGCGAAGCCAAAATAGCAAACATGGAGTTCCCCCGCATAAGCGGGGCAGGCATACGACCTATTTAAAACAAATTATTTACGGATGAAAAGAAAATGCATACCCAGATAATCTGTGCCTCTGGCAATCCAATCAATCAAAGCAGATGGTTATGCTTATTTAAACCCATTCTAAGCTTTAAGAAAATAGGCCCTGAGGCATTTCTGTTAAAAAGAATTATGCTTATCTTCGTTGCCCAATGGCTCAAACGTCTTGTTTTTTAGGGATTTTACAGTTGATTCAACCAACAAAAACACTGAAAATCCGCCTGTTAAAAGGTAAAACAATACTGATTAGCCTTAATTAAAGAAAACAAATGTTTGGACTTACCGGAATAAGTTACAAATCTGCTCCCCTAGAAATCCGTGAAAAATACTCTTTCACAGAGGAAGAGAGTCTTCAGTTTTTGCGTCAGCTGCATATTGATCCCGATCTGAAAGGGGCGGTGGTTTTATCAACCTGCAACCGCATTGAAGTACTTTTCCACTACGATGTATGCTGCTCCGACAAAGCTTTTGACGCCATTTTGCGCAACCTGGAGTTTTTTAAAAAAACAGACCCGGCTGAGCGCAGTTATTTTTATCAGCTGGAGGGCGAACAAGCCACCCAACATCTGTTTCGTGTAGTATCGGGACTGGAGTCGCTGGTGCTAGGCGAAGACCAGATTGTTACCCAGGTAAAACAAGGCTTCAAGCTGAGCCTCGACAATGACTTCAGCAGTTCGGTGCTTACCCGGATGTTTAACAAAGCCTTCGAAGCCGGCAAAAGAGTGCGCACCGAAACCGCCATCAACCAGGGTTCGGCATCCATCAGCTCGGCAGCCGTGGAACTGCTCTGCCAGCGCATAGAGGGTCTTGAAAATAAAAACATCATGGTGGTGGGTACCGGCGTTATGGGCGAACTGGCACTGGCAAACCTGGTAAAACGCAACTGCAGCAATATTTTTATCACCAACCGCACCCATGCCAAAGCCATTGAACTTGCCCGGAAGCATAACATCACCGCCTTCGCCATGGATGAGCTGGAAGCGTTTCTTCCCCAGAGCGATGTGGTACTGGTGGCAACGGGTGCACAGAGCCATATCATTACCCCTCCCATGGTGCAAAAGGCACGTGAAAAAGATACGCGCCACCAGCTTTATATGGACCTTTCGGTACCCAGAAACATCAGCAAGGAAATCATCCAGTTTGCCAATGTGGAACTCTATGCGGTTGACGACCTGCAGGAGATAGTAAAAGAAACCCAGAACAAGCGCAAAGAGGCGGTGGCCGAAGCCATGGAGATAATTGGCTTTGTGATGCAGGAATTCAACGACTGGCTTTGTGCCCTGGAGCTGACCCCTTCCATCATGAAAATCCAGAAAAACATGGAAGCGGTTAATCTTTCGGAACTGGAAGGATTTATCCGCATCAACGGAATTACAGAAAACGAACTCATCAGCCGGTATGCAGAGCATATTTCGCGTAAGTATGCACGCCTGTTTATCCGCAATCTCAAATCGGTTACCCTCAACGGAAAGAACAAAGAATACATGGATGTGGTAAACCGGCTTTTTGAACTACAGGAAAATAATGAACAATAATACCCTCGTAATAGGCACCCGCGGCAGTAAACTGGCACTCTACCAGGCACACCGGGTGAAAGAAGAACTGGAGCAGGCGCACCCCGGCCTGCAGGTGCAAATCAGCATCATCAAAACCAAGGGCGACAAGATACTGGATGTTGCCCTTTCGAAAATTGGCGACAAAGGGCTGTTTACCAAAGAGCTGGAGGTAGAGCTGCTGAAAGACACCATCGACGTGGCGGTACACAGTCTCAAAGACCTGCCTACCCGCTTTCCCGAAGGCCTGGCCCTGGGAGGTGTGCTGCAAAGGGGCGAGTACCGTGATGCCCTGGTGCATCTGCACGAAAAAAAACTCTCGCAACTGGACGAAACCGATACCATTGCCACCTCAAGCCTGCGCCGCCGTGCCATGCTGCTGCGTTACAATCCCAACCTGAAAATCACCGACATCCGAGGCAATGTAAACACCCGCCTAGAGAAAATGCAAAACGGCCATTGCACCGGAATGATTATGGCTGCCGCCGGATTGCAGCGACTGGGGCTGGAAAGCTACATTACCGAAATACTCGACCCCGAAACGTTTATCCCTGCCGTTAGCCAGGGAGCCATTGCCATGCAGATACGGCAGGACGATGAGCGTATACAGAACCTTCTCTACCCCATCGTCCACCAGCCTACCCTGCTGGCCGTTAACGCCGAACGTACCTTCCTGCGAATGCTGGAAGGAGGCTGCCAGGTACCCATCGGCTGCTTTACCGAGGTAAAGGACAACCATTTCAGGATAAAAGGCTTTGTGGCCAACCTGGATGCCAGCGTTTTGCTGCTCGACCAGCTGGAGGGCAACACCGAACAAAGTATCGACCTGGCCCGGCAACTGGCAGAAAACTTTATTGCCCGGGGCTCGAAGGCCATCCTGGAGGAAATCAGAAAGGCAAACAATATCTGATATGCAGGGCAAAATTGTCATCACCACCCAGCCGGCCGACCAGGCCGGAGCGTTGCTTGAACTGCTCAGGCAAAAGGGTGCTGATGCCCACAACATGCCCATGATTGAAACCCGCACCCGGGCGCTTGAAAAAGAGGTGATGGAGGAGCATCTGCCGGGGCATCCACCCCACTGGCTGGTATTTACCAGCCGCAAGGGAGTGAAAGGATTCTTCGAAAATCTGCAAAATCATTTTTCAGCCTCTGGTTTTCCGGCCCAAACCCGCATAGCGGTGGTAGGGGTTGCTACAGCAGAAGCCCTGCATGAATTTGGCCAGAAGGCCACACTCATAAACCCGGAAGGCAATGCCCGCAGCTTATCGGTGCAATTGCAGGAAAAACTGAAGGGGGGAGAGAAAATATTACTGGCCCTGGGCAACCTGGCCCCCACCCTGCTGCAGGAGCAGCTGGGACACAAGGCAAAGGTGTACCGGTGGGATGTGTACGACACCCATCCTGTAAAAAACGTTGACCCTCAGCTCAGAGCACTGATAGAGCAGGAAAAGGCCCATATGTGCATCTTCACTTCCCCTTCCGGATTTTATGCTTTTTTAGATATTTTCACAAATCCAAAGACCTTAAATTTGGCTGCCATTGGCGCTACCACAGCCAGTGCCATTCGTGAGGCGGGATACCCGGTTGCTGCTACAGCATCCCACCCCACCCCACAAGCGCTGGCAGAAGCCATTGAAGAATTTTTCCGGCAAAAACCCATGTAAAACCTGCGGGACCCCTCCCGCCATCAAAACACAACGCTATGCATTTTCCCATTACCCGCCTTCGCAGACTTCGCTCCAACCCCGTGATACGTGGGATGGTAAACGAAACCACCGTTTCGCTCGACAACCTGGTAATGCCCCTTTTTGCCTGCCCCGGGCAGGGAGTAAAGAACCCCATAGGTTCCATGCCGGGCAACTTTCAGCTATCGGTGGATATGCTGGTGGAGGAATGCAAAGAACTGTGGAACCTGGGCATAAAATCGGTGTTGCTTTTTGGCATCCCCGAGCAAAAGGACGAGCACGGGCATGTGGCAGCTCACGACCACGCCATCATTCCCCGGGCCATACGTGCCATTAAGGAGAGCCTGCCTCAGTTGTATGTGATTGCCGATGTATGCAACTGCGAATATACTACCCATGGCCATTGCGGCACCATTGTAAACAACGATGTGGACAACGACCTTACCCTGGAAACCCTCGCCGCACAAGCAGTAGCCTTTGCCAAAGCCGGTGTGGATATGGTAGCCCCCAGCGATATGATGGACGGAAGGGTGGTTTACATCCGGGAGGAGCTCGACGAACAAGGCTTCAGCAACATCCCCATCATGGCCTATTCGGCCAAGTTTGCCTCGGCATTCTATGGCCCTTTCCGCGAAGCAGCAGAAAGTGCTCCCCAGTTTGGCGATCGCCAGACCTATCAGATGAACCCTGCCAACAGCAACGAAGCCCTGCGCGAAATAGAACTGGATATTGCCGAAGGGGCCGACATCATCATGGTAAAACCAGCCCTCTCCTACCTGGATGTGATACGTCGTGCCAAAGACAAATTCAATATTCCCATTGCTGCCTATAACGTGAGCGGTGAATTCTCCATGGTGAAGGCTGCCACAGAGAAAGGATGGATTGACGGGGAACGCATTACCAAAGAAATTCTCAAATCCATCCGACGTGCAGGGGCCGACATTATTCTGACCTACCACGCCAAAGAAATTGCTCAGTGGCTCAAAGGAGAAAAATATTTCTAGCGGCAACGTCTTAAAAACTATTCAGCTCCAACGTGAGGGGTTTAAAAAACAAATGCGAAATTTGCATGGAATTGTAAAACGGCAAAACAAAACATATGAACCACAACAATAGCATTAAAGAATTTGACAGAGCAAAACAATCCATTCCCGGGGGTGTAAACTCACCCGCCAGAGCCTTCCGCAGTGTGGGCGGCAACCCGGTTTTCATAGCAAAAGCCAAAGGTGCCCGCATGTGGGATATCGACGGCAACGAATACATCGACTATGTATCGTCGTGGGGCCCTATGATAGTAGGCCATGCCGACGACCGCGTGATTGACGCCATTACCGAAGCGGCCCGCCGCGGCACCAGCTACGGAGCCCCCACGGTGGGCGAAACCGATATGGCCGAACAAATCAAGAAGATGAAGCCATCCATGGATATCGTGCGCATGGTTAACTCGGGCACCGAAGCTACCATGAGTGCACTGCGCCTGGCACGCGGATATACCTCACGGGCCAAATTCATCAAGTTTGAAGGATGCTACCACGGCCATGCCGACAGTTTCCTGATAAAGGCGGGCTCTGGTGCCCTTACCCTGGGATTGCCCGACAGCCCCGGTGTTACCCAGGGCACGGCACAGGATACCCTCACGGCACGTTACAACGACCTGGAAGGGGTGGCTGCTTTGTTTGAGAAATATGGCGACGACATTGCTGCAGTAATCCTTGAGCCTGTTGTGGGCAACATGGGCGTGGTAATTCCGGATATGGAATTCCTGCAGGGGTTGCGCGGACTGACACAGAAATACGGAGCCCTGCTCATCTTCGATGAAGTAATGACCGGTTTCCGCCTGGCCAAAGGCGGTGCGCAGGAGTACTTCGGCATAACTCCCGATATTACCTGCCTGGGCAAAATCATTGGAGGCGGCTTGCCCGTGGGCGCTTATGGCGGTCCCAAAGCTATTATGGAGCACCTGGCACCTGCCGGACCCGTTTACCAGGCCGGAACCCTTTCGGGCAATCCTTTGGCAATGGCCGCCGGACTGGCAACCCTCAAAATCATTGAGCAAACCCCGGACTTCCACAAAAACCTGGAAGCCAAATCGGCTCGCCTGGAAGAAGGGCTGCGCCAGAACCTGGAAAAAACCGGACACAAAGGCGTTATCAACCGTGTGGGCTCTATGATTACCCTGTTCTTCAACGAGCTGCCCCAGGTAAAATCGTTCGACGATGCAAGCAAGTCAGACACTGCTAAGTTTGGAAAGTACTTCCACAAGCTGCTGGCCCAGGGTGTTTACATGCCCCCGTCGCAGTACGAAGCAGCCTTCGTGCCCGCCTGCATCACCGATGAAGAGATTGAAAAAACCATTGACGCGAGCTTTAGGGCGTTGAAGGAATTATAGGGGAAGGTTTAGAGTTTAGAGTTAAGAGTTAAATTACTGGTGATGGCTAAGCTAATAAGTTATTTACACACAAAAAACGGTCAACCTCTCCCAGACATAGTCACTCCTCACCTCATACCTCATACCTTTTACCTCTCAAACCCTACTCCCCCCAACCCATTCTTAACCATTTGAAACCAACAAGTAATGTCAAACATATTCCTCGACACCCTGCAGGGTAAAACAACTTCCCGCCCCCCTGTATGGTTTATGCGCCAGGCGGGCAGGGTGCTTCCTTCCTACATGGCGCTGAAAGAAAAACACACTTTCTGGCAGATGATGCAGGACCCGGAGTTGGCAGCAAAAGTAACCCTGCTGCCCATTGACGATTTGGGTGTAGATGCAGCCATCCTGTTTTCCGATATCCTGGTAATCCCTTATGCCATGGGCATGGGGCTCGACTTTACCGACCAGGGGCCGGTATTTGAAAATCCGCTCATCGGGGTCGACAATCCCTTGCAAAGCCTTAAGCCTGATGCTTCGCGGCTCGAATACATCTACAAAGCCATCGATGCCATCTTGCAAACACCCGGCAACCAGACACCGCTAATCGGGTTTTGTGGCGCACCCCTTACCGTAATGCTGTTTATGCTGCAGGGACTGGGTACCCGCTCCAACTTTGCCGATGCCGAGAAGTTCTTCTTCAAAAACAAGGTGCTTACCCGCCGCATTGCAGAAGCCGTTACCGAGCTTACCATAACCTATGCGCTGGAACAGGTAAAAAGAGGCATTTCGGCATTTCAGCTGTTCGACACCCATGCCGGTAGTGTGCCCTTTGCCTATTACCAGGAGATTTTTATGCCCTCGGTAGAGAAGATTGCCCGCGCAGTTCGTGAAACCGGCACCCCCTTTATCTTCTTCCCCAAAGGAATAGGCACCGGCATCAAACATATCAATCACGACCTGTGCGACTTTCTGAGTGTAGACTGGCAGACCGACCTGTTTACCGCCCGCGAAATGGTAGACAAAAACGTGGGTCTGCAGGGCAACCTCGACCCCCGCATTCTGTTTGCCGATATCGAAACCATACGCAGGGAACTCATCCGCTATGTGCCCTTCCACAAGCAGGAAAGCAAGTGGATATTCAACCTGGGCCATGGGCTGGTGCCCGGCATACCTGTGGAAAATGTAAAATTTGTGGTGGACTTCGTAAAGCAGGTGCACTGGTAAACCCACACAGCGATGGATATTAGCCTGTTACAGAAATACAACAAACCCGGTCCGCGCTACACCAGCTACCCACCGGCCACCTTCTTCCATGAGGGGGTAAACAACCAGCACTATGTGGCCATGCTGGAAAAATCAAACGAACAACTGCCGCAAAACATATCGGTTTATATTCATATCCCCTTCTGTCTGCAGCTTTGCCACTTCTGTGGATGCAACACCAGTTGTTTCCCGGGAGAAGATTTTGTAAAAGTCTATGTGGATGCCCTCATTGAAGAGATACACGCTGTTGCCCGGCACCTGGACACCCGTCGCCCTCTCACCCAGATACACTGGGGTGGAGGCACTCCCAATGCCATCGACCTGGGCCATGTGGAACGCATCATGGAAGTGCTGATGAAAACCTTCTCTCCCGCAAGCGGAGCCGAAATTGCCATGGAGTGCAATCCGGCCTACCTGGAACCCGGGCACATCGACCAGCTGGCGGCCATGGGCTTCAACCGCCTGAGCCTGGGCATACAGGATTTCAATGAGAAAGTGCTGGAAACGGTTAACCGAAAGCCTTCCAAACATCCTGTTGAGGAGCTCATTGCCCGCATGAAGGAAAACAAGATGGATGGCGTAAACATCGACCTTATCTACGGACTGCCCGGCCAAACCCCTGAAAGCTTCCGCCATACCATTGAAAAAGCGCTTGCCATTGCCCCCGACCGGCTGGTCACGTTTTCTTACGCCCATGTGCCGTGGGTAAAATCGGCACAGAAGATACTGGAAGAGGCAGGCCTGCCCAGCCCGGAACAGAAACTGGCCATGTTTGAAACGGCCTACAACCTGCTAACTGCCGGTGGCTACGAAGCCATTGGAATGGACCACTACGCCCGCCCCGGAGATGAGCTTGCAAAAGCATTGCACAGCAAAAAACTGCACCGCAATTTCCAGGGCTACTGCACCCAGCAAACCACCGGACAGGTGTATGGCTTCGGTGCCACCTCCATCAGTCAGCTCAATGGCGGATACTATCAGAATATCAAAAGTCAGAAGAAATACGTTGAGGCCATCCGCAACAGCGGGTATGCCATTGAACGGGGCTATGAACTTACGGCTGAAGACCAGGTCCGCAGAAGGGTTATCAACGAAATCATGTGCAACGGCTTTGTGGACTTCGACCAGATTGCAGACGAATTTGCCATCAGCACACAGCAACTGAAAACCACTGTAGGTTTCCGGGAAGAAAAGCTCAAGCCCTTTATTGAGGATGGTTTACTGGTAGTGCAGGACAACAAGGTACAACTGCTGGAAAACGGCTTCCTGGTGGTGCGCAACATTGCCATGGAGTTTGACCCCCTGCTCATAGAGGGAACAGGACAATACTCTCGAACGGTATAAACCGCCTGCCGGCAGCTGCCACAGGGTAGATGCCCAGGGTTTAAAATATGCACACTTATGCCTCCATTAGCAGAAATCCTGAGGCCCCAGAGCCTCGATGCTTACCTGGGACAAAAACACCTGGTTGGCGAAAAATCGGTGTTGCGCAAAACCATTGAAAGCGGAAATATCCCTTCCATGATTTTATGGGGCCCGCCAGGAGTAGGGAAAACCACCCTGGCTTTTCTTATTTCGCGCCAGCTCGACCGTTTGTTTTTTACCCTGAGTGCCATCAACTCAGGGGTAAAGGAGGTGCGCGCCGTTATTGAACAGGCCGACCAGGCCGGTGGCAATGCCATCCTGTTTATCGATGAGATACACCGCTTCAGCAAATCGCAGCAGGATTCGCTGCTGGGTGCCGTGGAAAAAGGCATCATAACCCTGGTGGGCGCTACTACCGAGAACCCCTCATTCGAGGTTATCTCACCCCTGCTCTCCCGCTGCCAGGTATACATACTGCGCGAGCTGGAAAAGGAGGACCTGCAAAACCTGCTGCAAAATGCAATTAACTACCTGCAACAAAGCCAGAACCGCCAAATCATCCTGGAGCAGGATGGTGCCCTGCTGAGGGTAAGTGGCGGCGATGCCCGCAAACTGCTCAATGCACTGGAACTGGTAGTGCAGGCTGAGCCTTCCAACCCGCTACATATTACCGATGAAATGGTATTGGAGCTAATTCAGCAAAATCTGGCCATCTACGATAAATCGGGCGAAATGCACTATGATGTGATTTCGGCCTTTATCAAAAGCATCCGGGGCAGCGACCCCAATGCGGCGGTATACTACCTGGCCCGAATGCTCGAAGGGGGCGAGGACCCAAAGTTTATTGCCCGCCGTTTGCTTATACTGGCCTCAGAAGACATTGGCAATGCCAACCCCAACGCGTTGTTGCTGGCCACCCAGGGCTTTCAGGCCGTAACCATGATTGGCATGCCCGAAAGCCGCATTATTCTGAGCCAGGTAGCCACCTACCTGGCCTGCTCACCCAAGAGCAATGCAGCCTATATGGCCATTGGCAAGGCCCAGCAGGCCGTCCGGCAAAAAGGCGATTTGCCGGTGCCCCTTCACCTGCGCAATGCCCCAACCCACCTGATGAAGGATATCGGTTATGGGAAAGAGTACAAGTATGCCCACGATTTTCCGGGCAATTTTGCTTTCCAGGAGTTTCTGCCCGAACCCCTGAGCGGCACCAGATTCTACGACCCCGGCGACAATGCCCGGGAAAAAGAACTTCGTACCCGGCTGAAAAGTTTATGGAAAGACAAGTACAAGTATTAGACCCCGGAAAGTCAATTTTACCCCCATCAGAATTTCTTTCCATTTTCCTCAATGGTGACTTGTGGAATTATTTTAAGCATGCGTTAAACATTCTCCTGTGGTTTTTGTTAACATTGGGAAGAAGCAGGAAAAGCAAACCCTGCATTTGATTTTGAACTGAACATACAAGACAAAACCAAATTATTTAACAAAAAAAGGAAAGAAAAATGAAAACGTTGAAACACATCACCATTATGATTGCAGGAGCCCTGCTTATTGCCAGTTGTGCAGGTCCCAGCGAAAAAGCGGCAGAAATTTCAGAAAGACTTGAACCCGGTGAGAAGCCCGAGAATGCTATTGTAAAAACCCTTGATGTAAACAGAAGTGTAGTAGCCTGGGAAGGCACCAAAATTACGGGTGCTCACGATGGTACCATTGCCCTGAAATCAGGAGAACTGTACATGGTAGACAACCAGATTGTAGGCGGTAATATTGTAATTGACATGACCCGCATTGTGGTTCTTGACATCGAGGACCCCGCTACCAATGCAAGACTGAAAGGTCACCTGGAATCTGATGATTTCTTTTCTGTAGCATCTTTCCCCGAAGCCAAATTTGAAATGGCCAACATTGTAAAAAGAGAAGATGCTGCCGAAGGCCAGCCCAACTATACCATCAGTGGTAACCTCACCATCAAGGGTATTACCCATGGTGTTACTTTCCCTGCATTTGTTAATGTAACTGACGGCACAGTAACAGCTCAGGCCGACTTTGATCTGGATCGCACCCGCTGGGATGTACGTTTTGGAAGCGGACGCTTTTTCGAAGGCCTGGGAGACAACCTTATTCACGACAACTTTAATATCAAACTGGATATTCTTGCCACCCGATAAGTTTTCCTTTAACCCGAATATTTCAAAAAAGCCCCAATACGGGGCTTTTTTATTGTCTAGCTGTGGCCGAGCTCCTCCCAGTCATCTTCCGAAAAACCTTCGGAGCCATGATCTGCATGCCACGGGAAGCTGTAAAGTCCTTCCTCCAGGCGTTTCTGCTTCTCTTCATCCGATAGATTATCGTAAGCAGCTTTAGCTTCGAGGTATTTACGACGTTTTTCCTCTTCGATTTTTCGCATCTGCTCACGGTATTTCACCTCAATACGATTGCGTAAAAAAGTGTTGGCCACAGTAGGGAAAAGCTCCAGCAAAAGTTCATCTTTTTCATTGGCGGCCAGCTTTACTCCCCCAAATTCATCCACAGTAGGATTCTCCTGCTTTACATAATCGTCGGGATTGTATTGCACCTCCTCGGGCGAGCCGGTAATGAGGGCCCGGAAATCCGGATCGATGGGCAAGGGTGTAGTACCATAAAGCCCTTTTACAAGGTTTACAAACTGATTGGATTTGGTGGTATACATGGGTTTTCCGGCATTCTCATCGAGCACACAGTTCACTGCCTGTACTCCCACAATCTGACTGGTAGGTGTTACAAGGGGCGGACATCCGGCAGAAAGCCTTACAGTGGGAATGATCTCAAGGGTGCGGGGCAACAGTTTTTCGAGCTTCAGCTGTTTGAGTTGTGCCAGCATATTGGTATACATTCCTCCGGGCACTTCTGCAAGACGCACTTTTTCGTCGGGTGGCGGAAAATTAAAGTATTGCTCAATGGCCTGGGTTGTTTCTAAAAGCTCGCGCTCTTTGCGACCGTTTGCCAGATCAATGGCTTTGTAGAAAAGATCATCTACCTCCAGCGGAAGCCGATCTTTAAGTACATCAAACTCTCTTGGAAAGATCTTAAACGAATCAAAATCGGCCAATTCCTTCCGTATCTTGCCAAGCTCTCTGTTGATGGGCGCTATTACATCAAGGTTTACGCCTGTTTCGATACCCAGTTTATCGCAGAAGATCTGTATGATCTCGAAAGCGGGAGCGCCAGGCCCACCTGCAAAATTCATAATGGAAGTATCAATAATATCTACTCCGTTGATAATAGCAGTAAGAGCAGAGGCCAACCCATATCCCGGGGTGGAGTGGGTGTGAAAATCGATGGGGATATTAACTTCTTCCTTCATCAGCCTTATAATGATCCCGGATTTTACAGGAGGTATCAACCCGGCCATATCCTTAATGGTGATCATATCGGCCCCCATTTGTTCCAGCTCCCTGGCTTTATTGATAAAATATTCGATGGTGAAAATTTTCTCTGGCAACGGCTTGCCTTTAAAAAAACCCATCAATCTTTCTTTTTTCGAAAAACGAGGGTCCACTGTATAGCAAACCGTGCAATCGGCAATACCTCCGTTGTCTTTTACAAATTTTATGGTAGACTTTATATTGGCCACATCGTTGAGTGCATCGAAGATCCGCATGATATCTATCCCGGAGGCAATTGCATTGCGGTTGAACCCTTCAATAACGGAGTCAGGATAAGGATTGTATCCGAACAGGTTTCGCCCCCTGGACAAGGCTGTTAGTTTTGATGCATTGCCAATGCCCTCCTTGATTTTCTCAAGACGTTCCCATGGATCTTCGTTCAGGTAACGCATCACGGAGTCGGGCACAGCACCTCCCCAAACCTCCATGGCATAGAAATTTGCCTGTTTAAAGAGAGGTAAAACCCTGTCGATTTGCTGTTGGGTCATACGTGTGGCAAAAAGCGATTGCTGACCATCGCGCAGGGTGAGGTCGCGAATAAGAAGTTTGGAGTTCATATGTCGTGTTTTTTTGGTTTTTTGAACTTCTTCTAAAATGGGAATTCATCAAGATGATGGTCGCGAGGACCCTGGTCATCGTCAATAGGTGTTATCGTCTGGTGTGTTTTGTTGCTTTCTACATAAATGGCTTTATAGGGTTCGGTAGGACATGCAAACTCGCAGGCTCCACATCCAATGCACAGGTCGGGTTCAACATGCGGCAACCACAGGCCATTGTATGGCACCATGGTTACGGCCTTGGTAGGACAATGCTCCGAGCATGCCCCGCAATCGGTTCTGTCAACAGTTACAATGCAACTTTCATACATAAATCTTGCAATACCTATCTGTGTGATCCTTTTGGTGTCGCGGTCAAGCTTTTTGATAGCTCCGGTAGGACACACTTCCGTACATCTTACACAATCGAAATTGCAGAAACTTTTATGATAATCCAGCTTGGGCTGCATAAACCCCTCCAGCCCATAATCAAAAAATGAAGGCACAATAACATTGGTAGGGCATGCCCCCACGCATAAATAACAAGCAATGCAGTTATTTGTAAAATGGTCGTAGCTGACTGATCCAGGAGGAGTAACCGGCTTATGGGTGCCCGTTGGAATCATTCCTGGTTCGCTTGCTGCAACCTGCGCCCGGGCAAATTTCTTTAAGACCGGCACACTTAACACTCCTCCTGCCACTGTAAGAAGAAATGTACGCTTTCCAGCCTCAATATTCTTGTCCGTGCTTTTTACAGGGATGGTTTTTCGGCTACCGAACGTGTTTTCAAAATACAAACCATTGTTTGAACAGCTGTCAAAACAGTTGAAACAACTCACACACCGTCCGTGGTCCACTACTTTGTTTTTACTGTCAAGACATTCTGCTTTACAAACCCTTTCGCACTTTCCGCAAAAGGTGCAGGCTTCATCCTGAAAAGCAATCCTGTAAACGGATCTGGAGGATACCAACCCAAGAATTGAACCTACCGGGCACAATGAATTACAAAACAACCTGCCCCTCCATACGCTTAAAACGAATATGACTCCAAAAATTCCTACAGAAACAGCGATTACATCACGTGGTAGCGATTGTGTCAGCATAGGTGCCAGAATGTATAAATCCATGCGCTCCAGCAAAGCAGAAAGGATGTTTACTCCTCTGGTAAATGCAGGTTGAACAAGAGTTACACTGATTTTACCAAAATTAGAATAAGGATCAAGCAGGTTCAATAAGAACAAGCTTCCGAAAATCCAGAACAGCAAAGTGGCAGATAATATGGAATATCTGAGTATCAGTTTTTTGTTGGGGGTATAAACAAATCTTCTCTTTTTCCGTGATTTGAACCTCCTTGCAATGGCAATAAATATATCCTGCATTGTTCCCATGGGACAAATGGAAGAACAATAAACCCTGCCAAAAAGAAACGTCAACAGCAAAACCAGTAAAAAGCCCAGAGAAGATATGGCAAATGTTATAGCTGTCAATCTGAGAATAGAAGGGAAAAACTGCAAACGCAGAAAAAATTCGGCTACCGGGTCAATTATTCTTCCATGAATATTCAGGAAAAACAAAAGCAAGAAAGTGAAAACAAAAAGTGAAACAATAATTCTGGTCTTTCTTAAATGGGCAAGTTTCATTTTTTCAACAGGTTAAACAGTTATTATTCAATCAGATGCAAATCAAATTCGTATTTACAGCAACCATCCTCATTTTATTGATTGTATTTTCAGCAATCAGGATTGCAATCAGCCGTTACATATGTACACGCTGGATATTCAATTTGGAAAGGTCCAGGCTTCCTATGCCCATTTCCTGGGCAATTCTCATATAGCCAACGTTTTGCGGTTGTTCGCCAAAAATCAGAGCACTGGCAGCATCCACGGCTACAATATCATGAGAAACCAGCAAACTGTTTTTGCGCACCAGATCGGCAGTGGAAGTACCCCGTGGGCCATTCCGGGTCATTACCAGCATGGCGTCTATAATGTTCAAGTCGGGCTTTCGCCACAGGCAAAAATCTGCGATACACTGATGCAAATCGTTTCGATGCCAGAAACGGCGGTCAAAAACAATTCCCATCAGATTTTTCATGGCAATGGTAAGAGAGGTGGAGCTATGATGTTTCAATACCGGTACATTGATGAATACATCATTGTCGAGAATTTGCTCATGCACCTTTGCCTCTTTCAATCGCACTGCTCCCGCAATGGTGATATCCCGGTAATTACGTTCAAAATTTCCGGGGATCATCCGCCCACCTGCATCGGTTACGGCTTTCTCTATTCCACTGTTGGCATAGCTCCTTTGCCAATTATCGCAGGTGTGGTCAAACACATTGACCCGACGTGCACCTGCAGCCAGACATTGCCTGACAATGGCAGCAACCAGCTCAGGATTGGTATTGGCAGCCCTTTCGGGGATCACATCCCAGCCGATATTGGGTTTCACCACCACGGTCTGTCCAGGCTTTACCCACTGCGACATCCCTCCCATTTCCTGCATAGCGCGCTCGAACATGGCCACAATGTTTTCGCCCCGAACAGCCACCAGATCGTAGCGGCCCCTAGCAGGTTGATTTTGAGAAAAAACCATTGCCGGGCGAAGGCCTGTCAAAGCGCCTATCCCTGCACCCAGAAGGGCACTCTTTCTAATAAAATCTCGTCTGTCCATATTGCTGAGTTTTCAATGTTTATAGCCCGTGGATGGTACTTTCAGGCAGATGGCTGATTTTGAAAGACCCATACATTACACCATTGCTTTTGCCAGGTCTGCTGCCTGAAACAACATTTTATCGTAAAGTATTATTTTCCAAAAGCGGTTGACACAAAAATACGATTCCTTGCAATATTTTCTTATTTTTGACAGTGGATAATCAAGGCAAAAGCCTTATTTATAACCATTTTAAATATTCACCAAAAAAATCCGGTATGCAAACCTCTGTATCCAGCCCTGCATGGCAAATCACCCTCAGAAGTGCCTTGCTCGATTTTGCGGCCCTGGCCTTTATTTATCTAATGCCCACATTGTCGCACCTATTGAGTTTCCCCCTTTATTATATTGAGCCTATGCGTTTGATGGTGATACTGGCTATGATGCATACCCACCGCAACAATGCATGGATTCTGGCTCTCACTCTGCCCCTGTTTTCATTTGTAATGGCAACCCACCCGGTATTGGTTAAATCGGTGCTCATTGCTCTGGAGCTAGCGGCCATGGTGGGTATCTTTTGCATTCTCAAAAGGCATATGCACATTTTTGCAGCCATCTTTTTAAGCATATGGGCAAGTAAAGCATTTTACTACCTGATGAAATACCTGGCCATTCAAACCCTGATGCCCAATGAGCGAATGATTGGCATTGCGTTATATATTCAGCTTATTGTTTCTTTAGCACTAAGCCTTTATGTATTTGGGGTTTGGCGATACCAGAGAACCCGCAAGTAGTGTTTTTATAAAAAGATTTTTGTTACCTGAATAAAAGCCATTAATTTAGACAGTTCAATTCAATCCAGTAATCAACCCAAACCTATTAACTTATGACCAGAAATCTTACACTTTTCAGTTTGTTTGCTATCATGCTGGTGAGCTTAGTATCATGCGGCAGCAAAGACAACCCAGAGGCAGTAGCCGACAAATTCCTCAACCACATTGCAAGAGGAGAATTTGAAAAAGCCTCAGAGTATGCCTCCAAGCAAACCGGCCAGATGCTAGCTTTGGCAGCTGCTTTCAGCGAAGGAAGCGAATTTGAGCAAAAAAGCAATCACAAAGACCTGAAATGCGAAATAGACGGAGATACAGCAAAATGTACCTATACTGTGGATGGCGAGACCGAAGTAATCGACCTGATCAAGGAAGACGGAAAATGGAAGGTTCATCAGAAAAAAGAATAGTAGGAAATTGCTAACACCAATACGGAAAAAGGGGTGAACATTCCCCTTTTTCTTTTTACAATAAAACCACCATGAATATTATTATTACCGGGGCATCCAGAGGAATTGGACTGGAGCTCACAAAAAGGTTTCTGTGGGAAGGAAACCACAAAGTAATAGCCCTTTCGCGCAATCAGACAGCCCTGGAACAGATCGGCCCAAAGGAGCAACTCAGGTATCTGCCTTTTGATATGACCTCAGACAACAACCACCCCCAGCTGGTTTCCCTTATCAACACCTTCTTTTCGCGCAAAATCCATATCGTAATCCATAATGCAGGATTGCTGATCAAAAAGCCTTTCAGCGAGTTTTCTGCCGATGATTTTGACCAGATTTTTGCTGTGAATGTAAAGGGAGTGGTTTTGCTCACCCAGCGTTTGCTCCCCTTTATGACCAAGCCATCGCATATCGTAAATATTGGGAGCATGGGAGGCTATCCGGGGAGTGTAAAATTTCCGGGTTTATCGTTGTATGCTGCCAGCAAAGGAGCATTGGCAAGCCTTTCCGAATGCATGGCAGAAGAATTCAAACCCCTAGATATTTTTGTAAACACCCTTGCTATCGGAGCGGTTGATACAGATATGCAGCGCCAGGCCTTTCCAGGTTACAAGGCAAGTGTAAGCGCATCCGACATGGCTTCCTATATACACGATTTTGCAATCAATGGGCACAAGGTCTTCAACGGCAAAACCATACCGGTTTCTCTTTCAACTCCCTGAGCCTTGGGCAAAGCTCCACTGCAATAAGTACTGAGTAGCGGTGTATGATTTTCAAACTTGCTATCTTTGTCTGCAGCAAAGGTGGCAGGTAATAACCTGTGAGCCGATTGTTAAATCTCCAAAGCCAATTAGTAGTATATGTCAGACAGAGGTGAGAATATAGAACATCCGGGCATTATTGAAAAGTTCGAGAATGGTCGCCTGTGGGTAAGTATCCAGCCACAATCGGCTTGTGGCAATTGCCATAGTAAGTCCTATTGTGGCATGGCAGAGGTTGCAGAAAAGATTGTTGAAGTGCAGCCCCCGGTGGGCAGATCTTTCAAAACAGGCGACCCTGTAACAATTTCGCTTAAGAAATCACTGGGCTATAAAGCCCTGCTGCTGGGGTACCTGCTTCCCTTCCTGATCCTTATCACTTCACTCATTCTGATACTGGTCCTTACCGGGAGCGAAGCCCTTGCCGCTCTGATCTCCATTATGCTGATGGCACCCTATTACCTGATCTTATACACCAGACGCGACCTCATACGATCAGCCTTTCGCTTTTATATAAAATAATGCACCTTTAAAGGCGTTATTTGCATCTCCTGTTGGCAGTAAATGTACTTCAGCCATGGTTTTCAGCCCTGAAAACCAAGTTGTTAATCTATTAACAATGCAAAAATTTAGACAAATTCTAAATTGCATCACAAAAAACTGTATTCCAATTTCTTGCGCAGCATTGCACAAGACCTTTTTCTCCTTTTGAAGACAAAACCCTGAAAAAGACCGCTCAAAAAACACTGCAGATTGGGCTTACATACTATTTTGTTTTCTATTTTTGCCCGGATAACAACTGAGGAAACAAAAGAAACACATTTTTTTCCTTCACTAACAAAACATACAAAGGTGAATGAAATAACCCTGATCTCCGTCATTTCTCTGGGCTCGCTTGGAACCATAGCCGCTATTGTACTCTATATGGTGGCCCAGAAATTTAAAGTTATTGAAGATCCCCGTATCGACATGGTGGCAGAACGACTTCCCGGAGCCAATTGTGGTGGCTGCGGATATGCCGGATGCCGGGCCCTTGCGGAAGTGATCGTAAAAAACGAGAGTCTTGAAGGCCTCAACTGTCCTCCGGGTGGCAATGAATCTATGGCCGAAATTGCGGCAGTTCTGGGATTGGAGGCCACTCAGCAAGACCCCACCATTGCAGTGGTACGATGCTCCGGATCGCGTGAAAATGCACCTCCGAAAGTTAAATACGAAGGTGCCATTACATGTGCTTTTGCCCATAGTCTGTTTGCCGGCGAAGCTGGCTGCCCCAATGGTTGCCTGGGCTATGGCGACTGTGTGGTATCCTGCGATTTTGAAGCAATGGAGATGGACAATAATCTGGGCCTGCCCCTCGTAAAAGATAATTGTGTATCCTGTGGAGCCTGTGTAAAGGCTTGCCCAAGAGGGATTATCGAGATACGGAAAAGGGGTAAGAAAGACCGGCGAATTTTTGTATCCTGTATCAACAAAGAAAAAGGTGGGGTTGCCCGTAAGAATTGCACTGTTGCCTGCATTGGCTGTGGAAAGTGTGTAAAAGAGTGCAACTTCGATGCTATTACACTGGAAAACAACCTTGCGTATATAGATTTCAACAAATGTACCCTTTGCCGCAAGTGCCCACCTGTGTGCCCCACCGGTGCTATTCACGAACTCAACTTCCCCCCAAGGAAAGCCAAAGCCGAACCCAGTGCGGAGCAGGCCCAGGCCTGATATTATCTTTTTAGTTGCATTTCAGATCAATAAAAGGAGAAGCTATTTTGAAAACATTTAAACTTGGAGGTGTTCACCCTCCTGAAAATAAACTCTCGCAACAGGCCCCCATAAGACCTCTGCCTCTTCCTGAAACAGTTATTATCCCCATCTCACAGCATCTGGGAGTTCCTGCAAAGCCGGTTGTCAAGAAGGGAGATGTGGTAAAAACCGGCCAGCTGATCGCCAAAGGAGACGCCTTTATTTCGGCAAACATTCATGCATCGGCCAGCGGCACCGTAGTTAAGATTGATGAAGTTACCGACACTTCGGGATACCGTCGAATGGCCATTCATATCAAAGTGGAAGGCGATCAATGGGAAGAAGGTATTGATCTTGGCACTGATCTGAAGAAAGAATGTAGTCTTACGCCTGAAGAGATCGTTGCCCGAATCAACGAAAATGGTATTGTGGGTATGGGTGGAGCAACCTTCCCATCGCATGTAAAAATGATGGTGCCACAAGGAAAAAAAGCAGAGTACCTCATCATTAACGGTGTGGAGTGTGAGCCCTACCTCACCTCCGACCACAGGCTTATGCTGGAAAGGGCCGAAGAGATGCTTTGTGGTATCACCCTGCAAATGAGAGCTCTTAAAGTGGATAAAGCCATCATCGGAATTGAAAACAACAAACCTGACGCCATTGCACATTTGCGCGGATTGTTGCCCCAATACCCCGGCATAAGCGTAGAACCTTTAAAAGTAAAATACCCCCAGGGGGGAGAAAAACAGCTGATCAAAGCTCTTATCAACCGCGAAGTCCCCTCCGGTAAATTGCCCATTGAAGTGGGTTGTGTGGTACATAATGTGGGCACTGCACTGGCAGTTTATGAAGCTGTTCAGAAAAACAAACCCCTGATTGAAAGGGTAGTAACTGTAACAGGGAAATCGGTAAAGGAGCCTTCAAATTTCCTGGTTCGTATCGGCACCCCCATTGCCAATCTCATTGAAGCTGCCGGTGGTATGCCTCAGAACACAGGGAAAGTGGTAAATGGAGGCCCCATGATGGGCAAGGCTCTTACCGATATAAATGCCCCTGTAACCAAAGGTACCAGTGGTATACTTTTATTCCCGCAGGAGGAAGCCCATCGCAAGCCGGTTCATAATTGTATCCGTTGTGCCCGCTGTGCAGGCATCTGCCCCATGGGGCTTGAGCCTTACCTGCTTGCAGTGCTGGCCCAGAACAAACGTTCGGAAGGCTGCGAATCGGAGCGCATTATGGATTGCATGGAATGTGGGTCTTGCTTGTACATCTGTCCTTCGGGCCGGCCCTTGCTCGATCAGATACGCATTGGCAAATCGGAAGTGGCCAAACTTATGCGTTCGCGCCACAAATAACCCCTCTGTTGAAAACTTTATACTGCATCGCTAAAGAAAACAAACTATGAGTTTACTTACCGTTTCGGGCTCACCCCATGTGTACACAGAAGATTCTGTGAGCAAGATCATGTACGGGGTGCTCCTGTCGTTGATCCCGGCCGCGCTGGTGTCCTTTTATTTTTTCGGACTGGCAGCTATCCTGGTAACCCTCACGGCAGTGGTATCGTGCATGTTTTTTGAGTTCATCATACAAAAGTACCTGATCAAGGGCCCTGTAACAGCACTGGATGGCTCTGCCATGATCACGGGAGTGTTGCTGGCTTTTATTGTTCCGGCAAGCTTACCCTTGTGGATGGTGGTAATCGGTTCGCTGGTGGCCATCGGTATGGGCAAAATGACCTTCGGAGGATTGGGAAAAAACATCTTTAACCCTGCACTTGTTGGCAGAGTTTTTCTGATGATCTCTTTTCCTGTGGAGATGAACATGTATCCCAAGCCCACTGCCATGAGCACACAGCTTACCGATATCATAACAGGCCCTACCCCGCTTGCAGTGGTTAAAGAAGGTATTTCGCAGGGAGAAAAGGTTTCTGATCTTTTGCCCCAGGTGCCTGAATATGTAAACCTGCTGCTGGGCAATATGGGAGGATCGGTAGGAGAGATCTCCGCCATCGCCATTTTGCTGGGAGGGATTTACATGCTGATCAAAAAGTATATCACCTGGGAAATCCCTTCATCTTACCTGGGCTCTGTAGTGGTTTTTGCTGGTATTCTGTGGCTGATCAATCCCGAGATGTATGTAGACCCCTTGTTTCACCTTGTAACCGGAGGTTTAATGCTGGGCGCCATTTATATGGCCACCGATATGGTAACCAGCCCCATGAGTCGCTGGGGTATGATTGTGTATGGCATCGGATGCGGGTTCCTGACCATCGTAATCCGGATTTTTGGGGCATACCCCGAAGGGGTTGCTTTTGCCATTCTGATCATGAATGCTTTTGTACCCTTAATTAACCGTGGGTTCAAACCCCAACGCTTTGGAGAGGAGGTAAAAAATGGCTAAAAGAGAATCCAGTTTTATCAATATGGTGCTTACACTGCTCATTGTTACGGCAGTGGCATCCTTTACACTGGCAACGGTATACAACCTCACCGCAGAGCCCATTGCTCAATCCCGAGAGGCCAAACGCCAGTTTGCCATCAGCCAGGTGGTACCTGAGTTCGACCGCCTGGAGAGCAAGAGATTTGCTCCTCCTGGTGGAGGCGACTCTCTGGAGTTCAACTTTGCTTACATGGGCAATGAATTGGTGGGTATAGCCGTAAATACATGGACCAATCGTGGCTATTCAGGCCGAATTACCGCCATGGTAGGCTTCACACCCGATGGCACCATTTACGATGTAGTACATCTGCAACATGCTGAAACTCCCGGACTGGGTGACAAAATTGAGAAAAACAAAAGTAACTGGAGCGATCAGTTTCGCAACCTGCATCCGGCAACGGCCAATATCAGGGTAACCAAAGACAACGGGCAGATCGATGCCATTACAGCCGCCACCATTACCTCAAGAGCTTACAGCGATGCCATCCAGAGAGCATTCGATACACTTGAAGAGCATTTTCTTAACGCAAAATCTACACAGGAAGGAGGGCCCGAACTATGAAGCAATGGCAAAATTTCTCCAAAGGATTCATCAAGGATAACCCGGTATTTATCCTGCTGCTGGGGCTTTGTCCGGCACTTGGTGTAACCACATCGGCATTCAACGGGCTGGGAATGGGCCTTGCCACCACTTTTGTTTTGCTGGGTTCGAACATCGTTGTATCGATCATCAAAAACCTGATCCCCGATAAGGTTCGTATCCCAAGCTTTATTGTGATCATTGCCTCTTTCGTTACCATCGTACAGCTTACCATGGAGGCCTATATGCCCGATCTGTTTGATTCGCTGGGGTTGTTCATCCCCCTGATTGTGGTAAACTGCCTTGTAATGGGTCGTGCCGAAGCCTTTGCCAGCAAGAAGGACACCCTCAGCTCCATGATAGATGCCCTGGGTATGGGTTTGGGCTTTGCCCTTGCTCTGACCATGCTGGGTGGTTTGCGCGAAATGCTGGGCGCCTATTCACTGTTCGGGTATAAGTTTATACCGGGCGATGGCATGCTGGTATTTGTACTTGCCCCCGGTGCTTTCATTGGCATGGGCTATCTGATCATCCTGTTCAACTATCTGAAGAAAAAAACTGCCTAAAATAACCAACCATGGAATACTTTGCTATTGTAATCGGAGCCATTTTTGTAAACAACATTGTTCTGGCTCAGTTTCTGGGGATCTGCCCTTACATGGGAGTGTCGGCCAAAGTATCTACTTCGGTAGGTATGTCGGGAGCAGTACTGTTTGTAATGACCCTGGCAACCATTGTTACGTTCCTGATATACAACTATGTGTTGCTGCCGTTTAATGTAACGTACCTGCAAACCATTTCCTACATCCTGGTGATCTCTTCACTGGTACAAATGGTAGAGATTATCCTGAAGAAGGTGAGTCCTGAACTGTACCAGGCACTGGGTATATTCCTGCCCCTGATTACCACCAACTGCGCCATTATGGGTGTGGCACTGCTTACGGTACAAAACGAGTTTACGCTCATGCAGGGCGTGGTATTTGCCATCTCACATGCGGCGGGTTTTGCCCTGGCCATTATCCTTTTTGCCGGAATCCGTGAGCATATGGAACTGATGGACCTTCCCAAGGCCATGAAAGGTGCCCCTGCTGCCCTTGTGGTAGCCGGTATACTGGCACTGGCATTTATGGGCTTTGCGGGGTTGGTGTAACGAGAGATTAAAGAATCCCCGGAAAACCAGCCTTTAGTCTTGTTTTTCTCATAAGCAATTTCCGGGAGTATTTAAGTGAGCATGCCCGGGGGTGGTTCCCCGGGTTTTTTATTTTAACAACATTTTCAGGCATTCTTCAGGTGGGCAGATGTAATAGTCTCACTATCTTCATTATTTTTGTACCTCATAAAAAAACTCCGCCATGCCCCTGGATACCATCATCGAACTGGAAAAAATCTCCGTCTTTCAAAAGAATCAACTTGTACTCTCGGATGTTAGTCTGCACATAGAGCGCGGGGAGTTCTGTTACCTGATTGGCCGCACCGGCAGTGGAAAGAGTTCGCTGATGAAGGTGTTGTATGCCGACTTACCCCTGGTAGAAGGCAAAGCACGGGTTGCCGGTTTCAACCTTCATGAACTGCGCGACCGGCAGATCCCTTTTCTGAGAAGGAAGATCGGGATCGTTTTCCAGGATTTTCAGTTGCTCAATGACCGTAGCGTGAGAGAAAACCTTCTGTTTGTAATGAAAGCCACCGGCTGGCGCGATAAGATTGCAATGGAAGAGCGCCTGGAGGATGTATTGGAAAAAGTGGGGCTGCATACCAAGGGTTTTAAGATGCCCCATCAGCTTTCGGGTGGAGAACAGCAGCGTGTGGTAATTGCCCGCGCCCTGATCAACGACCCCGATATCATCCTGGCCGATGAGCCCACCGGCAACCTCGACCCTGAAACAAGCCTGGGTATCATGGAGTTGATGTTCGATATAAGCCGAACAGGTAGGGCCGTTCTGATGGCAACCCACGATTATACGCTTTTCGAACAGTTTCCCGGTAGAATTTTCAGGTGCGAAAGTGGAAAGGTAGTAGATCTGAACCCCGATTACTACAACAATAAAAAGCAGGAAACCGAAGGCTAGAAGCACTACAGCAACCCGGCGTAAACCTCTTTCAGCACTCCTTCTTCGTTTTGCCAGTTCAGCTCAAGGGCTGCTCTACGAGCGTTGGCTTTCCATTGCTTCAGTTGCTCTTCATTGTTCAACATAAGCTTTATTTTTGCTGCAATCACGGCCGGATCGTGCGTTTCTATACAATCGCCCACATCATATTTCTTCACAATATTTTTTACTTCTACCAGCGAAGAGGTCAATACCGGTACTCCCATCATGATATAATCGAATAGCTTATTGGGCAGGCTGTAGCGATAATTGGGGCTTACCGGTTTATCCAGCGACACACCCAGGTCAGCCTGTGCCGTGTATTGCATCAACTTCAGGTAGGGCATCCGGGGGATAAACCTGACAACCCTTTGCAGATGCAGGTCCGCTGTCAGCTTTTGCAGTTGTTCCCATACATCGCCTCCTCCGATGAAATAGAGCTCCACATCCTTTAGACCGTAGCAGGGTTTCATGGCATAGATAAGCTCCTCAGCCCCCCGGTCGACATTAATGGCCCCTCCTTGCATCAGGATGATCTTTTTATCCATGGGCCATCCCAGTTCGTGCCGGCTCACCTGGGGAATATCAAGATCAAGACGGGGCAGATTGCGCACCACCCTGGGCCGCACACCATATTCCTTTTCATAAAGATCTGCAATGGAATGATTTACCGTGAAGACATGCTTTAATCCCGGAAATATCCTTTTCTCAATAAAATGCCATACTCCTTTTACAAAGGGCCGGTTTGCTATCTCGGTGGACCCGGTGAAATATTCATGGCTGTCGTACACCAATGGTTTCCGTTTCAGTTTTGCAACCAGGTAATTGGGCAATAAGGTATCCAGATCGTTGGAAAGCAATATATCGCAACGTTGAAAAAGAAGGTAGAAAAAGAGTTTCAGGTTGTACTCGGCATAGAATAAAAAGCCTTTATGAAACAACATAAGAAACCGAAAACTCTCAGCTGCCGGATGTGCGAAATCCTTACTCCCCTTTCTCCTGCGCCCTATAAGCATTACGCTAAATCCCATTGCCAGCAGGGTATCGCAAACTTTCAACACCCGCTGATCGGTGACTAAATCATTGGTTACCGAAACACATATTTTTTTCAACGCTTTCTGTCGATTTACTCAGTTTAACAAAACCCTACCATTCTCACCCCGACTAAGCCTATGGCCTCCACCCTTCCCTAATCACAATTCTCTCTACCTGTTTCCACTTCCCTACTCCCAAATCCCTTTCACCTCAAACCCCAATCCAGCCCCCTACACCACCTTCTCCTGATCAGCCATTGCCTCTTCTTTTGACTTATACCTGGAAATACGAATATTGAGATAAGCAAAAAGAATAGTCATAAACGGGCTGATAATATTGAAAAAGCAATACGGCAGAAACACCAGCGTGGGTACTCCCAGCACCCTGGCCTGTGTTGCACCGCAGGTATTCCAGGGCACCAGCACTGAAGTTACGGTACCGCTGTCTTCGAGTGTGCGACTTAGCACCTGGGGTTTCAGTCCTCTTTCGCGGTAAGTTTCGGCAAACATCCGGCCTGGCACAACAATACTCAGGTACTGGTCGCTGGCCGTTACATTGAAAAGCATACAGGTGCCGGCAGTAGAGGCTACCAAAGATCCGGTATTATGAGCCAGCTTGATCACCGCTTCCGTAATGCGCTTGAGCAAACCACTGGACTCCATGATCCCGCCGAAGATCATGGCACAGATGATCAGCCACACGGTATTGAGCATGCCACTCATTCCACCGGTACTCAGGAGAGAATTCACCATTTCGTGGTCAGTTTCCACACTGATGGTGGTATACATAGATTTCATGATGGCAATGTAGGCTGCCACATGAAACTTGTTTTCCATCTCGCTCACCTGGTAAATCACCTGCGGTTGATAAATGAGGGCTGCCACAGCACCTGCCAGGGTGCCGATAAAAAGGGCAGGCAGGGCAGGCACCTTGCGAATGATCAGAAAAATAACCAATGCCGGAACCAGGAACAGAAGAGGGCTGATCTGGAAAGCGCCCTCAATGGAATTGAGCACCGGGTTGATATCCTGGTATTCGGTTCCGCCATAATTACGCAATCCCATAATGAGAAAAATAATCAAGGTGATTAGGATGGAGGGAACCGTTGTCCAGGCCATATAGCGGATATGGGTAAAAAGGTCGGTACCGGCCATGGCGGGTGCCAGGTTGGTGGTATCGCTCAGGGGCGACATCTTATCGCCAAAGTAGGCACCCGAGATGATCGCCCCGCCAATAACCCCTTCGGGAATACCCAGTGCACGCCCAATGCCCAACAGAGCCACACCAAGGGTTGCCACGGTAGACCAGGAACTGCCGGTTGCAAGCGAAACCAGTGCACTTACCACACAGGCTGCCACCAAAAATATTGTAGGGTTTAAGATCTTCAGGCCATAATAGATCATGGCAGGCACCACACCTCCCAGAAGCCATGTTCCGGCCAGGGCACCAATCATCAGCAGGATCAGGATTGCCGACATGGCAGACCCGATACTTTTCACAATACCTGCACGCAGATCCAGCCATTTGTGCCTCAGGCTCATAGCCACCACTGCTGCTATTGAAGCGGCCAGCACCAGCACAATCTGGTTCGAACCATCCAGGGCATCTTCCTTAAAAATAAAAACATTGATCGAGATAAGGATCGTAAGAAAGATCACCGGGATCAATGCCTGAAAAAGAGTGGGTCGACGCGTTTCTGGCTGCTGGGTCATCAGGATGGGTGAGTTTGGGGATGGTACCGTATTTAAAGGGCGTAAAGTAAAATCATTTTTTCTGTTTCACAAAATAATCGGGCCACAAATTGCGTAATAATCGCTGTTCTGACAAAACATTTATACCTACTTTTGCAACATGATCATAATCGACGATACCTTGATCTCCGACGAGATCTACACAGAGTTTTTTGTTTGCGATTTGCCGGCCTGCCATGGCGGATGTTGTGTGCATGGCGATGCAGGTGCTCCTCTTAACAAAGAAGAAACCCGGTTGCTGAAAGACATTTTCGCACAGGTAAGATCCTATATGCGTCCTGAAGGCATCGAAGCCGTAGAACAAAACGGTGCCTTTGTGGAGGATTTCGAAGGAGAATACACCACTCCGCTGGTAAATCGCCAGGAGTGTGCCTATGTATTTTTCGATAAGGATAACATTGCCAAATGTGCCATCGAGAAAGCCTTTGAAGACGGCAAAACAGACTTCAAAAAACCGGTATCGTGTCACCTCTACCCTATCCGTATTACACGCTATTCAAATTATGAAGCAGTGAACTACCATCGCTGGCAGATCTGCGACCCCGCCAGAAAATTCGGCAAAAAACTCAACGTAAGGGTTTATGAATTCCTCAAGGAGCCTCTTATACGGAAATACGGCGAAGACTGGTACAACCAGCTGGATGAATACGTGAAATTTACACTGGGCTATAAAAAGGAATAGGTCCGGCCTCAATCAACGTAATTATTTTTTTGCTATATTCGTAGACACAAACCGGACCTCCATCGAAACAACCCAATCGTATGGCAAAATTTACAAGATTGTTGCTGGCCTCCCTGCTTACCCTTTCCATTGTTTTTGTTCTGAATACCCGACTGGGACAGGTGCCTCCTCTGGGCAAATTTCTCGACCCTTTTCAGGGTGCATGGCATAATGCCCGCATACCCGACATTCCGAAAAAAAGACAGCTTAGACTTCCAGGTCTTCACGACACCGTTGAAATTGCATTCAGCCAGAGAGGAGTGCCCCACATCTTTGCAAACAACCATCACGACTTATTTTTTGCAGCAGGATATGTAACGGCTATGCACCGGCTTTGGCAAATGGAGTTTACCGCATTTTCAGGTCTGGGAAGAATTTCGGAAGTAGTGGGAGAACGTGCGCTGGAGTTTGATCGATACCTGCGACGCATTGGCATGGCCTACGGCGCTGAGAACATCCTGGACCTGATGATGCAAAATGAAGAAACGGCATTGGTACTGGAGGCTTACACGATGGGGGTAAATGCCTGGATATCCGGTTTACGATACAAGGATCTGCCGTTGGAATATAAGCTGCTTGACTACAAACCAGAACCATGGCACCCCCTGAAAACCTGTGCAATGGTAATGACCATGAGCAGAGGCCTGAGCCTCTACTCCCAGGCCCAGCGCCTCTCCTTCATGAAGGCCCAGTGGGGAAAAGAAGTTGTAGACGCCCTCTTTACTCCATGGCACAAAGGTGCCGAACCCATTGTAAGCGACGATCGATTATGGCATCTGTCTGCAACACCTCCGCAAGCACCTCAAACACCTTTTATACCCCGGCTCGTGGGAGAACTATTTGCTGAAGAACGCCCAGAGGCAACGGGCAGCAACAACTGGGCGGTATCGCCAGAACGAACCCACAACGGCAAGGCTCTATTTGCCACCGACCCTCATCAGGGCCTCAGCCTCCCTTCCATGTGGTACGAAATGCAGCTCAACGCACCCGGTTTCAACGTTTATGGTGTTACCCTACCCGGAGCACCTGCAATCATTATGGGATTTAATGAATACATTGCTTGGGGCAATACTGCCAGCATGAACCAGGTGGCAGATATTTATGAAATAGAAATGGACGAAACAGGTACCCGCTATCTGTTTGAAGAAGCATGGCACCCCTTGCACTACCGCATAGAAAAAATCAGGGTGAGAGGCGCAAAAACCCTTACCGATACAGTATGGTATACCCACCATGGCCCGATAGTATACCGGGATAGTGAAAAACCTTTTTCGGCACAGATACCAACGGGTCATGCTCTGCGCTGGATTGCTCATGAGGATATTTTTTCCGTCAAAGGTTTGCTGAGTATCAACCAGGCCAGCAGTTATGAAGATTTTTATGAGGGTCTTTCCATGGTTGGTTCGCCACCCCAGAATTATGCATTTGCAGCCACCAGCGGAGATATTGCCATACATACCAACGGATTATGGCCCTTACGATGGTCACGTCAGGGAGATTTTATCAGCGATGGAAGACAGGCAGCTTATGACTGGCAGGGGTTCATCCCTTTCGCCGACATGCCCTTCGAGCTCAATCCGCAAAGAGGATTCGTAAGTTCTGCTAACCAGGTTACCACTAATGAAACCTATCCTCTTTATTACGGCTGGGATTTTGCCGTAAACTCACGTGCCATTATCATCAACCAGAAACTTGCCAGTTTACAAGAGGCTACCCTACTTCAAATGCAACAGCTGCAACTCGATGAAACCAATCTGGAGGCCCACCTGTGGCTGCAATCGATGACCGACAGTGTAAAGCAATACCTGCGTATCCACCCCGAATATACCACACACGCATACTTGCACCAGGCACTCGACAGCCTCAACAACTGGAACCAATACAACACTGCCTACAGTATTGCCCCCGGTATTTTCAACCGTTGGCAGGACAAAATGCGTGAAGTGCTATGGGAACCTCTAACAGCCCCCCTGAAGGACTTCCCACGCATAATGCCCAAACTGGATATCAGTTACCTTGTACTTTTTCACCAGGAGCCGGTACAGGCTTACATCCAGCTTTTCGGACAATTTCCCAACACGGGTGAAATTCTCACAAAAAGTTTAACCCTGGCACTTGAAGAACTTACCGATCAACACGGACAACCAGGAGAGAACTGGCATTGGTGGCGTATCAACGGGCCCTGGTTAAGCCATTTGCTCAACATCAAAGCCCTCAGTACCGAACGGATGCCGGTGGGAGGCAACAACCTCTCTCCCAATGCCATCAGAAACAATTACGGCCCCTCATGGCGTATGGTAGCCAGTATGGAGAAACCGGTACAAGCCTGGGGGATATACCCGGGTGGTCAAACGGGCAACCCGGCATCAAAAGGGCACAATGCTTTCACAAAAGACTGGGCAGAAGGAAGATACTATCCGCTTCATCTTTACACCCACGTAATGGAAGCGATCTACAGCAGCGAATCTACATTGCGTCTGGTCCCTGCCAGATAAGGTCAATTCATTATTTTTTCATTTACTCCTTTGCGAACATGAAATGGATCATAACCCTTTTGCTGGCAGCCGTGCTGCAGCTTTTTCTCCCCTGGTGGAGTATCGCCATTGCTGCATTTGTGGCTGGCTTGCTCATAAAGCAAAAGGCCCTGTGGGCCTTTTTGCATGGATTTTTAGGAATTTTTCTATTGTGGACCCTTGCCAGCCTTTGGGTGTATCTTGACAACGAGGCAATACTTGCCGGAAAACTGGCTGATCTGCTATTCCTGCCACACAGCCTGCTGGCGGTATTAGCAACCGGTCTGGTAGGAGGAATAACCGGAGGATGTGCCGGCATAACGGGTCATTATCTCAGGCAAGCTTTTCAATAGCATGCTCAATACGGGCCAGCACTTCTTCTTTGCCCAGCAAAACCATAATTTCTTTCAAATCGGGCCCCATGCCGGCACCCACCAGGGAAAGGCGCAGAGCAATCATAAGTTTACCGCCTCCTACCTGTTGACTCTCCATGTAATCATGCAGGGCTTTATCGATAGAATCTACAGAAAAATCGGAGAGCGCTTCCAGTACTTTGGCCGCCTGAGATAATATGGATCCGGAATCCTCTTTCCACTTTTTCTTTACCGTTTGTTCGTCGTATTGCTCAGGAGCCTTAAAGAAGAATGCAGACTGCTCCCAAATCTCATGAACAAAATTTACACGGTCTTTTACCAGCGATACAACTTTCACTACCTTTTCCATGGGTTCGAATATTCCCCTGTCCTTGAGCAACAAATCGAAAAGCGAGGCTACCTGGGTATCCTCCTTGTGCATAAGATACTGATGGTTAAACCATCGCGCTTTTGCCGGATCGAACTTTGACCCTGATTTTCCGACCCTCTCCAGGGAGAAAGCCTCCACGAGTTCATCCATGCTGAATAATTCCTGATCAGTACCGGGGTTCCATCCCAGCAGGGCCAGCATATTCACAAAAGCATCGGAGAAGTATCCTGATTCACGATAACCAGAGGAGATCTCTCCACTGGAGGGATCTTTCCAGAGCAGGGGGAAAACCGGAAACCCGAGCCGATCGCCATCTCTTTTGCTGAGTTTGCCATTGCCATCGGGCTTAAGCAACAACGGAAGATGTGCAAACCGTGGCATCTGAGCCTCCCACCCAAAGCTTTTGTAAAGCATAACGTGCAGTGGCAAAGAAGGAAGCCATTCCTCGCCACGAATTACATGCGAAATCTCCATCAAATAATCGTCAACCACATTGGCCAGGTGATAGGTGGGCATCCCGTCGCTTTTGTACAAAACTTTATCGTCGAGCTGGCTTGAATGTACTTTTACACTTCCCCGTATCAAATCCTGCATATGTATCTCGTGGTCAGCAGGCATTTTAAAACGCACTACATAGGGAACCCCAGAGTCGATCATCGTCTTTGTTTGGGCTGCATCAAGGGTAAGAGAATTTTTCATTTCACCACGGGTTCTGGCATCATACTGCGCCATACCTTTTTCTGCCTCCATTCTCTTGCGCATCTCCTCCAGTTCTTCAGGAGTATCAAAGGCATAATAGGCATTTCCCTGCTCAATAAGTTGCATGGCATATTGCAGGTACAGTTCTTTGCGTTCAGATTGGCGGTAAGGAGCATGCGGGCCTCCCATATCGGGTCCTTCACTCCAGAGAATGCCACACCAACGGAGCGATTCCATGATATACTCCTCAGCTCCCGGCACAAAACGCGTTTGGTCTGTATCCTCAATTCTGAGCAAAAAATCGCCCCCATGTTTGCGGGCAAATAAATAGTTGTACAATGCTGTACGCACTCCACCCATATGCAGGGGGCCGGTAGGACTGGGGGCAAATCTTACCCGAACTCTACGGTCAGTCATCTTTTTAATTTCTGTTTTTTAGGGATTTAGGTTGTTGTCGAAATGCCTCTGCAGTTCTGACAAACAAAGTGCAAATGAACGAATTTTTAACCAATTGACCGGCACATGTTACCACATTATTTTGCATACCCGGTAGTGCATCAGCCAGTAAAACCCTTAATCAAACACCAGGGTCAGCCATCTTTAAAGATTAATCAGCAACAGTCTTATGGATGAGTATTACTATAAGAGTAAGACTACTCCGGAGTTTTATCCACCACATAACTGAGCATGAAGGCATGAAGACTAAAAACTTTTAAAACATAGGCACAAAGGATAAACCCTTTGGTCCGATGTTTGATAAAAAATCGCGGCTTCTACGTAAAAACATTTTATCACTGCAGAAGCACTTTTTTTTTACATAAGTGAAAATCGCGTTCAGTTACCAACTAATTTTAATCATTGAAAAGCAGTAACTACTCCACACCCATGGAGAGCCAGAAACCCCACAATTCAATTCTTTATTTTCAAACACTTACAAACTATTACCTATGAAAAAAATTACTTTGTTTGTATTGGCGGTTCTTTTTACCAGCCTGGCAAGTTATGCCGGAGATCAGCATCCCGGACAATTCCGGTGGAATGCAGCGGAGAAGAAAAAAAACGAGATAAGGGAAAAAAATTCCCATGTGCGTTTTTATTTCGATGACTATGATCTGCAACTATTGAACAACACCGCTCATGTGGGCGAAATGTACAAATACTTCAACCATGACAGTGAATGGATACTGAATGAAAGACTCACTCCTGTTTATTTCCCCGACACTGACCGGATCAAAGAAATAGAATATGCTTACAGCTGGGATTGGGATAAAGACAACTGGTCAACCTACAGAAAGGAAGGATATGAGTGGGATGAGCAGGGCCGAATGATCAAGTTTATGGTATATTATTATGATATGGATGACAAAAACTGGGACCTGGATCATTACTATGAAAGAGCATTCGGCTTCAGAGACGAGGAGATATTCTATGCCTATTGGGGAAGAGACTGGATGACCGGAGAATTCATGATGATGTGGGCAGATAAAACCGAAGAAACCTACAATGATAACGGACACATTACCCAAAGACTGTATTCCTATTTTAACGATGGTCAATGGTATGAAGTCCATAAAGAAGTTTACACCCTGAACGAAAATGGAGCCATTATCGAAACACTTTATTACGAAAATGAAGACTGGAAGGGATGGTTCCCGGTAGGCAAAGAAGTATATACTCTCAATGAAAATGAAGAATGGGCAGAGGCAACTGTTTTCTATAACGCTGTACTCCTCATAGAACCTAAACCCATTTATCTTTATGGCACCGGCACATCAGCCGGGTGGGATGCCAATGAAGCTCTGGAAATGACCTACATAGGAGATGGCGAATTTGCTATACTTGCAGAGCTCAGGCAAAACGGGGATATGATCAAATTCATTTCTGTGCCTGGCCAAACCATTCCTGAATGGGGTTATGAAATACAAGATGACAAGTATTGGGGAAGCCTTGCTTATCGCCCCACAGCAGAAGACCCTGAAGTGGCTCCTATAATGATAACCAACCTTTCTCCGGGCCTTTACGTGGTTTTTGCAGATACCTTGTTCCTGGAGTTTGAGATCTATCCCTATGATGACTGGAAGCAAATCCGAAACAACAGATTGCAGGCTCGGGATCAGGAAATTGAATGGATACCCGTACTTAAGATCACTGATGTGGAGTGGTTTGATTTTTCGAGACTCAAATACGAGCAAATCGTTTTTAACATCAATGAAGAGTATGAAGATATGTGGTGGAAAGACTCTGGCAAAGACGAAATAAACTGGATAAAGATTGAAAAAGATGCCTATGAATACAACGATAATGGCGAATTTATCCTAAATGAATATTCTATCTGGATGGGAGATAAAGACCAGACCAAAGAATGGATTCCCATTTTCAGACAAGAGAGAGGCTTTGATCAACTCAACAATCTTACCCTGGACCTTTACAGCTTTTTTGATGGAAACGGATGGGTCGTTGATGGAGGTGAGAAGATCGTTTACACTTACAACCCCAATGGATCTATCAATGATCTTATTATCTCTTATTTCAATTGGGAAAGCCAGATCTTTACCGAGGTGCAACGACACGACATGGTCTATGCCGGGGTTTACAACCTCAATGTAGTGATCAATCCTGCTAATGGAGGAGTGGTTACGGGCCATGGCAATCATCCTGAAAATACACAGGTAACACTTACTGCCATCCCTGCAACCAATTTTAAATTTGTAAACTGGACCCATGGCGAAACGGTTCTGGGGACCGCATTAACCCTCCAGTATACTATGCCAGGGCACGATGTGGTTCTGACTGCCAATTTCCAGGATGCAACCTCGGTGCAGGATATCGAAAGCAAAACCCTTCGCATTTACCCCAACCCCGCAAATGGAAGCATTAACATACAAACTCCCGCCATGCATGAAACAGCCATGCTACAGATCTTCTCCCTCGACGGAAAACTGATCAGCCAGTATACATTGGATCATCAGCAGGAACTGCACAGGCTGGATATTCAAAGTCTGTCTCCGGGAGTTTATATCGTAAATCTCCGCAGCAGAAATGCTACAGAAATCACCAGGCTGGTTGTACAATAAAAACACCTCAATATGATTCCCCAAGAAGGAGCCTTTGTGGCTCCTTTTTTTGTAATCAGACACTGTATTTACCTGATTTTTACTATATTTGACACTATCAGACGCCTCATGTGCTTTCTTAAGCATGGGCAACCTTTTCAACCGAAGATAGGTTGTTTTGAGCAGAACGTATGCCTGCCCCGCCTTTGCGGGGGAACGCGCATTTTGCTGATTTATCTTTGTGTAAAACACTTTTCATGCTCGTTTCATCCTGATCTATTCCTGAAACCAAAACCCAATTAAGATGAATCCAAGAACTATCTGCCTTTTGTGCATTATGATGCTGCCCCTTACTCTTTGGGCACAGTGGAGCTCCAACCCTACCGAAAACCTTCGGATATCAAATTTGCCCAACGAACAGGCTCTGCCCAAAATTGCCCTGAGCCCCACCGGAGACTATTACATTGGATTTTTCTCCTCCGATGGAAGCAATTACAACGTCAGACTTCAAAGACTCGACAACCAAGGCAATCCTCTTTGGCAGGAGAATGGACTTCTGATCAGCGATCATCCTTCCATGAGCTGGCTTACCGATTGGGATATGACGGTTGATCATGAGGGATATGCCATACTTACATGGCAGGACATCCGGCTGGCGGGAGAAAACAATGTGGTGGCCTATCGTATTTCGCCACAGGGCGAATTTGTCTGGGGGCCCGATGGTGTGCAACTATCTGCAAGCTCAGCTTTCGAAGTGTCCCCGAAGGTTATCGTAACTCAAAGCAATAATGCAGTATTTGCCTGGTCTTCCAACAACAATGTTATCATTCAGCAAATCAATCCAGAAGGAGAAAAACTCTGGGGAGAATGGGGCATTACCCTTACTTCTGCCAACAGGCTCACATGGCCGCAAATGATCCCGGTGGGGGCAGATGATTTTATCCTGAAGCTATATGAGGACAGCGGACCTATTAACGCACCCACACGCCATATCATTGCACAGAGGTATAATAGCAACGGACAGCCCGTTTGGAGCACCCCTACCCTTGTGTACAACCAGGGATCTATACAGGCCTGGAACCAGATACTGCCGTTTTTCAACGATGGCAATGATGGTTTCTACATTGCCTGGAATGATTATCGGCTCTCTGGCACAATTTCGTCAGGCTGGATACAACATGTAAACCCGGAGGGGCTGATTCAATTTCCCGTCAATGGGGCACAGATATCCATGAACAATAATTTCAATAAGCTTTACCTGAAAGCTGCCAAACCTGCCAATGATCCGAATGTTTATGTATTCTGGAACGAGGTAAATGGCAACCAGAATCAATGGGGCATCTACGGCCAGAAAATTGCTCCCGATGGCACACGTCAATGGGGAGAAAACGGAACACCCTTGTTTGAAGTGGGTCAAACTGCATACTTACCTATGAATGCCCTCGCGGTAGAAGATGACCTTGTGATAGTATTCTCTCAACCCATGGAAGCTCCCATGCAGTCATCCTATCATGCTGTAAGGGTAAACCCTGATGGAGGCTTTGTCTGGGAATCTGTACAAGCCATCATCAGCAATGCACCTTCCACCAAATCACACCTGAATGTATCCTCCTTCGACCTTACCCAGTGGGCCTTTGCATGGAAGGATGAGAGGCCCGATGCACCCGGAATTTACATTCAGAACCTATTGGCCAATGGCCAGCTGGGAATTACAGGACCGCAGGTATTTACATTACAGATTGAAGTAGAAGGACTGGGAAGCCTTGAAGTTAACGGCCAGGTTTACACCCAACCCATTACCTTTGAAGAAGGATCACAAGTTGACCTGCTTGCAATTCCAGCTGATGGGTGGGAATTTGCTGGCTGGAGTGGCGATCTGATTTCTTCGAACCCCTCTGAAAGCCTGGTAATGAACTCCAACAAAACCATCTTGCTCACCTTCGAAGAAGCTCCTCCAGTATTGTATCAACTCACAGTAATTATCGACCCTGGAGATGGAGGATCAGTAGAAGGAGCCGGAGAATATGCCGAAAATGAGGAGGTAACCCTTTTGGCAACCCCTTCCCAGGATTTCATTTTTCTCCAGTGGATTGACTCCAACCAGCAAGTAATGGGAACCGAAAACCATATAACCATCATTATGCCCGGTTCCGACCTGATCGTAACAGCACTTTTCCAATCTACTCTCAACACTTCGGATTTCGCTGATCCGGTAGCCCCCCTGATATACCCAAATCCTGCCTCGGAGATGATCATCATTGAGACTCCGGAAGCGATTGAAAACATTACATTGATTGACTTATCAGGAAAACAGATTCTACGGGTATATTCCGGAGAATCAGGAAAAATAGCACTCCCCATCGGAGGTTTGCCTTCAGGGGTTTACCTGCTTGAACTGAAGGGCGCCAAAAAGAAAAGCACGCATAGGGTTACCATTACGAGATAATTACACGTATCCTTCCTAAAACAGATCAGCCCGGCTAAACCGGGCTGATCTGTCTGAATGTTATTTGAAATAAATAAAAACTCTTATAAACATTACCAGTCCAAAAACTACCAGTGATGCACCCACAAGGCGATTGACCCAGGTCAGGATCAGTATATTAAGGTATCTCCGGATATGATTTGCGATCAGGCACTTGAAACTGTCGGTTACAAAAACTGTAACGATGGCTGCAGTAAAGAATGTAACCACCTCCTTTGTACCCACACCGTACTTGGCACTAACGAAACTCATAACTCCCAGCCAGAAAATCAGCAAAAAAGGATTAAGGATGTTCATAAAAAACCCTTTGATGATATAGCGGAAATTGCCACCCCCCGTAACCGTCACTTTTATCTCTATTCCTCTGTGCGTGCTCACTTTGTACTTTTTGAAAAAGGTAAAAATACCAAAACCGATCAGAATGAATCCTCCAATGATACCCACATAAAACTGGTTGGAAGACTCCTGAAGGAATTGAATGGCTCCAAGGTAGCTGAGAGAGATCAGGGTAAGATCGCTCAGGGCAATGCCAAGGGCAAAAAGCATCCCCGACTTCAGGCCCCGGTGGATACTGGTTTGCACCAGAGCTATAAAGGCTGGGCCGATTAAAAATGCCAGGGTAAACCCTAACACAATCCCTTCTATGAGTGAAGTGGCCATAGCGTTTTTACAAGATACTGATTACTTGCTTTTTTGTTCGTTCACCCAGTTTTCCCATTCTTCCAGCTGTTTACTTTTCAAAACACGTGGAAATTTATTCTGGGCACCTTCTTTACCTTTCATGCGCATCCAGTCATAAAACAAGCGGGAGGGTAAAACTTCCACAAAAACATCTTTTATAGCAGCAATTCGCTCCACGCGATAGTCATCGTTGAGCACTTTAAGATTTTCGTCAATGGCATTGGCAAGTAATGAAGGATCTACCTCGCTGTCTGTACCAATATACCAACGGTGGGCAAACATGGTATCATGTTTTATTCCGGCAACAGTAAACTCCCTGACCTCAATATTGAGCTGATCCTCGGCCATTTTAACAGCCATATTCATATTTTCCTGCGACATATGCTCTCCGCACAGGTTAAGGAAATGCTTGGTTCGGCCGGTAATAACAATTTCATTGAGTTCTTTGGAAGTGAACTTGATGGTATCGCCAATCAGGTAGCGATAGGCTCCTGCACAAGTGGTCAACAACAAGGCATATTCTACTCCTTCCTCGACCTGAGAAATGGTAAGTGCCTGGGCTTCTGGTTTCAGGTTGCCATCTTCATCGAAATTTTCAGATTTAAAGGGCACAAATTCATGAAAAAGCCCATTATCCAGCACCAGCTGCATGCTGCTGGTGTTGGGCCGGCTCTGGAAAGCAACAAAACCTTCCGAGGCAAGATAGGTTTCAATATAGGTCAAAGGCTTGCCCAGCAATTTTTCAAACCCTTTTGCATAGGGAGTAAAAGATACTCCTCCATGCACAAAGATGGATAAATTGGGCCATATCTCGTGGATATGCTTCACTTTGTAGTGGTCAATGATCTTCTCGATCAGAATTTGCCACCATGCGGGCACACCTACTATAACCCCAATGTCCCAGTCTTTTGCTTTTTTTACAATCTCATTGAGTTTGGTAGGCCAGTCGCGTTCTTTGGAGATACGCTTGCCGGGTTTGTAAAAATGTTCGAACCAGAAAGGGATATTCTTGGCAGTAATTCCAGACAGGTCTCCTTCAAAGTAAGTTCCGTTGTAATGCAAATGCGTACTCCCGCCGAGCATGAGAATGCCTTTCTCGAAAAACTCGGTGGGAAAATCGTAACGGGCCAGTGAGAATATTTGTTTTATGCTTGTTTTTTTAATAGCCCGGAGCATGTCATTGGTAACAGGAATATACTTACTGGATGCTTCTGAAGTGCCTGAACTAAGTGCAAAATATTTCACCTTGCCGGGCCATGCAACATAGGCCTCACCCTGCAGAGAACGATACCACCAGTCTTTGAAAATCTTGTTGTAATCGTAGGTAGGTACTGTTCGCTGAAAATCCTGCACAAGAGTTTTGCTCTTTAACAGCTGATCAAACCTGAAGTGCTCACCAAGGGCAGTATTGGAAGCTTTTCTCAATAATTTCCGCAATTCTTTTTCCTGCACAATGCCCTGATCATCAACCTTAAAGATCACGGGTAGTTTGCTGCGAAGAGAAATGGCACGTTTGATAACAGAACCTAATAGTGGCATAATTCTGATTTTTAGTTGGTTATTAATTGTGAACAGTCAATCAGCACAAAGTCTGTTGGAATTAGCAAAAATAATCAATAATGCAATATACTATATGGCATTATTCAACGCTGTCGATCCACTCTTTAACCTCTTCTGGTTTAGGAGCAGCCAACTCAAGCTTAAGTTTTTTTCTTAATCCGCACAATTGATTGAAAACCTTATTGGGGTTGGCGCCTTTAAGAGCTGCGGGAGTAGGAAAGCCCGCCTGAACCAGAACAGGAGCCCACTGCTCAGGCACCGCAGTACCCTGGAACGCATGGGAGGAATCCGTTTCAGCAGCAGAGGTCTTTTCCGGACGCATTTGGGGGAAAAACAACACATCCTGTATCGAATTGCTATTGGTCATAATCATCGCCAGCCGGTCGATACCGATACCCAATCCTGCTGTGGGAGGCATACCATGCTCAATGGCCCTGAGGAAGTCTTCATCAAGCAACATTGCTTCGGGGTCTCCTCTGCGACCCAATTCCAGCTGCTCCTCAAAACGTGCCCGCTGATCGATGGGGTCGTTGAGCTCGCTGAAAGAGTTGCAAATCTCCTTTCCATTGCATATGGCTTCAAAACGCTCCACCAGGCCAGGCATGCTGCGATGTTTCTTTGCCAGTGGCGACATTTCTATGGGATAATCCGTAATAAAAGTTGGCTGAATAAGCTGTGCTTCACACTTTTCTCCAAAGATCTCGTCTATGATCTTTCCACGCCCCATGGTATCATCCGTTTCAACCCCCATGCTGCGGGCAGCCTGGCGCATCTGTGCCTCATCCATCTGCGATATATCAACACCTGTAAAGTGCTCAATGGCCTCATACATGCTGAAACGTTTCCACGGACGTTTGAAATCTATTACCTTATCTCCAACCTGAACCTGGGTTGTGCCATGCAGATCCAGGGTGATCTTCTCAACCATTTCCTCCACCAGATCCATCATCCACTGATAATCTTTATACGCAACATAAAGCTCCATTTGCGTGAACTCAGGATTGTGAAAACGGCTCATTCCTTCATTGCGAAAGTCCTTGGCAAATTCAAATACCCCATCATATCCTCCAACGATAAGTCTTTTCAAATATAATTCATTGGCAATACGCAGATAAAGAGTTGTATCGAGTGTATTATGATACGTTTTGAAAGGGCGTGCAGCCGCACCACCATATATGGGTTGCAAAACGGGAGTTTCTACTTCAAGATATCCCCTGGTAAGAAGAAAATCGCGCATCGACTGTATCATGCGTGCACGCTGTCTGAAAGTATCGCGCACCTGAGGATTTACTATCAGGTCAAGATAACGCTGACGATACCGTTGCTCAGCATCTGTAAAAGCATCGTACACCTGACCCTCTTTCTCTTTAACCACAGGCAAAGGGCGCAACGATTTACAAAGAATAGTGAATTCCTTCACGTGAATAGTTATCTCACCCATCTTGGTAACAAAAACAAATCCTTTTATACCAATGATATCTCCGATATCAAGAAGTCTTTTAAATACTGTATTGTAAAAGGTCTTATCCTCTCCGGGGCAAATTTCATCGCGGTTAAAGTATACCTGAATGCGGCCTGTTGAATCCTGGAGTTCAGCAAAAGAGGCACTACCCATAATCCTTCGCCCCATTATCCGGCCAGCCAGCTGCACATCCTGAAACAAGTCTGTATTTTCCGGGAAGCGTTTAAGAATATCGTCTATGGTTGCATTTACTTCATATTTCTCTGCAGGATAAGGATTGATACCCAGTTCCTGCATTTCCCTCAGTGCCTCGCGCCTGAAACGTTCTTGTTCGCTCAATTGAATAGCCATAATGATTGTTGGTTGTAAAAAGTATTTCTAATATTTCGGGGGGCTCTCCGCCCTGATTATTGGGCTGTTGACACAGCCTTCAAAGAGTTTGCAAAGATAAGGATTCTGATGGTTACAGAAATGCTGCTTTTTGATTTTGTCTGTGGAAAAAAAGTTATAACTTGCAAAGATTTTTATTTTATTCATATCTAGCCCAAAACCAAACCTATTACCCGTTTTTCTTTCACCTTAGAACCCACAGCATGAAGACTTTACTGGCTATTATCATTAACGTGGTGCTCATTACTGCATCATCAACACAAGGCATTGCTTCTGAAAACCATAAAAGAGTAAAACTGGATATACAGGACCGCTCCCTCAAAGAAATTGCAGAGCTGGGGGTTTCTCTTGAAATTGCAGAATACAAACAAGGTTTGTTTCTAATCGGAGAATTTGCAGAATCGGAACTGGAGCTGCTTAAAGAGGCCGGTTTCAGCTGGGAAGTGCTAATTAGCGATATGACCGCTTACTACCAGCAAAGAAACCATGGACTGGACCGCGATGAACTCAACCGCCAGATGCGCACCCTAAAAGTCGACCGAAGATACCAGACACCACAGAATTTCATGCTGGGATCCATGGGAGGTTTTCATACCTATGCAGAGATGCTCGACGATCTTGATGCCATGCATGCCCTTTTCCCCAACCTGATAAGCCCAAAGCAGTCTATTGGCATGAACCTTACCATACAGGGCCGACCTGTGTTCTGGGTAAGAATCTCCAACAACCCTCAGGTTACGCAAGACAAACCAAGAGTGTTATATACTGCCCTCACCCATGCACGCGAGCCAGCCTCCATGCAGCAAATGCTCTTTCAGATGTGGTATTTACTGGAGAATTACGACACCGACCCTGAAATTCAGTATCTGGTAGACAATACTGAAATGTATTTTGTACCCTGTGTAAACCCTGATGGGTATATCTTTTGCGAAACTACCCATCCCAACGGAGGATCCATGCATCGCAAAAATATGCGTGTAAACGCTGACAACAGCCTGGGGGTAGATTTGAACCGAAACTTCGGTTACATGTGGGGACATGACAACAGCGGATCCTCGCCCAATCCTTCATCGATGACTTACCGGGGTACTGGACCGTTCTCTGAACCTGAAACCCAGATCCAGAAACAGTTTGCAGAAACCTTCAATTTCTCTCTGGCACTTAACAACCATACTTACTCCGATCTGCTGATCTACCCATGGGGATATGCAAACCTGCTTACTCCTGATGCGGAGATCTTTATCGAATATGCCAAAGTAATTACACGTGAAAACAATTATATATACGGAACCTGTTACGAAACCTTGAACTATTTCGCAAATGGAGGATCGGATGATTGGTTTTACGGCGAACAAACCACCAAAAACAAGGTGTTTGCCTTTACTCCTGAAGCCGGAAAGCCCAGCGATGGATTCTGGCCTGCCATGAACCGCATCGAAGAAATTTGCGCAGGGCATACACACATGAATTTGTCCCTGGCACGCCTTGCCCTTTCCTATGCCGAAATCGTTGACCTTACGGGACCCTATATTGGCAGCAGAAATTCTGGTTTTGATTTTGAAATCATCAACCTGGGGCAATCTGCTCCATCCGGTTTCACTGTCTCTCTCATACCTCTCACCTCCAATATTCTGTCAGTTGGCGATCCGGTTGTATTTGAAGACATGGAAGTATTACAAACCCAAACATCCTCTATCGGTATTGAATTGAAACCTTACCTCAATACCGGGGCTGAAATACGTTTCGTTGTTTCCCTTCACAACGGATCCTTTGCCTGGAACGATACAATTACAAAATTCTTCGGGCTTCCTCAACTGGTATTTCATGATCCGTGCGATAATCTCAACAACTGGACAACCAGCAGCTGGGGCATAAGTAACAGCATATTCTATTCTGCTCCCTCCTCCATAGCTGACAGCCCACTGGGCAATTATGCAAACAATGCCAACACACAGATTGTATTGAACCAATCGTTCGACTTCAGTGATGTTGCGCTGGTGTGGGCAGAATTTCATACCCGTTTCGACATTGAGAAAAACTGGGATTACGTGCAATTTATGTACTCGATCGATAACAAACAGACCTGGATCCCCCTGGCAGGAAATTACACTGAAACGGGAGGCTCCAACCAGGATACCGGCAAACCTCTGTATCATGGCTTACAAACCCAATGGGTTCACGAAACCATTGATCTGGCAAACCTGGCGGGTCAACCGGAGGTGTGGTTCAGATTTCGCCTGATCAGTGATGGTTTTATCAACAAAGAGGGGTTCTATTTCGATGACTTTAAGATATTTACGCTTCAATACCAGACCGGATTTGCTTTCTTCCCTCCTCAGGAGATTGACTTTTATCAACACCTTACCAAGGAATTAGACTTCAGCGATTTTGTTTCGTGGGAAACCAGCGCTGAAGCTATCCTTACCTGGGAGAACAATAATCATATAAGTGTCAGTCAAAACGGGATCCTGGGATTGGTTTTCGCTAACCAGGATCCTCATTGGACCGGAAGCGAAACCATTACCCTTACCTTATCAGATGATGACATTGTGCTTTCAGAAAACATTATTGTTTCTGCCGTTGCAGTGCCTGCACCTGTTGTTTCCGGGCAAACCCCCATTGCCATTGCACCCGGGAGCACACTGGTGTTCGAACCTCAAATGATTCAGGTTGAAGATGCCTTCTTCTCCTTTCCTTCCGATTTCAGCATTGCACTTGCAACAGGAGAGAACTATGACTTACAGGAACCGTTTACCATCGAACCCTTACCAGGGTTCACCGGAAGTTTGAATGTTCCACTCACTGTACACAATGGCTTTGTTCAAAGCGAGGTATTTGCCTTCCATATATCAGTAGATCCACAATTAGGCGTCCCTGGCATAACACCACGTAAGCACAGTATCCTTTGGGATCAGGAAAACAAGATCCTTTCGTTGAATATTGATCCCGCCCAGGCCTCTGCAAGGGTTCTGATCAGCGATATCAGTGGCAGGTTAGTTGAGTGGCAAAATGTTAGTTTATTAAATGGTTCTGCACAAATTCCAGTTCAACTTCAACAGGGCTTGTACATTGTAAATTTATCAGCCGACATAAGTGAAACCATAAAAATCGTGGTTTTCTAATCATAATTGACGATGTGTCTTACATGGGGCAGATTTCAGGGTTTACCTGTTTCTGCCCTTTTTGTGTATATGGATGAATAATGCTTACACTCATAGAATGCAAACAACCAGATGATTGACAACTGGTAAAGCAGAGGAATCTTTTTTGTAAATTCGCAAATCTGTTTTACAAACCTTATGCTATGCAAAAGATCTATGAGTTTCCCGGAAATATTCGGTTTCTTGTTATCCCGATACTGGTTTTGGTAACCTTTTTATCCAACATTCCATCCTTATATGCCACAGCTTATCAAAGCCCCGATGGAAGGATATTTCCTGGAATGACCACAGAAGAAGTAGAAACGATCATGGGAAAACCTGAGCATGTTTTGCAGGTTACCCGCTATTTCTTCGATGGCATGGGGCAAGCTGTTGTTCTGAACGAAAAAGTATTCGACATCAGGCTTGACAAGAATGATCCGGAGAGCAGCCCAGCATGGAATTTCAGGCAAAACCGTGATAGGGTTGAAAACAAGCTCCGCTTTGTAAGAATTGGCAACAACCTGGCTGTCCTGCAAGAGATTGTCGGGCACCCCACCCGGATTGAAGCCGGAGAAGACTGGTATTACGCTGATCGTCAACACATTATTGAGATCAACGAAAGCAAGGTTGAAGCGGTGCATTCGCACCGGCAAACAGGATTGGCAAAGCTGGACTGGGTTAAACTGAACTTTAGTCCTGGAGCTTTGCTGATCATGAATATTACACTGGCATTCATCATGTTTGGGGTGGCACTTCAAATTCGTTTGGAGCACTTCAGCCAATTGCTTAAAGAACCCAAATCACTGATTCTCGGAATTTTCAGTCAGTTTCTGGCTTTGCCGGCACTGACTTTTCTTATGGTTTATTTCCTTAAACCCACTCCAAGCGTTGCATTGGGAATGATACTCGTAGCTGCTTGCCCGGGCGGAAATATTTCGAATTTTATGTCCTCGGTAGCAAAAGGAAATACAGCATTGTCTATCAGTCTCACCGCTTTTGCAACCCTGGTGGCAGTATTCATGACCCCCGTAAACTTCGCATTCTGGGGCAATCTTTATTCAGAAACCGCCAACATGGTAATCCCCATCCGGATCGACTTTTTTGAAATGCTGCGAACCGTATTGCTGCTGTTAGGCATTCCTGTTGTGGCAGGCATATGGTTTGCCAGAAGATTTCCTGGCATTACTACCACGATCACAAATCCTCTCAAAAAGATATCTATGATGATCTTTATTGTTTTTGTGATTATGGCTCTCTTAGGCAATCTTGAATTCTTCAAATCCTATATACACCTCATCTTTTTTATCGTTTTGGCTCATAATGCCCTGGCCCTTCTCACCGGCTTCAGCATTGCCACTTTGGGAAGAACCAGCATTGCAGACCGAAGGAGCCTGACCATTGAAACAGGAATTCAGAATTCTGGCCTTGGACTGGTACTCATTTTCAACCCCAGACTTTTTGATGGATTGGGAGGAATGGCCTTCATTGCTGCATGGTGGGGCATCTGGCATATTATTTCTGGTTTGGCGATGGCATGGCTTTGGTCGCGTAAGCCTTTGCCTTCTCAGGAGCTGAAAACTTCTGAAGTGCCGGCAAATAAAAGCTAATCTCCTTTGCTACTATCGGTTTAAAAACTAACTTATCTTAGGCCACCTGGTCTGTTAATTGTTTTACCTATGTCGAAAACACAAGGAATAGAAAAGTTTTCCCTCAAATACTACCTTTTAAAAAAATATGTGGATCTGTGCTTTAGATGGTTTTACAATATAAAATACATCCATAAGAAAGAAACCCCTGTAAAGGGTAAACTGATTTTTGCAGGAAACCATCAGAATGCACTTATGGACGCTCTTGCCATCCTTACATCATTTACATGGCAACCGATATTCCTGGCCCGATCCGACATATTTCGCAATTCAACCCTTGCGGCCATCCTGAAATTTCTGAAAATTGTACCCGTTTACAGGATACGAGATGGCTATGATCAGCTTGCCAATAACCAGGAAAGTTTTGAACAAACTTTCAGAATATTAGACAAAGGAAATCCCATTGTTATTTTCCCGGAAGGTAATCACCTTGGAGTAAAGAGGATCAGAAGCTTTAAAAAGGGGATTGCCCGCATTGCATTTGATTATCTGGTCCGCAGCCAAGAGAACAAGGATATGACAATTGTGCCAGTAGGATTAACCTACACAAATTACCACAAAACTGGCAGCCCTTTTTATATCAGCTTTGGAAAACAAATCAAAGTAGCAGATTTTTCTGACCTCTTTGCGTCAAATCCAGCCAAAGGCTATCAGGCATTGTTAAATGAAATCGCAATTCAGATCAAAGCTCAAACACTTCATGTTGAGCAGGAGGACCTTTTAGAAATAGTAGATATTATTCTGAATATCCCAGGGAAGAAAAGTTCTGCAGAAGATCAATTGAATTTCTGGCAACAAGCCATTACCCGTACAGAAGAACTTTACCAAAAGCAAGGAAGTGAATGGACAACCCTTACCCTTCAAATACAGAAACTTAACTCCCTGTTAGCAAAACAAAACCTTACCAGTCAGGATCTCTCCTTTTTACCCTGGACCTCAATGGGTAAACAGATATTTGGAGGTGTTCTTTTTATGCTAAGTATGCCCCTGTTTTTCTATGCATGGATCCAGATATTTCTTCCCAACCTGATCCTTAAAAGCATTCTTAAGAAAGTAAAAGATCCTCATTTTAAAAGCTCCGTTCGGTTTGTGGGTATGTTGGTGCTTTACCCTGTATTTTTCTTTCTGCAAGCAATTATTTTTGGTCTGATTTCAGGATCTTTCCCTTGGGCTGTTGCTTACTTTCTAACTACTCTACCCTCTCCCTGGATAGTTAAGCAATGTGGGGAACTATTTCAATCTATAACGAAAGGAGCTAAACTCAACAGGATAAAAAAGGAGCTATCCTCTGTTATTGATCAGATAAAGAAATTTGGAGTGGCATGATGTATGAGTAGGCTTGCCAAGATCAATCCAATCCTGGAGAAAGAAATAACCATTTATGATTCATCTCACCCTGGCCTTATTATACTCTGATATACCGGCAATTTTGGGAGAAAAAAATGGAAATCAAAAAATGGTAATTGGCCATTTAGGGGAGTGAATGCTCCTAGTCTTTGAGCAATTCGACAAGAAGTCCCTTAATTCAGGAAGTGGTCCCTGAGCAATTCGACAGGTGGTCCCTGAGCTTGTCGAAGGGCTCATTGTGACACCCGTCGAAGGGACCTGCCCATCCTACCACCTGGTCTGAAAAGGCAAAAAAAACGCGTAGCGGTTTTTTCAACTGCGTCTTTGCGCCTTTGCGAGCCATAAACCCCGTAGGGTAACTCCGGGAAGCTGGAAATTCCTGCGGAAGTTTCCTGTTCCCTGGTTCCTGCTCCCTGCTTCCGGATTCCCAATCCCTAATCCCTTTCCCATCCTTTTGCCCAACCCCAAACTTTATACCCCATACCCATCACCCCCCCGCCGGGCTGCATTGCGCTGCAACGGGTTGTGTCTTTTTATCTGGGGTTGGTGCGTGCAGCGCCTGGATCAATGGGCGCCATTAACCCCGGGCTGCACCCGGGGCTGATGGATTGTCGCCCTTTCAGGGCTTAGGCGGGAGATGCCGGAAGTGGAGGGCATTGACTGGGATCCGGCGCATACAGGAACCGAAGTCCGAAATAATTCGACCCCTCCGGAGTCGGGCTCAGGGTGGTCCCTCAACCCGTCGAAGGGTGGTCCTGGTCCCTATGCCCGTCGAAGGGACCTGCCCATCCTACCACCTGGTATGAAAGGCAAAAAAGCGCGTAGCGGTTTTTTCAACTGCGTCTTTGCGCCTTTGCGAGCCATAAACCCTGTAGGGCATCTCCGGGAATCTGGAAATTCCTGCGGAAGTTTCCAGTTCCCTGGTTCCTGTTGCTGGATGCAAATTCCCTAATTCCCGTATCCCTCATACCCCTACCCCCCGCCGGGCTGCATTGCGCTGCAACAGGTTGTATCTTTTTCACTGGGGTTGGTGCGTGCAGCGCCTGGATCGGGGGTTCATTTACCCCCGGGCTGCACCCAGGGCTGATGGATTGTCGCCCTTTCAGGGCTTAGGCGTGTGATGCCGGAAGTGGAGGGCACTGCCCGGAATCGCGCGCATACAGGAACCGAAGTCCGAAATAATTCGCCCCCTCCGGAGTCGGACTCAGTGTAGACCCTGAGTAATTCGACAGGTGGTCCCTGAGCAATTCGACAGGTGGTCCCTGAGCTCGTCGAAGGGCTCATTGTGACACCCGTCGAAGGGTGGTCCCTGAGCCCGTCGAAGGGACCTGCCCATCCTACCACCTGGTCTGAAAAGGCAAAAAAGCGCGTAGCGGTTTTTTCAACTGCGTCTTTGCGCCTTTGCGAGCCATAAACCCCGTAGGGTATCCCCGGGAAGGTGGAAATTCCTGCGGAATTTTCCAGTTCCCTGCTTCCCTGCTTCCTGGTGCCCAACCCTCAATCGCCAATCCCTTTCCCCTCGTTTTGCCCAACCCCAAACTTTATATCCCATACCCATCACCCCCCCGCCGGGCTGCATTGCGCTGCAACGGGTTGTTTCTATATTCTCGGGCGACGGTACGTGCAGCGCCTGGATCGGTGGTTCATTTAACCCCGGGCTGCACCCGGGGCTGATGGATTGTCGCCCTTTCAGGGCTTAGGCGGGAGATTAGGGAATTTGAGGGCATTGACTGGAATCCGGCGCATGTAGGAACCGAAGTCCGAAATAATTCGCCCCCTCCGGAGTCGGACTTAGGGTGGTCCCTGAGCAATTCGACAGGTGGTCCCTGAGTTCGTCGAAGGGCTCATTGTACCACTTGTCGAAGGGTGGTCCCTGTGCCCGTCGAAGGGACCTGCCCATCCTACCACCTGGTCTCAAAAGGCAAAAAAACGCGTGGCGTTTTTTTTAACTGCGTCTTTGCGCCTTTGCGAGCCATAAACCCCGTAGGGCATCTCCGGGAAGCTGGAAATTCCTGCGGAAGTTTCCAGTTCCCTGGTTCCCTGCTTCCTGGTGCCCAACCCTCAATCGCCAATCCCTTTCCCCTCCTTTTGCCCAACCCCAAACCTTATACCCCATACCCCATACCCCCCTTCGGGCTGCATTGCGCTGCAACGGGTTGTTTCTATATTCTCGGGCGACGGTGCGTGCAGCGCCTGGATCGGTGGTTCATTTAACCCCGGGCTGCACCCGGGGCTAATGGATTGTCGCCCTTTCAGGGCTTAGGCGTGTGAAGCCGGAAGTGGAGGGCACTGCACGGAATCACATGCCAGGCGGGACGACATCCTTAGCATGAAGGTACCAGCTGCGCTGGCAGGCTTAACCCAATACTCCCTATAACAAAAAACCCTCACCATTTGCATGATAAGGGTTTAGAAAGGGTGGCGATTATCTGAGTGTGTGCTTTCACAAGAGCTGTGCTCGAAGTGAAAGTACTACAACGAAGAAATCCCGCGCATGCGGGACGACATCATTAGCATAAAGGTACCAGCTGCGCTGGAAGGCTTAACCCAATACTCGCTATAACAAAAAAACCCCGGCTTCGTGAGAAACCAGGGTTTAGAAAGGGTGGCGACGACATACTCTCCCGGATGTTGGTCCAGTACCATCTGCGCTGGCAGGCTTAACGACTCTGTTCGGAATGGGAAGAGGTGGACACTGCCGCTATAGTCACCTAAAGGCGTTGATTGTATGCCCGCATGGCTATGCGGGGATACAATGACATTCGCCGGAAAAATATACTTTCAAAAAGCCTCAGTGGGAAGAAATCTTCGGGTGATTAGTACTGCTCGGCTTTGATGTTACCATCTTTACACCTGCAGCCTATCTACGTCATCGTCTCTAACGACCCTCAATGGAAATCTAATCTTGAGGTAAGTTTCGTGCTTAGATGCTTTCAGCACTTATCTCATCCAAACTTAGCTACCCAGCGGTGCAACTGGCGTCACAACTGGTACACCAGAGGTTTGTCCGACACGGTCCTCTCGTACTAGTGTCAGCTCCTCTCAAATTTCCTACGCCCACAACAGATAGGGACCGAACTGTCTCGCGACGTTCTGAACCCAGCTCGCGTGCCACTTTAATCGGCGAACA
>ERZ869909.156-NODE-156-length-103568-cov-9.257849_pt1 | contig 103568 bp, 68 predicted proteins | sample MGYA00520892_ERZ869909 | MGnify/ENA primary metagenome ERZ869909 (study PRJEB32215, sample SAMEA104723947) | bioreactor metagenome | biome: bioreactor; feature: anaerobic bioreactor; material: water | place: China | collected 2015-03-12 ... | reverse complement strand
TACAACGAAAGCATAGCTGAAGAAAACCTGGTAACTGAGTTCGACGGATCGTTTACAGTTCCTGGACTGGGTGCTGGCGAATACATCTGGTTCGTGGTAGATGCCAACGGATGCGACACTCCTGTGGAGTTCGAACTGGTACAGCCCGAAGAGCTTACCGCTTCCTTCATTCTCGATCCTGAAAACATCCTTTGCCACAATGGTGTAACTACCGCCATCGTATTTGCCGAAGGTGGTACAGAGCCTTACTTCCTCTATGATGGTGATGTGCTTGTTGCTGAATTCTTTGGCTCATACACAGTAATGGATGTTGCACCCGGATCCTACAGCTGGACTGTTACCGATTCTAAAAACTGCGGACCGGTAGCCATCGAGTTTGAACTGGAAAATCCCGATCCAATTATTGCAGACGTAGAAAGCACTCTTGATATTCTCTGCTTCAACGACAACACTGGTGAGATCCATGTAGTTGCCATGGGAGGCACAGGCGCGCTTACCTACTCTCTCAATGGCGGAGAACCACAGGACAATGGTTCGTTCTACAACCTGTTTGCCGGAGACTATGTGGTAACTGTTACTGATGAGAATGGTTGCTTTATAACCATTGATGTGGAACTGTTGCAGCCCGAAGAGCTTACGCTTGATATCTTCGAAATAGTTCATGCTACCGGTGGCCAGCACAATGGCCAGATCTGGGCCAATATCTTTGGCGGCGTAGGTCCTTACAATGTATGTCTGCATACCGAATGCACCCTTGACGACGATGGTGAAGATCAGCCTGTACTGAAATCTCAGGGAATGATGTACTGGGGTCTGCAGCCTGGCTGGTATATGATCACTGTGGTAGATCAGAATGGATGCGTTGTTATGGAATGTGTAGAGATTATCAATGAAGAAGAAGATAAGATCGATGACGAAGCCCTCACCGATAACAACTTTGTTGTTGCTGAGAACACCTACGTTTCAGCTTATCCCAACCCCTTCAGGAATAATGCTACCATCGAGTTCCAGGTAGTTCAAACCCAGCATGTATCACTTGAGGTTTACAATCTCATTGGAGAACGCGTAGCTGTTCTTTTCAATGGTGTTGCCAATGCATACGAAACCTACAAGAAGAATTTCGATGCCGGAGCACTGCCCAATGGCGTATACTTCTACAGGCTTACTCTGGGAGACCAGGTATTGTTCGACAGAATGATCCTCTCCAGGTAAATCCTGAAATATAATCTGATTACCGGAAGCCACCTCAGCAATGGGGTGGCTTCTGCTTTCAGATACAAAATGTTAACTCAGGTTAAGGTCTGAAGTATGCCTGTTTATTCTCTGCATTTTTTTATTAGCTTTGCAGCTTAATTGCAATTATGGCACGTCAGGAAGAAATTGTCCTTGGGAGACGCCTTAAAACCTCCTATATCTCAACCGTTGTAAGCATTACACTGGTGCTCTATGTACTTGGGTTGCTCGGCCTGATTATTATGCATGCCCATAAACTTTCAGAGCATGTAAAGGAAAATATTGGTTTCTCCATTATTCTGATGGACAATGCCAGAGCAGCGGAGATTTCTCACCTGCAAAAATCACTGGATGTTTTCCCTGCAGTGAAATCAACAGAATTTATCTCCAAAGAAAAGGCTGCAGAGGAGCTCATTGAAGAATTGGGAGAGGATTTTGTTGAGTTTCTGGGTTACAATCCATTGTTTCCCTCCATAGAGGTACGGCTTTTTGCGGCCTGGGCCAACCCCGATAGTCTTGCTGTTTTTGAACAGGAGGTACTCAAAAGCCGCATTGTAAAAGAGGTTGATTATCAGAAAAATCTGGTGCATATTGTCAATGAAAATGTCCGGAAAATCGGATTTTTCCTGCTGCTGTTCAGCGTGCTGCTTATTGTAATTGCGTTCACTCTGATCAATAACACTATTCGGTTGAGTGTTTTCTCCAAAAGGTTTCTAATTAAAAGTATGCAACTGGTGGGGGCAACTCAAACTTTTATCCGAAGGCCATTTGTAATAAAAGGAGTTGTGCAGGGGATTGCCGGAGCAGCCATTTCCATTTCCCTGTTGCTGGCATCGTTGTATGCTGCGCAACAATCAGTGCCGGAACTTGTTAATTTTCAGGATATTCAGATGATGTTTACCCTTTTTATACTGGTTCTTGTGTTGGGAGTTGTAATAAGTTGGATATCAACCTATTTTGCAGTAAGGAAATACCTTCAGATAAAAACAGACCAACTGTATTTGTACTGATCATAGTTGTTGATTTTTTATCGTGCAGAGAAAACCCCAATAAGGGAAACATAATTGCTCAATGCCTGCAGGTAACTCATTTTGAGGCTGCTATACCATCAGGAGAAAGATGTCCAATGACTCATAAACTACACTTAAAAGAAAAAGAACAGACACCAGATACATTAAAGATAAATACTAAACAACTATATACTGATGAAGAAGCAAGAACGTACAGACTTTTTGTTCGACCGCAGCAAATACAAACTTCTTATAGCAGGTCTTTTGGTAACAGCCGTTGGCTTTTTGCTGATGGTTGGAGGTGGTAGCAAGGACCCCAACGTGTTCAGCTATGATATTTTCAGCTTTCGCCGTATTACCCTGGCGCCGTTTATGGTATTGCTGGGATATGGCATACAGATCTATGCTATCCTGAAAAAGAAAACTCCCGAAAAGCAATAACCGGTTTTTTTAGACCTGTCTTTTTCCGACAACCGGTATGATCTGTAGTTTATCAATTAGAAGAATTCATTATAAAATGCAAGTTGCCAGAAGCAATAATCTGCTTTAAAGAGTTTATACGAAGGCAGGCACTGCCTCCATGTTGGCGCATAGAAAAGCGCTGTACTTATGTTCTGTTTGGCATGCATTTTCTTAAACCATTACTATGAGTTGGATTGAAGCTTTGATTTTGGGTCTGTTGCAAGGATTAACAGAGTTTTTACCCGTAAGTAGCAGTGGGCACCTTGAGTTGGGTTCTGCTCTTTTCGGTCTCCATGAAGAGAATTTAACCTTTTCGATTTTTGTTCACGGAGCCACCTTTCTTAGTGTATTGGTGGTATTTCGTAATGATATTTTCAACCTGATTGCCAGTTTGTTGAAGTTTCAATGGAACAATGAAACCAGGTTTATCCTGCTGCTTCTTGCATCTGCGGTGCCTGTAGGATTAACAGGTGTGTTGTTTAAGGATCAGATTGAAGGTTTATTCGGGGGAAACATCCTTTTTGTGGGTTTTATGCTGTTGGTTACTTCAACCCTTTTATTACTGACCCATTTTGTTGCGCCCGGAAAAAAAGAGATCAATCTGCGTAGGGCAATTCTTATTGGCCTGGCCCAAACCATTGCCATTCTTCCCGGTATCAGCAGAAGCGGTGCTACCATTAGCACAGCTCTCTACCTTGGTGTGGATCGCGAGCAGGCCACACGATTTTCTTTCCTGATGGTACTTATCCCGATTTTTGGTGCAACCTTTCTTGAGATTCTTGATCTTGCCAAAACCTCAGAGCCATCGCAAATAGCCGTATCATCGTTGGTGGTAGGTGCTGTAGCAGCATTTGCTTCGGGGCTTATTGCCTGCAGCTGGATGCTTCGGATCGTGAAAAGAGGCAAGCTGGTTTATTTTTCCATCTATACCGCACTGGCAGGTGCTGCTGCCATAATTGTAGCTCTTGCCTGGTAACCACCGGTTCAGGTTTTTATTTTGCCATGGGCCCTGGCCCGCTAATCTACTTGCCCATTGATGACTGATACCCAAACCATAGCTGAGGTTTTTTCCAGCGGGAGTATATTGTTGATAGACAAACCATTGAACTGGACTTCCTTTGATGTGATCAAGAAAGTGAAATCTTTGCTCAGATATCGTCTGGGGCTGAAGAAAATCAAAGTGGGGCATGCCGGCACCCTGGATCCTTTGGCTACCGGATTGCTTATTATATGCACCGGAAAAAAAACCAAGGAAATCGAAAAGTTTCAGGCACAAAAGAAAGCTTATACCGGTTCTTTTTTCGTTGGGGCAACTACACCCTCTTCTGACCTGGAAACCCAACCCGATCAAAACTTTCCCACTGAGCATATTACTCAGGATCTTTTAGCGATGGCTTGTGAGAAACTTTCAGGCGAAATTCTCCAAATACCTCCGCTTTTCTCCGCCAAGAAGATCGAAGGCGAAAGGGCTTACAACCATGCCAGGAGAGGAGACGATATTGTTTTGGCTGCCAATAAGGTATGTGTTCATCAGTTTGAACTTACAAGAATAGCATTGCCTGAAGTTGATTTCAGAGTAGTATGCTCCAAAGGCACTTATATCAGGGCTCTGGCCCGCGATTTTGGGCAGGAGGTCCAATCGGGGGCCTACCTTAAAAGTCTCAGAAGAACCCATATTGGCGATTTTTGTGTGGATAAAGCATGGCAGATGAGCCACCTCGAAGATTTTTTCAGGGAAGAAACCCCATGGCAACTGCCCGATTTCGAAAACCCCTGCCAAACAAAATAACTGGCTATCTGTAAATTAATTGCGAAAACTATTGACTTTCGCCCCCCGCTTGTATTATATTTGCACGCCTTTCCAAAAACAATCTCTTGAAATGGGTGTTTTGCAGTTAATTGGAATTTCATTTACCCCTCTCTGTTTATAATGAAAATCCATCCGATACTCCTTGCCTGAACTTACAATAGAGCATATTTTTAAAATAATTATACAATGAAGTTATCAGACTTTAAATTTAACCTTCCCGCTGAACTTATCGCCGAACGACCTTCTGAAAACAGGGATGAATCCCGCCTGATGGTTTTGCACCGGTCAACGGGTGAGATCGAGCATAAAATGTTTCGCGATGTATTGGATTATTTTGATGATGGAGATGTGATGATCATCAACAATACCAAGGTATTTCCTGCCCGGCTGTATGGAACCAAAGAAAAGACCGGCGCCAAAATCGAAGTGTTTTTGCTGCGCGAGCTGAACAGGGAAGCCCGTTTGTGGGATGTTCTGGTGGACCCAGCACGTAAGATACGAATTGGGAATAAACTTTATTTTGGAGATGACGATAACCTGGTGGCCGAAGTAATTGACAACACCACATCACGCGGTCGTACCCTTCGTTTTCTGTTTGAGGGCACCTACGATGAGTTTAAAAAGACCGTAGAGTCTCTGGGAGAGACTCCATTGCCCAAGCAGATCCGCAGAGCCGTTGAGCCTGAGGACAAAGAGCGTTATCAGACCGTTTTTGCCAAAAGAGAAGGTGCTGTGGCTGCCCCTACTGCAGGGATGCACTTTAGCCGCGAACTGGTAAAAAGACTGGAGCTCAAAGGAGTTTCCTTTGCCGAAATTACACTCCACGCAGGGTTGGGAAATTTCCGCAGTGTAGATGTGGAAGATCTTTCCAAGCATAAGATGGATTCTGAGCAATTCATGATTGAAGAAAAAACAGCCAGTATTGTAAATGCTGCCCAGGAGAAAAGAAAAAGGGTTTGTGCTGTTGGTACAACTACCATGCGTGCCATTGAATCTTCCGTAAGCATATATGGACAGCTCAAACCCTTCGATGGATGGACCAATAAGTTTATCTATCCTCCTTACGATTTTAGTGTAGCCAACACCATGATCTCCAATTTTCACACACCTCAATCTACCTTGATGATGATGGTTTCTGCTTTTGCGGGTTTTGATCTGTTGATGAAAGCTTACAAAACAGCAGTGAAGGAGAAGTACCGATTCTTTACCTATGGAGATGCAATGTTGATCCTTTAAAGTGGTATGCTGCCAAAATATGTTATCATAACTGCAGGTGGGGCAGGGGTAAGGATGAACTCACCTCTGCCCAAGCAGTTTATGGAGCTGCTTGGTAAACCTGTCTTGATGCATACCCTTGGTGTTTTCCTGGAATACGATGCCAGTATCAGGATTGTATTGGTTTTGCCACACAAGCAGATGGAATACTGGCAGGAGCTTTGTCGTAAGCATACATTTCACCATCCGATTGTGCTTGAATCCGGTGGCCCCACCCGGTTCCATTCTGTAAAAAACGGACTTAAACACGTGCCACATGAAGCTCTTGTAGGGATACACGACGGAGTACGTCCGCTGGTTTCTCTTTCAACCATTGCCAATGCTTTTGATATTGCCGGGCGGTTTGGAAATGCCATTCCGGTGGTGGGTGTCAATGAATCGGTGCGTATGGTGGAAGGCCCTTTCAGCAAAACAGCCGATCGCTCTCGGGTTAAGCTTGTGCAAACACCACAGTGTTTTTTGGCTTCGCAGATTAAAGAAGCTTACCAGGTAAATTACCATGAGCATTTTACCGATGATGCCTCAGTACTTGAAAATGCAGGCCATAGGGTTTATCTCACTGAGGGGAATCAGGAAAATATTAAAATTACCACCCAGGCCGACCTTGTGGTGGCAGAGGCTCTTATTTCAAAGAAGAGACAGGATCTACACCCTTAACGGCATATACAAAATAGAAGCTGGGGAAGATAAATCTCAACAAAGGCCTCAATCCAAACCTTAATTTATCAGGAGAAGCCCATCTCTCCGATTGAATAATTTTCCAGCCACTTTTCTCCAGAAGCCAGTCAAATTGCCGGGCTTCAAACTCATGGTAATGTCTGTCCCACGGATTGTTTGGATCCCAGTATGCACGGGCAAACCACACTTTCAGCGGGACACTGCAAACCAGGTGCCCTTTGGGGATTTCGCGAAGGATATTGAAGGGTGCCATCAAATGTTCGAATACTTCGAAAGAGGTGTAGCACTCCACTTTATGGCTTTCAATTACAGAATGGTATTGGGTGTCGAAATCTTCACCACTGGTGTTGTATACGGTGTATCCAAGGCCTTGCATCTCCTTGCTGAGCAAATTAGGGGTGCCCAGATCCAGAATGCGATAATCTGAAGGAATATGCTGCTGCAGAAATGCAAGTGTTTTTTTGTACCGCAAATCTGCGGGGATGTTGCTGCTCATGAAAAACGAGTTGTTGGTTAACTACTGTGGTTCCCCTTTCAGGGTTGCAGAGGTGCACGACTGGATTTTTACCATCACATAATCGCCGGGCTGGAAACCTTTATCTGTAAATACGACCATCTTGTTCTGGCTGTTGCGTCCGGATACCCGGCTGCTCGATTTTTTGGATTTTCCTTCTACCAGCACTTCAAAAACTTTTCCTACATCTCTCTGGTTGCTTTCCAGCGACAGCTGATTTTGCAGGTCGATGATCTGTTGCAGCCTCCGGGATTTTATTTCTTCGGGCACATCATCTTCAAACTTATCGGCGGCTGTTGTGCCGGGGCGCTCCGAATACTTGAACATATAGGCAAAATCAAATCCCACCTCCTGCATCAGGCTGAGGGTAAGCTCATGATCGGCTTCGGTCTCTCCACAGAAGCCCGCAATAATATCGGTTGAAATGGCTGCCTGGGGCACCAGTTTTCTGATAGATTGTATCCTTTCAAGGTACATTTCCCGGGTGTACTTCCGGTTCATTTTTTTGAGTGTGGCCGAGCTGCCCGATTGTACAGGGAGGTGAATCGACTTGCAAACATTGGGGAAGCGGGCAATCACTTCCAGCAGCTCATCGGAAATATCTTTAGGGTGCGAAGTGGCAAAGCGTACTCTGAGCAACGGATTAACCTGTGCAACAGCTGCAAGTAATTGCGGAAAGCCCCAAGGTGTTTCGCCTTCCTGTTCAAAATGGTAGGAGTTTACATTTTGTCCCAGAAGGGTAATCTCGCGATAGCCCTGTTCGAACAGACTGTTTGCCTCCTCAAGAATGCTGGTGGGTTTGCGGCTTCTCTCCTTACCCCGGGTGTAAGGAACCACACAATAGGTGCAAAAGTTTTCGCATCCGCGCATAATGGAAATAAAGGCCGATACACCGTTGCTTGCATAGCGAACAGGGGTTATATCGGCATAGGTCTCTTCTGCCGACAGGATAACATTAACGGCTTTTTGTCCACTTTCCACATCCAGTAGCAGTTGAGGCAGGTCGCGATAGGCATCAGGCCCTACCACCATATCAACCCTTGAGCCCGTTTTACCCTCTTCGAGAAGTGAGGTTTTAAGGCGCTCAGCCATACAGCCCAATACGCCCACTACCAGGTTAGGGTTTTTCTTGCGGTAGGTTTGCAACTGCTTGAGCCGGTTGAGAACCTTTTGTTCTGCATTATCGCGAATGCTACAGGTGTTGATGAAAATTACATCTGCATTTTCGGGTTTGTCTGTAGCCAGGTAACTCTTTTCTGTCATAATGGAAGCCACAATTTCGCTGTCGGAAAAATTCATCTGGCATCCGTAGGTTTCTATATAGATCTTCTTTTCCAAAGTATTAGTCAGAATAATTTGTTAATTTTATAATTGAGCATTAAACAGCAAAATTACCAATTTTTTGCTCCCTCCCCACCGTAATTTTGCTGCCATCAAATGCCGTGCTCCCGGGTAGGCTCTTGCCCGGTTTGGATCTGGCACTGCAGCTTCTGGAAAAGATAAATTGCAACAGCAGGCAATTATGGTTCGCGTCTTTTGCAATCATTTGCCCAAAGTAGCGTTAGTAAACACAACAATAAAAAATTAGGAGCTATCTGTCGCTAAAATCAAACCTTTATGAGGGGTTGAGGTTTCTATGCAAAGATTCTGTTATCGTTAGTTTTCAAATTTATTGAGTAGTTTTGCAAGCTTTTAGAGCAATTATTAACCTGAAAGAATTATGGTGAAGAACCTTGTAATAGTAGAGTCGCCTGCCAAAGCCAAGACCATTGAAGGGTTTCTGGGGAAAGAGTTTTTGGTAAAGTCCAGCTACGGGCATGTGCGCGATCTGTCGAAGACCAACCTGGGTGTAGATATTGAAAATAATTTTCAACCCATATACGAAGTATCCGATGATAAGAAGGCGGTAATCAATGAACTGAAAAAATTGTCGAAGCAAGCCGAGATGGTTTGGCTGGCAACGGATGAAGACCGGGAAGGAGAAGCCATTTCATGGCACCTTGCCGAGAGCCTTAATCTGGATGATGCTAAGTATAAGAGGATTGTATTTCATGAGATTACCAAAACTGCCATCCAGAATGCGATCAAAGAACCTCGCATGATCGACAATAACCTGGTAAATGCCCAGCAGGCCAGGCGTGTACTCGATCGCCTGGTGGGTTTCGAGTTGTCGCCTCTGTTATGGAAAAAGGTGAAACCTTCCCTGTCGGCAGGCCGGGTGCAATCGGTAGCTGTAAGGCTTATCGTGGAGCGTGAAAGGGAGATTCAGGATTTTAAGGCTACCAATGCTTACAGGGTAACTGCCGTTTTTATTGCCGAGCATAATGGGCAGCCCGCACTGGTAAAGGCAGAACTCCCCCAGCGTTTTCAAACCCGCCAGCAAGCGCTTGATTTTCTTGAAAAATGCCTTCAGGCAGAATTTACCGTGGAGAGCGTTGAAACCCGACCCGCCCGCAAATCTCCCGCAGCACCTTTCACTACCTCCACTTTGCAGCAGGAAGCAAGCCGCAAGCTGGGCTTCTCTGTATCGCGAACCATGACAGTAGCACAAAAACTGTATGAGTCAGGGAAAATCACCTACATGAGAACCGACTCGGTAAACCTTTCAGATACCGCCATCGGCATGGCAAAGGAGATGATTGAGAGAAGTTTCGGTAAGGAGTATGTTAAAACCCGCCGCTACGCAACCAAAACAAAAGGGGCACAGGAAGCCCACGAGGCCATCAGACCTACCTATATGAACGTGCCCGATGCCGGAAGCGATGACTCGGAAAGAAGACTCTACGAACTCATCTGGAAGCGCACCCTTGCCTCACAAATGGCAGATGCCCTGCTGGAAAAAACCAATGTATCCATAGGCATTTCCAGAGCAGATGAAAAATTCATTGCCACTGGTGAAGTGCTCAAATTCGATGGATTTCTGAAGGTATACCTCGAATCTACCGACGATGAGGATGATGAGGTGCAGGAAGGAATTTTGCCCCCAATGCAAAAGGGTCAGATACTGGATCTTCAGGAGATGGTTGCGCAGGAGCGTTTTACAAAACATCCGCCACGCTACACCGAAGCAAGCCTTGTAAAAAAACTGGAAGAACTGGGCATCGGACGCCCCTCAACCTATGCTCCTACTATTTCCACCATTCAAAAAAGGGAGTATGTAGTGAAGGAAAGCCGCGACGGTGAGAAAAGAGAGTACGATTACATGGTTTTGAAAAACCAGAAAATATCTCAGACCCGTAAATCGGAAATTACCGGAGCGGAGAAGAACAAACTCTTCCCAACCGATATTGGAGTAGTGGTAAATGGTTTCCTGATGGAGTATTTCAGGGAGATTATGGATTATAATTTTACAGCCAGTGTAGAAAAGGAGTTTGATGAGATTGCCCAGGGCATGAAGGAGTGGAACAAGGTGATCAGGGAATTCTACTTCCCTTTCCACAACAAGGTTGAAAACACCCTTCAAACGGCTGAGAAATTCAGTGGCGAGAGGTTGCTGGGGCAAGACCCCAAGAGCGGGAAAGATATTATTGCACGCATCGGGCGTTTTGGGCCTATGGTGCAGATCGGACATGCCGATGACGAGGAAAAACCCCTGTTTGCCGGTTTACGCAAAGACCAGGGTATAGAAACCATCACATTGCAGGAAGCACTCGATTTGTTTAAACTCCCGCGCACCGTTGGAGAGTATGAGAATAAAGTGGTGGTTGCTGCGGTGGGAAGATTCGGACCTTATCTGCGGCACGACAGCAAATTCTATTCGCTGCCCAAGGATGTGGATCCGCTTACGGTAGAAATTGATCAGGCCATTGACATCATTGAAGACAAAAGAGAAAAGGACCGTCAGAAAGTGATCCGTGAGTTTGCCGAAAACCCCGACATCAAGATACTGAAAGGGCGCTGGGGTGCTTACCTGAGTGCAGGAAAGGAAAACCATAAACTGCCCAAAGACAAGGATCCCGCCAGTCTTTCTCTGGAAGATTGCCTAAAAATTATCAAAGAAGGAACCTCAACCAAGAAATCACGTACAACACGAAAGAAAGCATCCCCCGGCAAAAAGAATTAATTTCATTTTCGTAGTGTTATGGAAATTGCTGAATTTTTCGTTCCTGTTGACGTTCAGAAACTGATCCTTCCCGATAAAACGCACCCGCTGTTGCTGGGAAATATCATAAACAGCTACCTTACCGATAGATCTTTTCCTGCCCTGGAGGGTATGGACATTGCCATTATCGGGGTTAAAGAAGACAGAAATGCTCCCAACAATGAAGGATGCGCATATGCACCCGATTTTGTGAGGAAATATCTGTACAATCTTTTCCAGGGCCCATTTCGGGTTAAGATTGCAGACCTGGGCAACATCAGACCCGGCGAAACCACCGAAGACACCTATTTTGCTGTACGCACAGTGGTGGCACAATTGCTCGAGATGAGGATTGTTCCCCTTATCATTGGAGGCAGCCAGGATATTACCTATGCCAACTACAGAGCCTACGAAAGCCTGGGTCAGATAATCAATATTGTATCGGTGGATGCCGCCTTTGACCTGGGGTTGAATGAGGATAAGATCAGCAACCGGAATTATCTCAACAAGATCCTCACCCACCAGCCCAACTTCCTGTTCAATTACACCAATCTGGGCTACCAGAGTTATTTCGTTGACCAGGATGCTGTAGAGCTGATGCAAAAGCTCTATTTCGACATACACCGGCTGGGGCTGGTGCGCAAAAACCTGGAGGAGGTTGAACCCATAGTACGCAATGCCGATCTGCTTACTTTTGATGTTACCAGTATACGGCAATCTGATGCACCCGGCAATGCCAATTCATCGCCCAATGGTTTTTATGGCGAAGAGGCCTGTCAGATCATCCGCTATGCCGGTTTGAGCGATAAGCTTTCCTCTATCGGGTTTTATGAGCTCAATCCTGCTTTCGACAATGGAGAGCAAACAGCTCATCTGGTGGCCCAAATGATCTGGTATTTCTTTGAAGGGTTTTACAACCGCAAAAAAGACTTCCCCGATCGCCAGCGAAAAGATTCTACTTCCTATGTGAAGTATGTGGTGTCGATGGAGGAGTTCGAAAACGAGATCACCTTTTATAAAAGTAAAGTGAGTGATCGCTGGTGGATGGAAGTGCCGTGCCAGGGGTTGCAGAGCAAATACGAACGGCAGTTTTTGGTGCCTTGCTCCTACAGCGATTATCAGGATGCATGCAACGAAGAATTGCCAGAGAAATGGTGGCAGGTATATCAGAAGTTTATGTAAAGCCACCGGCTTTTGAGGGAAACTTATTTACAGGGTAAACAGAAATTGCAACACACAGCTTTTATTTGCAGAAAAGTATTACTTTTAGGAGCTATTTAACATTTTTAAATACCTGAGATTTCCCCCGGAAGAAAACAAGTAATATTACGGATATGGTTCTGAAGGTCTATTGATAAATTTGTAGACCCTAAAAGTGAAAACCGCTTTTTGCAAAACTTTGGGAATCAAAAAGTTCTTTGAGGTATTGGTTTCGAAAATTATTAACAGCAGGCTGTTGATAAAAAATTTATTGTATTTTTACACTCCTGAAAAAATCGCCTGAAAAATTTGACAATCATTCAATTTTTGCAGGTTTTGTGCGTTGTGAATTGGGAAATTCAAACAAGAATGTAAATCTGTAAATACACTTACACGAATGAAAAAATACAGCATCGCTATTTTTTTTGTTTTATTTCTGGTATTCTGCGATGATGTTCAAGCACAACAGGAACCCCAATTCAGCCACAACATGTTCAACAATATGGGGATCAACCCTGGCTTTGCCGGTATGCGGAGTGCCATATGCGCAACCGCACTGGCCCGTCAGCAATGGGTTGGTTTCAAGGATGAAGAAGGGACGCGCCTAAACCCGGAAACCTATAGTTTTACCGTGGATGCGCCCATCTCATTTTTAAGAGGTGGATTGGGTATTGGATTTTTGCAGGATCAGTTGGCTTTTGAAAAAGCCCTGGGAATAAAAGTTGCCTACGCCTATCATCTGGATCTGGATGTGGGGCGGTTAGGACTGGGAGCCCAGGTGGGCTTTCTGGATAAAAGGTTTGATTTTTCAGGCTTTAACCCACTTGTTCCCAACGATCCGGCACTTACAGGTTCAGGAGAACAATCACGGATGCTCATTGACATGGCTCTGGGTGCTTTTTACCAATTGGATGACAAAGCCTGGGCAGGACTTTCGGTTAGTCAGCTTACCCAAACCCGGAGAGATATTGGAGATGGTACCGCCGAATACGGCTTAAAACGCCACTTCTACCTGGCTGGAGGCTACAACTACAGCTTAAACCCATCTTATGTTTTCAGCCCATCGGTGCTGATTAAATCGGATCTGGGAAGTGTGCAGGCAGATTTCAACGGGCTTATTACATACAATAAACGGTTTTGGGGAGGCGTTAGCTATAGGCTGCAAGATGCTGCTGTTGTATTTTTGGGACTAACTTTTGAGCAAATCAGTATAGGGTATTCTTACGACATTACTCTTTCACCACTGGGGCGCTCAGGAAGAAGCTACGGCAGCCATGAGATCATGCTGCAGTACTGCTTTGATCTGGATCTGGAAAAAGTAAGGCAAACCCACAGAAATGTGCGTTTTCTTTAAAGAAAAGGGGAAATCCGAATGAAATTGAAACCAAATATTTCGTATTACGTTAAAAAAAATATCAGACAAGAATAGAATAGTAAGTGGTCATAAAATCAGGAATTAACATGAAAAGGTTATTGTTTATTGCTTCATTGGTCGTTGTATTTGCCAGTTGTGATCGCTCAGGCCGCGGTCATCTTACCGGTGTACAAAATCGTCCTGACGGCTTTTATGCCGATCCTCCCGGAATGGTTTACATACCTATGGGAAGTTTCAATATGGGACCCTCCGACCAGGATATAGCCTATGCACAGAATGCTATTACCAAAACGGTATCGCTACCGGCATTCTACATGGATGAAACAGAGATTACCAACAACCAGTACCGCCAGTTTGTATACTGGGTTCGCGACTCTCTTGCGCACATGTTGCTGGCCGACATCAATGAAGATCACCTGATTCTCATGGATGAGTTTGGTATGGATCTGGATCCCCCTTTGATCAACTGGCGTCAGCGTATCCGCTGGAACGGTGAAGAGGAAAGGGAAGTGCTGGATGAACTGTTCTTGCCCGAGCATGAGCGATTCTTCCGCAGAAGAGAAATCGATACACGTAAGCTTATCTACCGCTATCATATCATTGACCTGAATCGTGCTGCCCGCAGGGAAGAAAGGAATACCCCACGTAACGAGTTTGTGGTTGAGTATACAACCCATGTATATCCCGATACACTGGCCTGGATTCATGATTTCAGCTATGCTTACAATGAACCCATGACCCAGCAGTACTTCTGGCACCCCACCTACGACCACTATCCTGTTGTGGGTGTCAACTGGATGCAGGCAAGAGCCTTCACCATCTGGAGGACCAACTTCCTTAATAATTATCTTGCCAGCCGTGCACGCCCGTATGCTCAGGAATTCAGATTGCCCACCGAAGCTGAATGGGAATACGCTGCCAGAGGCGGTCTCGATCTGAACCCCTATCCATGGGGAGGTCCTTACACCCGCAATATGGACGGTTGCTTCCTGGCCAACTTCAAACCCCTCAGAGGTAATTATGTTGACGATGGTGGTTTCCAGACAGTTATTGTAGGGCACTATCCTCCCAACGATTATGGTCTGTACGACATGGCTGGAAACGTTTCAGAATGGACCATCAACGCATGGGACGAATCCTTCTACAACTTTGGTCATGATATGAATATGCACTATCACTACGAAGCAAGACCCGATGACCCCATTACCCTCAAGCGCAAAGCCATCAGAGGCGGGTCATGGAAAGATGTAGGCTTCATGCTGCAAGTAAGTACCCGTGCCTACGAATACCAGGATACTGCAAAATCATACATCGGTTTCCGTTGTGTGCAAACTTACCCTGGAAGAGACAGAGCAGATGGTCGCAGAGCTTCCAATGTTTATTAATCCGTTGAAAACTCCTAAGAAATTTTATTTTACAAACCACAATTTGAAACACTATGAAATTTGCGCAAACAAAGGCATTTAAGAATTTCATGTCTAAGCTTTACGGATGGGGTGCCGCCCTTGTAATTGTTGGTGCACTCTTCAAAATCCAACACTACCCCGGTGCAGGTATTATGCTTACCGTAGGTCTTGGAGTGGAAGCGCTTATCTTCTTTTTCTCTGCTTTTGAAAAACCCCATGAAGAACCCGATTGGACCCTTGTATATCCTGAACTTGCAGGAATCGATACCGAAGAAGGCAAAGCACGTGATCCCCGTGTTCCCCAGGGACAGATCACCGGAGGAATTCAGAATATTACCCTCTCCAACAACCTTGACAAACTGCTTGATGAAGCCAATATTGGTCCTGAACTGATTGAAAACCTTGGTAAAGGTTTGCGTAATCTGAGCGACAATGCTTCACGCCTGGCAGAGGTTTCCAATGCTGCCATCGCTACCCAGAAGTATATCCAGAATATGGAAGTTGCATCCCAGTCGGTACTTGAACTCAGCCAATCGTACAAGAATACCAACGAGTATCTTAAGCACGATTTGAGCCTGGCCGAAGAGTATGCCAACAGCCTCCGCAATACACTGGGTTCCATGAACCAGTTAAGCGAAACCTACAAGGAAACTGCTGTTACTGTAAAAGAAAACCTTAAGTCTTCTGTGGAATACAATGAAAGTATCAAGAGCATTACCGGATACACCAACGAACTGGCTGCCAACTACGGCAAGAGTTCTGAGTTGTTGAGCAAAACTGTTGATGCCCTCGAAAATTCTACCATGCAGGGGTCAAGATACACAGAACAATTGCAGAAGTCGGCTCAAAATCTCGAAGCCCTCAATGCAGTTTACGAGCTTCAGCTGCAGGCATCAGACACTTACTATCAGAATACCGGAAAAATGCAAACTGCTGTAGGTAGCCTGGTAGAGAATCTGAATGAAACCGTAAGCAGTACCGAAAAATACAAAGAGGAAATGGCAAACCTTACACGCAATATCGCCGCCCTCAACAATGTATATGGTAATATGCTTTCAGCAATGAATTTCAATGCTCCCCGCTAATAGGAAGTAATTGAGCACAATTGTAATCTTGAATTCGTTTTTTCATTAACAGAACAGGAAAACAAACACTATGGCAGGAGGCAAACAAACCCCGCGGCAAAAACTCATCGGTATGATGTACCTGGTGTTAACGGCCCTTTTGGCCCTTAACGTATCCGTAGAGGTACTCGATGCCTTTGTACTTGTTGACGATGGGTTGCAACAAACCAATGTAAACTTTGGCCGCAAGGTTGACATGGTATATGATGATTTTCTAAAACAGCGAGCCCTTTCTGAAGAGAGAGTGGAGCCCCACTTTTCACGTGCGTTTGAAGTGAAGGAGCTTGCTGATAACCTGGTGGGTTTCATCCGGTTGACTCGTGCAGAAATGATCTCACGCATCGATGGTATACCTGTTGAGGCGGCCGATACCATAAGGCTAATCGACATGAAAGCCAAGGACAACTACAGCAGATCTTCCACTTTTTGGCTTACCGAACCCATGGATGGAGGCACACCTGTAACTCAACCCGGAGGCCCCGGTACCCGTGCTTATATGCTTCGCAGCATGATTGAAGACTTCAAAATCCAACTGATTGAAAAGCTTCCGGAGCAGTTCAGAGATAATATAACACTTGGACTGGACCTTGATGGACCCTTCTTTGATAAGAATGGTATGGAGGTTTCCTGGCAGGCTGCCATGTTCGACAGGCAGATCCCTGTAGCTGCTGCCACCAACATGAGTCGTTTGATTACCGAGGTGCGCAATGCTGAATTTGATGTTGTTTCTCAATTATATTCTGCAATTACTGCAGAGGATTTTACCTTCGACAAAATTGAAGCACGTGTAATACCCAATTCACGGATAGTATTATTGGGCGATCGTTTTGAAGCAGATGTAATTGTTGCTGCGTATGATTCACGCACCCGTCCTGAAGTAGTGATTGGTGGAAGAACCATTGAGGGTGGTCGTTTGAGCATCCCTGCCACTGCCGAAGGCTTACAAACCTATAGGGGTACGGTTCGCGTGGTAGGTCCTCGTGGAACTCAGGAGTATCCTTTCTCTGGCGACTATATTGTACAGCGCCCTTCGGCCACTGTAAGTGCTGATGCAATGAACGTATTTTATATGGGTGTGGATAACCCCATATCGGTTTCGGTGCCAGGTATTGCCAGTGATCGTATTGTAGCCCGTATCAGTGGTACCGGCAACCAGTTGGTGCGTCGCCCTGCAGGAGGTTATAATGTGAGGCTCAACCCCAACCACAACGTTAATCAGAATGTAAACATTACATTGTTTGCACGCCTGGACGATGGTAGCGAAAGAAGAATGGGTGAATCGGTGTTCCGTGTGAAGGTAGTTCCTGACCCGGTTCCTGAAATTGCCGGACAGACCGAGGGTAATATTCCCCGCGATATTTTGGCCGGGCAGCCCATTATTCCCCGCATGCGCGACTTTGACTTCCAGATGAGTTTCCGCATACTTTCATTCAGTATGAACACTACTGTAGCCGGCGACTTCCAGGAGTGGCGCTCAGGTTCCAACCTGCAAACCCCCGAAATGGAAGCTGCCATCCGCAGAGCTTCGCGTGGACAGCGTTTCACCTTTGAAAACATCCAGGCTGTGGGAGACGATGGCAGAACCCGAAACCTGCCACCGATGGTTTTCAGAATACAATAAATTTAAAATATTGGAGGTTTTATTATGACCAAGTTAAGATTTTTGTTCGCTTTTTCTTTTGCTGCTTTCCTGCTCTCTACCGGGCTGAAGGCGCAGGTACTGGAGGGTGCTACCCCCCTGGACGGGATCTATGAAAAAGTGTGGATAGAGGAAAAAAGACCCATTCCGCTGGCCTTTGTAAGAGAAGCCGATGTGTTGTGGAAGAAAAGGGTGTGGCAGGTAATTGATCTGCGCGAAAAGATCAATCACCCCTTATATTTCCCCAATACTACCATCGACGACAGGCAAAGCCTGATGCAGGTATTGATTACCTCGATCAATGAAGGAAGTATAAGAGCTTTTGAGAACGATGAGTTCACAAAGCCCCTTACTCCTGAGATGATCCGCAATAACTATGCACGGCAGGAAGTAAGAACCTTTACACGCCCTGATCCTCCTTACGATCAGTACGACTCCTTGATTGTAATTCCTCTTCGTCCTGAGGATGTTACAAAATACAGGATCAAGGAAGAGTGGTTCTTTGATGCCAAACGCTCTGTGCTTGACGTTCGAATCCTGGGTCTCTGCCCCGTCAGGGAAAGAATTGATCCTGCTACCGGCGAAAGCCAGGGAGACCAGCCCTTGTTCTGGGTATATTTCCCCGAAGCCCGCAATGTACTTGTAAATGCTGAGGTGTTCAATCGTTTCAACGATGCTCAGAGAATGTCTTTCGATGATCTCTTCCTGCGTAGAATGTTTAATGCATATATTTACAAGGAAAGCAATGTGTTCGACAGACAAATCAATCAGTACATTGAATATTCTCTGGATCAGTTGCTCGAAGCCGAAAAAATTCGCAATGAGATACGCAACTACGAACTTGACCTGTGGGAATACTAAGAAAACCTTTTCATATCTAATTCCAAAGAAAGAGGCTGTCCATTACGGGCAGCCTCTTTCGATTCCTTGAGAAAATCTTCCTGAGGTATCAGATCATGTTACGGGGGTTAACCCACTTGTCAAAATCTTCTTCCATCACCAATCCGCTTTCCAGGGCAGCCTGCTTCAGGGTTTTGTTTTCCAGGTGTGCTTTCCTTGCTATGCTGGCGGCATTATCATACCCGATATGGGGGTTTAGTGCAGTTACCAGCATCAAAGAATTGTTGAGATGTTTTTCAATTTGGGTAATGTTGGCCTGTATGCCTTCCACGCAGTTTTTGCGGAAAGAATCTGCTCCATCGGCAAGCAGCATTGCCGACTGCAGGAAATTGTATATCATAACAGGCTTAAAAACATTTAACTGAAAGTGGCCGTTGATGCCTCCAATGGTAATGGCGGTATCGTTGCCGATGACCTGCGCTGCAACCATGGTAAGCGCCTCCGATTGCGTGGGATTGACCTTGCCTGGCATGATGGAAGAGCCTGGTTCGTTGGCGGGTAAAGAAAGCTCGCCAAGGCCACATCGGGGCCCTGAACCCAGGAACCGGATGTCGTTGGCAATTTTCATCAGGCTCACTGCAATTCTTTTCAGTGCTCCGCTGGCCTCCACAATGGCATCATGGGCAGAGAGTGCTTCAAATTTGTTGGGGGCTGTTACAAAGGGATGTTGGGTGAGTTGAGCAATTTGTGCTGCCACTTCTACATCAAATCCTTTGGGAGCATTGATGCCTGTTCCCACTGCGGTTCCTCCAAGTGCCAGTTCCGACAAATGGGGCAGGCAATTTTGTAATGCTGCAATACCATGCTCAAGCTGAGACACATACCCGGAGAACTCCTGCCCCAGCGTGAGAGGAGTTGCATCCATAAGGTGTGTGCGACCGATCTTTACAATGCTTTCGAACTCACTGGATTTGGCTGCCAGACTTTCTTTCAATCCCTTAAGGGCAGGGAGTGTTTTTTCCACCACCAGTTTATAGGCTGCAATATGCATGGCTGCCGGGAAAGTGTCGTTCGACGATTGCGATTTGTTCACATGATCGTTGGGGTGCACCTTTTTGTGACTCTCGTCCAGGTTTCCTCCTGCAATTTCGTGGGCTCTGTTGGCAATGACCTCGTTGAGGTTCATGTTGGATTGGGTGCCCGAACCCGTTTGCCATACTACCAATGGGAAATTGCCTTCCAGTTTGCCTTGCAGTATCTCATCGCAGGCTTGTACGATCCATGCCGAAAGGTCGGGGTTTAGTACCCCCATGTCGGCATTCACTATGGCACAGGCCTTCTTCAGGATCGCAAATGCCTCAATGATCTCCGGAGGCATTTGTTCCCGGCCAATCCGGAAATTCTGGATCGAACGTTGTGTTTGAGCCCCCCAGTACTTATCTGCCGGCACATCTACATATCCCAGGGAGTCTTTTTCTCTTCTTAATTTCATATGATCTGTGTGTTTTAGGTTTTGTATATAAATGTAAAAAAAAACAGGATCGGTTGCAAGATTTTGCAGAAGAATTCAGGAGCAACCCTTGCAGATTTTTCTAACTCCGGAGCTGCTTTTTTATGGCAGGCAGATGATGCCGGGCAGCGTTTTCTTGCTATGATCTTGCATTATACAACAAGATTTTCAAAGGATATATGCTGCAAACGCCAAACGATTATCACTCCTTTTTTGCTTCGAATATGCATCCTAAAACCTACTATTCTCACTCTTGCCTCACACAGCCCATACCCCTTTTAATTTTCAGCATGTTGATGCTAAAAGGTGTTGAGCCATCAACAATATATCCTCTGCATTACCGGGTCTTGAATTGCCTGAGAAACCGTATATTTGCAAACAAAAAATTCTGGATCATGGAGACCAATCGACAGCGAAAGATCAATAAACTGCTACAAAAAGACCTTGGGGAGATATTTCAGCGCGAGGCACCTAACTTGTTTCAACGTGCAATGATAACGGTAACGCAGGTAAAGGTAACCCCGGATTTGTCTATTGCTAAGGTATATCTAAGCATATTTGGTGCCGATGCTGAGAGCACTATCAAGCAGGTGCGTGTGCATACCAGTGAAATACGCAAACAACTGGGCCTTCGGGTAAAGAACCAGCTACGCATTGTACCCCAGCTTCAGTTTTTTGTTGACGACAGTCTGGATTACATTGAAAATATTGAAAAACTTCTCAAGTAATTTCCTTTTATGCAGTACGATCCGATAAAGGCTGTGCTCGGCAAATTTTTCAACCGAAGGGTATGGCTGCGCAAACTTTTTTACAGATTGCTTGATACGTTGTTGTTGCGTACATGGCATGTTCATCAGGCATTGCGGGTGTTCTTCCGTAGCAAAGGCGTGCAAGCCAGGGTGTTGGATGCCGGTAGCGGTTTCGGACAATACAGTTGGTACATTGCAAGCCGCAAACCCCAATGGGACATTACCGGTATTGAGATAAAAGAGGAGCAGGTGCAGGACTGTAATATGTTTTTTGCCAGGGCCAATCGTTCCAATGCGCGTTTTGAACTGGGTGATCTTACCCGGTATATGATGCCAGAGCATTTTGATTTGATCCTTTCGGTGGATGTAATGGAGCACATAGAAGAAGATGTAACTGTTTTTCGCAATTTTTATCATAGTCTGAAGCCCGGCGGTGAGCTTCTGATCAGCACACCCTCCGACCAGGGCGGATCCGGTGTGGAGCATGAGCACGACAGCTCTTTTATTGAAGAGCATGTGCGCGATGGCTATTCGCCCGAAGAGATAACCGGTAAACTTCATCTGGCCGGATTTGAAAAAGTTGATGTAAAATACACCTATGGATGGCCGGGAAAGATTTCCTGGAAATTTTCCATGAAATATCCCATACTTTTACTGGGGGTATCACGTTTGTTTTTTGTCCTGCTACCAGTATATTATCTGCTGGTGTTTCCGGGTTGTTTGTTGCTCAATTATCTGGATATAAAACTTCATCATCAACGTGGTACCGGCTTGCTGGTAAGGGCGTTGAAATAACAATGATACGGCTTTGAACTTCCCCTTTTATATCGCCAGAAGATATCTGTTTGCACGTAAGTCGCAGACAGCAGTCAATGTATTAACCCTCGTGGCGGTTGTAGGCGTGAGTTTCGGCACCATGGCCCTGGTGGTGGTGTTGTCGGTTTTCAATGGTTTCGAAAAGCTTATTCTTTCTTTGTTCAATGCGTTTAACCCCGACATGGAGATTCGCCTTGTGGAGGGTAAGAGTTTTTCCATTGAAGATTTTCCTGCAGATCAGATAAGGCAGATCCCGGGTGTAATTTATCTGGGAGAGGTATATGAAGAAACCGCTTTGCTGATGTATCGCGACCGGCAGCATATAGTTAAATTGCGGGGAGTAGATGAGTATTATCAGCAAATAACCGGGCTGGATACCATGTTGCTGGAAGGTGCTTTTCAACTCTATTCGGGCGATATGGCCAATCTGGTGCTGGGGCAGGGGGTTGCCTGGGTGTTGGGAGCCAATATCAACGATTTCCTCAACCCTCTCACCATTTATTTACCACGCAGGGGTAGGGTAAGCGGGCTGCATCCCGCCCAGGCCTTCAACGCCAGTTCAAATTTTGCATCGGGTGTTTTTGGGGTCCAGGCCGAGTTTGACATGGAGTATGTTATTGCACCCATATCGCTGTTGCGGTTTTTGAGCGAATACCCCAATCAGGTTACCTCTGTGATCCTGGGGGTAGATCCTGCGGTCAACCAACGACAGTTGCAACGTCAGATTGCTGCAGTGGCCGGGCCGGAATATATTGTAAAGAACCGCCTGCAACAGGAGGAGTTCCTCTATAAGGTGATGCGATCGGAAAAATGGGCCATTTACCTGATCCTGACCTTTATTTTGCTCATTGCAGCTTTTAATATCACCGGAAGTCTTACCATGCTGGTGCTGGAAAAACGACAAGATATCAGCATTCTGCGAAGCATGGGTGCTTCTTTGCAAACCATCAGGCGCATTTTCCTCTTCGAAGGGCTTCTGATTGGAATTGGAGGTGCATTATTGGGTATTGTGCTGGGCGGGTGGGTAAGCTGGTTGCAGATCCGTTTTGGCATCATCCGCATACAGGCAGAAGGCACTTTTATAATAGATTCTTATCCGGTAGTAGTAAATGGGCTCGACTTCCTGTTGGTTTTTGTTACCGTATCGCTGATTGCACTCCTTGCCTCAGCCTTGCCTGTTCAGAAAATTAATGACCTTACAAAGTGAGGTATAATTTCTTTTTACCTGTTAAAAATCCCCATTAATAATATCCGGACATGGATTTATTGGTATATGTTGGTTTGTAAATATTTTAAATATAGCCTTGATATTGATTTTTTGCGGGCAAATCTTCCTTCATTTTTTGTCTTATAGCAACAATTTGTCTAACTTTGGGCGCATATCAAAGCAGTAAGTTGACAGTCAGAGGAAAAGTCGGCTCTCCGCTGAAAATATGCCATAACCAAAATTAACCTTTACCCAATCAACACATGAAGAGAATATTACTACCTAAAAGGGAAGGCTACTTCCTACCCTTACATTTTCTGGCCATTGCCATCGTTTTAATCTTTTCCCATTCGCTTACCGCACAAACCCGCATTGATCTGGCTGCAGATGTCACCCAGACCCAGGTAGTGCGATCTGATGCCCAGCAGCTAAAGATTGTATACAGCTTCGACCAGATGCAGAGTTTTGATGTGAGAACTCCGGCTGGCGACTTTCATGAACTAATTCTCAGCAAGGGATATTCTGTTGGAGCACTGGGCACACCCCGTCTTCCTGCCGCAAAAGACCTTATCGAGATTCCCTTTGGAGCAGAGGTTGAGGTGCAGGTGCGCAATTTTACCATGCGTGAATATCAGCTGAGCGATCTGGGCCTTACCCAGCGTATTATGCCAGTGCAGCCCTCTTTGCGCAAAGACATGGAGGCGGAAGATGTTCCCTTTGAATATTTACCCGAGGCTTACCTTCAGAATCGTTTTTCTGACCAGGAACTGGCACAGGTAGAGGTGCTGGGAGTATTGCGCGGTATGCGCCTTGCCCGCCTTACCGTGGCCCCGGTTCGCTACAACCCCGTTGCAGGTACCCTTCAGGTGTATAATGATATTGAGGTGGAGATTAATTTCAAAGGCGCTGATGCGCAGCTTACAGAGTATGTGAAGGCGTCCACTTTCTCTCCGTATTTCGATGTGCTCTATTCACAAATACTCAATACACCCGACACTCGTAATGTCTTCGACAATCACCCTGATCTTACCAAGAACCCCATCAAGATGCTGGTGGTATCTCACAGGGAGTTTGAAGCTACTTTACAGCCCTACCTGGAGTGGAAAACCCAGCAGGGCTTTTTCCTCACGGTAGCTTATACCGATGTGATCGGAACTACTGCCGCAGCTATCCAAAGCTGGATCCATGCTCAATACAATGCGGCAACACCCGACAATCCCGCCCCCACCTTCCTGGTGCTGGTAGGCGATGGTTCTAAAGTGCCCGCTTCTGCCATTGGTTCTTCCTCCAATGTGGTAACCGACCTATATTACGCATCGGTGGATGGCGATTACTTCCCCGAGATGTATTACGGCAGGCTCTCTGCCCGTAACCCGCAGGAACTGCAAAACCAGATAGATAAGATCCTTTACTACGAGCGCTACGAGTTTACCGACCCCACCTACCTTGATAAGGTAACCCTCATTGCAGGGGCGGATGGTTCCTGGAACCCTGTAATTGGGCAGCCCACAGTGCATTATGGCACTCAGAATTATTTCAATGCGGCCAATGGGTTTTCCACCGTAAACACCTACCTGACCAACTATACCGGATGCTACGACAACGAACGCATTTCTGTAAGTCTTATCAATTTTACAGCCCACTGTTCACCCACTTCATGGTCGAGCCCCACCCTCAACGTTATTGATGTGCATAACATGACCAATACGGGCAAGTACCCGTTGGCAATTGGAAACTGCTGCCAGAGTGCATTGTTTAGCCATACTGAAAGTATTGGTGAAGCATGGCTACGCGCAGCCAACAAAGGAGCGGTAGCTTATGTGGGTTCTGCCCCCAACTCCTATTGGTTTGAAGACTTTTACTGGGCTGTGGGAGCATTCCCAATTACGGGTAATAATGGCGGCTATGTGCCCACTGCAGCAGAAACTACCCTGGGGGCTTATGATGCGCCCTTTGTTTCAGACTATCTTGCTGTGGCCGCCCTCAAGTTTGTGGGCAACCTGGCCGTTACCGTGGTAGATGTGATGAATTATCCCAGCCACTCCAGCCCGCTGTATTACTGGCAGGCTTACCATACCTTCGGCGATCCCTCCACCTACATTTACCTGACTCAGGGTAGCGACAATGTGGTTTCGCATATGCCCATTGTGCCTATCGGCCTGGATACTTATACTGTAGAAGCTCTTCCCGGATCGTATGTAGCCATTTCCAAAGATGGTGTATTGCACGGTGCTGCCTTTGTAGGCCCCGATGGAGAAGTTGAAGTGCCAATTGAGCCCATTATGGACGGAGGTGATGTACTTATCGTTGTTACCAAGGCACAGTACAAACCTTATATGGAAACCGTTCCTGCTGCAGCGCTTGAAGGTCCCTTTGTGGTGCTTGGCTCCTATGAGGTTAACAACGACCAGCAGGCTTTTGTATACGGACAAACCGCAACCATACATGTAACGGTGAAAAACGTTGGTGCCGATGATGCTACAGGCATTACAGGTACCCTGTATATCGACAATCCGTATTTCTCTGTAGTGAATACCGAAGCCGTAACTTTCGGCGATGTGGATGCAGGCGAAACGGGCAATACAGCCACCGTACAGAATGCATTTACCATTGCTTTATCTGCAGAGGTGCCCGACCAATACCAGGCAACTTTTGTACTAACCCTAACCGATGGTCAGGACCAATGGCAGTCGAACCTGAGGGCCACTGCTCTTGCGCCTCAGATTGTATTCGAACAGCTAACCATACAGGATAGCGGTCAGCTCAATCCGGGTGTGCTGGATCCGGGCGAATCTGCTCAAATGATCATAGGATTGAAGAATGTGGGTCATGCAGCTACCCAGGAAGTATTGGTGCAGGCTGCCAGCAGCAGCCCATGGCTCAGCCTTCAGCAGCAGGGAGTAACACTGCCTGCACTGGAACCCGCTGCTACGGCAACAGCTTCCTTTGCGGTAACAGCTTCCTCAAGCACACCCCCAGAATCACCGGCACAGATCAACTTTGCTGCCACTACCGGATTGTATACCTTTACCGATAGCCGTCAGATCATTATCGGACAAGCCCCGGTGTATGATGGAGGCGATATCCCCACCACCTTCAACACAGCCCCCACCACGGCACAGAGTGCCCAGGAACCCGGTATCCTTAATGTTACCATTCCGCAAGGTGCTGTAATCACCGGCGTAGATGTGGAGTATAAAATGACAGCACAGGGAGGCGCATGGACCAGTGAGCAGCGCTCATTTATCCGCTGCGTTTCTCCAGGGGGTACCACCGAAAGCCAGGTATATTCAGGCTCTGGAAACTCAGCCGGAACCCAAACCTACAGCCGTACCGGTCTGAATATTGCCAACAATGTGGAAGGCGGTGGAGAGATCACTTTCGAACTTCATGCTTTCCGCACCTGGGGTGGCTCTGGATCCAATACCCAATACAACTTTGTAGGCAACAACACCTGGAAGGTGATTGTACACTACGAACTGCAAGGATACAGCGCTACTTTCAATGTAACCGACACACAAGGTGCGCCTATTGCTGATGCTGTACTTACCTTTGACGGCTATGTTCAGACCCCGGGTGTTTACCATGTCTCTGGCCTGGAAGATGGTATCTTTGACTGGAGTTTGGAAAAAGATGGCTATGACACAAAAACCGGGCAGGTAAACATCGATGGGCAAAATGTTGTGGTGGACGTGGTGATGAGCCTTACCCCCATTACCTACAAGGTGAACTTCCTTATCAATGATAATTTTGGTAACGTGGTGAATGGAGCAACCATTACCATTGGAGGAGATACCCACGATGCAGGTGCCTATTCTATTCCAGGTCTTGTATCAGGTATGCATAGTTTCAGTATCACTCATGCCGACTACCACCCCTTCACTGGTAGTATCCTGATCACCAACCAGGATGTGGATGTGAATGTTACCCTCATTCATATCACCACCGATCTTAATGATGTTGCTCAGGAACCCAGCTTCCTTGTTTATCCCAACCCCACCCGTGGTAAGTTAACCCTGGCAATCAACGGCCACAACAAAGGGTTTACCTATACCTTGAGCAACTACCAGGGCCAGGTAATCCGCAAACAAAGTTGGGATCATACAAATCCTATCGAACAATTTAACATTGATCTTGAGGGCTTTGCTGCAGGAATTTATTATCTTCGTCTTGACTTTGAGAATCATACCCACATTGAAAAAATTGTATTGAAATAAATCAGCACCAGGGAAGACTGAAGGCAAGAAAGTGCCCTTCAGTCTTCCCTTGCTCTAATCAACTTTTCCCTAATTAACCCAAACCACATTATGAAGAGAATTACCTTTGCACTTGTTTTTGTTTTTCTGGGGGTATTGTATCCTGTACTTGCCCAGAGAAGCTGGACCGGCATCAACAATGCTCGTCCTGCACCTGCTGAGATCCGACTGGTAAGCAGCGATATACAGCAAACCACCATTCAGTTCAGTCTTGATGGATTTTTTGAAACCCTTGTGCGCACTCCACAGGGCCTGGAGAATATCATTTCTCTTGACAATGGAGTGCTGATTACTGAGCGCGGTATGCCCGATCTGGCCAAGCTCTACACCTCCATTATCATCCCCGACCTTTATGCCATGGAGGTAAATATCGTGGATGCACAATATGTAGAGTTTACCCAGGTAGCTGTGGCTCCTTCCAAGGGACACTTTACCCGCGATATCCGTCCCGACGATGTACCCTTTACCTATGGCGATGTATATAACGAAGATGCCTTCTGGCCGGGAAATCTGGCACAGTTGGAGGAGCCTTTTATCATGCGCGATTTTCGTGGTCAAACCGTTACGGTTTTCCCCATCCAGTACAATCCTGTGCAACAAACCCTGAGAGTTTATACCGATATTACCCTGGAGGTAAAATCTACAGGATTGCCCGGAGCGGAACCCCTTGTTCGCACCCGCGATCAGATCCGCATGGAAAGCGAATTTAACAAGATCTACAACCGATTCTTCCTCAATATGCAATCGGCAGAGAAAAGCTATCCTTTGCTCAGTGGAGAAGAAGGAAGTATGCTTATCATCGCTTTCGACAGCTTTATGGATGCCATGCAGCCTTTTGTTGACTGGAAAAGACAAACGGGCCGCAAAACTGTGATGGTTTCCAAAACCGAAGCCGGTGCCACACCTGCCGCCATCAAGGCTTATGTTCAGAACTATTTCAACAACAACGACGATTTTGCATACCTTTTGCTGATTGGCGATGGTCCGCAAATCCCTCCCATGACCACCAGCAACGGGCATTCCGACAATGCATATGGCTTCCTGGTAGGCAACAACTCTTACAACGATATTTTTGTGGGAAGATTCTCTGCCGAAACCCCTGCTCAAGTAGAAACCCAGGTGCAGCGTATGATAGAATACGAAAGAGACCTCAACGAAGCCGACACCTGGCTCGCCAACGGTATTGGTATTGCCAAGAATGAAGGTACCGGGAACGGCCATAATGGTGGAGAAAACGATTATGTGCACATGAATTTCATTCGCGATACGCTTTTGAACTTCACCTACAATGTGGTTACCCAGCGCTACGATGGCAATGTGCCTGGTATTCCCAATACCACTGCTGCTGCTATTTCCGGCGATATCAACTCAGGCTCCGGTATCATCAATTTTTGCAACCACGGTTCTGTAACCGGATGGAGTGTTGCCAACTACAACATCAGCCATGTAAACCAGCTTACGAATGTGGGTAAACTCCCCTTTATCTGGTCGGTTGCCTGTGTAAACGGAAACTTTGTAAGCAACTTCTGCTTTGCTGAAGCATGGATGCGTGCCACCCACGATGGACAGCCCACCGGAGCCATCGGCACCATGATGTCTACCATCAACCAGGCCTGGACTCCTCCTATGACCGGGCAGGACGAAATGGTAACCCTGCTGGCCGAGCAAAGCATTTTTGGACACCAGACCATCAAACGCACCTTTGGAGGTATTTCCATCAATGGTAGTATGTCGATGATCCCTTCCCATGGTAGCTCAGGGATAGAAACACACGAAACCTGGGTGCTTTTTGGAGATCCCACACTGATGGTAAGAACCGCTGCACCTGTAGCTTTTGATATTTCCTATAACCCCGTAATCCTGATCGGAACCACCTCTTTCGAAGTGCAGATCGACAACGCCGAGGGCGCTTCTGTGGCACTTACCTATTTCGATGAGGCAGAAGAAAGCAGAGTTATAGTAGGACGAGCCTATGTGCAAGATGGTACTGCCACGGTTGAATTTGATGTGGACATCGCTGAGCCCATGAATCTTACCCTTACGGTAATGGGTTTCAACAAGGTAACCTATATCAATGAGCAGATTGAGGTAATTCCTCCCGATGGGCCCTATGTGGTTTTAGACAGTTTCCAGGCTAACAACGAAAGTGGTGCTTTTGTATATGGTACTACGGTTCCCGTAAATGTTACCCTAAAGAATGTGGGTGTTGACGATGCCACCAACGTATCGGCCACCATCCTGATCGATGATCCTTATTTTACTCTCAATACCACTGGTGCGGTAAGTTTTGGTACTGTAAACACTGGCGAAAACAACACTGCAACGGTAGAGAATGCTTTCAGTTTTACTGTAGCCGATAATGTACCTGATCAGTATCGTGCCAGCATGGTAATCGAAATTACCGATGGAGAAAGCACATGGCAATCGAACATGCGCTTTACTGCTGCTGCACCCAAACTGGAGTTCCTTGCTCTTACAGTGGTTGATGATGGCCAGCTGAACCCCGGATCCCTGGATCCAGGTGAAATAGCTGACCTGGTTCTGCAGGTGAAAAATACCGGCCATGCCGCCAGTCTGCCCATTAGTGTGCTGGCAACTACTTCCAGCCCATGGCTTACGTTTATTCAGCAGAATGCCCAGCTGGATGCCCTGGCACCCCAGGCCACAGGCGATGCGGTATTTACTGTTACGGCCAGCAATGTAACACCTGCCGAAACTCCCGCTACCATTGATTTTGCAGCTACCACAGGCCAGTATGCCTTTGCCGATAGCCGCCAGATCATCATCGGCCAGGCTCCTGTGTACGATGGTGGAGATATCCCAACTACCTTCAATACCAGCCCTAACACTTCTACCCCTGCAGGCCAGCCTGGTGTGCTTACGGTGACCATTCCCCTGGGTGCTGTGATCACTGGTGTGGATGTGGAATACAAAATGACAGCGCAAGGTGGTGCATGGATGAGTGAGCAGCGCTCCTACATACGTTGCGTTTCCGAGGGTGGAGTTGCAGAAGCACAGATTACCAATGGTCCTGCCAGCAACAGCGCAGGCACACATACCTACAACCGCACCGGCCTTAGCATTGCCAATGGTGTGCAGGGTGGGGGTGAAGTAACCTTCGAATTGCATCCTTTCCGCACATGGGGTGGATCGGGCACCAATACCCAATACGGCTTCGTTAACAACAACTCATGGAAAGTGATCGTACATTACGAAATTCCCGGACTGAGTGTTAATTTCGTGGTGAAAGACAACCAGGGCAACAGCATTACCGATGCGGTACTTACGTTCGACGGACAAGTACACACCCCTGGTGTTTACACCGTTACGGGACTCGAAGAAGGTACATTTGCCTATACCCTCACCAAAGCAGGTTATTCAACCATACATGGCGAAGTTGAGGTGGTAAACTCCAATGTGGCCATTGAAGTGATGATGCAACCCGTATTTAAGGTGCAGTTTACTATAGACGATAATTTTGGCAACATTGTAGAAGGTGCTGCCATTACCATTGCAGGCAATACCCACGATGCCGGTCAGTATGTTATTGATGAGGTGGGCAATGGGTTCCATGCCTTTACCATCGAACATGCCGATTACCATACCTTTACCGGTAATATCTTCATAAACAACAAAGATGAGGAGATCAGTGTAACCCTTATCCATATTACCACCGATGTGGCCGACCTTGCAGAAGGTTTGCAGGTGAATATCTTCCCCAACCCCACCCGCAATCAGTTCAGTGTAACCCTTCAGGGCGCAGATCAGGGTGCCAGAATCAGCCTTACCAACCAACAGGGACAGGTTGTGGAAAGCCGCACCATTGATACCTTCGCAAAACAGGTTACCTTTAACATGGAAGGATTGGCCCAGGGAGTATACTATCTGCGCATTGAAACTTCTCAGGGAGTTCAGATGCACAAAGTAGTGCTTCAATAAGCCTTTGAATGTATTTGCAGATTTTTGTGCCGCCCCGGATTTTTCCGGGGCGGTTTTTTTATGGGGGGGGATCCAGTAACGTTTTTAACTGTGCTTCCTTGCGCCCAAATCGGGCAGATGTGTGAGCAGTTTCTTTAGCGATGACTGCCAAACTCACGGAGCTACTTCCAGTCACCCTGCGAGTAAAGAGGGAGTTTGAAAGGGTTCAACCATAATAGCCGTAGTTGCAACCTACGGTAAATGATACAGCAGCAAACACGCAACCCTGAAGGGGTTCAACAAATTTTTATGGTGTTTTTGCAGGGTATGATTTATTGCCCGCATAGCACAATTTCATTTTCCTGGAGCTTGCAGGATAAGGAGCGGTTTTAAAATGTTCAACCCTTTCAGGGTTGTTGCATACGTGTGCCACGTTCCCCACGGGTTTCACCCGCGGCTATTGTTGTTAAACCCTTTCAGGGTTTTGGGTGGTGCTGTACCTGCCTGTGGCTTTAATTGGCCAGGGATCAGGAGGATGAAATTCCCACACCATTCCAATTGAAATATTTTATATATCGCAGTCAGAATTTCGTTCTTTGGTTTTGCTTTGTGTGTCTGGATTTGCCGCCCACAGTCATGGCCAGCCCGAACTGATACAACAAACAAGCTACTATCCGTTCGGTATGACCCTTCAGCAGCACAATTACTCCGGCCCCTTCGGTGAACAAAACAAGATGCTTTACAACAGTAAGGAGTGCAATTTACGGTAAATGATATAGCAGCAAATAGGGAACCCTGAAAGGGTTCAACCACAATAGCCGTAGGTGCAACCTACGGTAAAGGATACAGCAGCAAACACGGAACCCTGAAGGGGTTCAATAAATTTGCGTGATATTTTTTGCAGGGTATGATGTATAGCACCCAAAGCACAATTTCATTTTCCTAAAGCTTGCAGGATAAGGAGCGGGTTTGAAACGTTCAACCCTTTCAGGGTTGTGGCATACGGGTGGCACATTCCCCACGGGTTTCACCCGCGGCTATTGTTGTTAAACCCTTTCAGGGTTTTGGGTGGTGCCATGATAGGGGGTTGGGTATAAACCCCATACATCATCAATCTAAGTTATAGAAAAAAAATCTGCAACTTTTCGCCGATGAAACGAACATGTTTGCGAATTAACACAAACATCCAAAAAACTTGCATGAGCACTGCGGCTTACAAAACACAATGAACCGAAGCTCGACGCTGTTAACAATGACATGCAAGTTCCCCCGCAAGTTTTCTCAACATTGAATTCCCTGCCCTTTGGATCGGGAGATAGGAGAGACACCCAACTTTACACCATGGGTAATGGTTTCCGGAATTCTTCGTAACTTGTTGATGCAAAATATTCTTTCGATTTGCCTGGCCAGGTCAGCGGCGCAAGAAGATTGTGATTAATTTTGCAGCATACCCGCCTGTCGGGCTTTTGTGTACACCCTTTTTCCCTGATAATACCATGGCCGATCTGCAAAAACTCGAACAGGACATTTTTCGCATCGACAACGAGGATGAGTTTAACCGGGTTGCCCTGGAGGTCTTCCGGTTTCAGTACGATCATAACGGGGTTTACCGGCGGTTCTGCGATGCACTGGGCAAAAAACCCTCACCATCTGGCAGCTATCAGGATATTCCCTTTATGCCCATAGAGTTTTTCAAACAACACAAAATATTGAGCGTGGCCCACACTCCGGACCTGGTTTTTTCTAGCAGTGGCACTACAGGTATGCAAACCAGCAGTCATTATGTGCACAAACCGGCACTATACATCCGCAGTTTCATGGAGTCATTTCGCATGTTTATGGGCGAACCATCCGATTACCATATCCTGGCATTGTTGCCCGGCTACCTTGAGCGGCAGGGCTCATCGCTTATATATATGGTAAATCACCTTATTGAAGAGAGCCGCAGCAACCATAGTGGCTTTTATCTGCACGATGTTGAAGGATTGGTGCAAAAAGTAAAGGCATTGCACGATGACCCTCGCAAGGTATTGTTGCTGGGTGTAAGCTTTGCTCTGCTGGATATGTCGGAGAGGTACCGTGTGGAGCATCCGCGTTTGCTGGTAATGGAAACGGGAGGAATGAAAGGAAGACGAAAAGAGATGATCCGCAGTGAGTTGCACCAGGCTCTTTGCCAGGCATTTGGAGTGAAAAGGATCTGTTCTGAATATGGAATGACCGAATTGCTTTCGCAGGCCTGGTCGCTGGGCGATGGGGTATTTGTGTCTCCGCCCTGGATGCGGGTGCTTGCCCGCGACGTAAACGACCCCCTTTCGAGGGCTGCCCGGGGCGCCAGCGGCGGATTGTCGGTAATTGATCTGGCCAACCTGTATTCGTGTAGCTTTATTGCTACCCAGGATCTGATGAAGGAGCTGCCTGGGCAAAGCTTTGAAGTATTGGGACGATTCGACAGCAGCGATATCAGAGGTTGTAATCTGATGATCGCATAATACAAGTTCTTATATATCGCATCGATCGGGGTGTTTAATTTTAAACCCCACCCCATTGGTCAGGAAAATTTGTTTATTTTTGGAAGATAAAACTTGATCGAAATATTTGTGGAAACAGAGTATCCGGGAAAATACAGGGGGAAAGGTTACCCATTATTCATATGGTTTCTGGGAGCAGCAATGATGCTGTTCAGTGCCTGCTCCTGGTATGCTCCCCGTTTGCCCTATGCCCATGAGGGTGTACTGGATGCAAAACAGATGTGGCAGCAGAAGCCGGGCATATACTCCCTGAAAGGTGCATGGATGTTTTATCCTATGCAACTGCTGCAGCCTGAAGATATTTCAGAAGAGACCACTGCATTTCAGGTTTGGGTGCCCGGTTTCTGGTCAGAGAAACAGTTTAAAACCTTTCCACAGCCCATAACACATGGTACCTATCATCTCAGGCTTGTCAACCACGGTTTGCCGGGTGTGTTTTATGTTCGTAACAATGACATTTTGTGTGCCTTCCGCGTTTTTGTAAATGGAAGAGAGGTGATGAGCGGAGGCCAACCCGGTGCCACAAAGAGCGAGGAAAAGCCTTATGCAGGCCCTTCCATTGCCCGTGTAAACATGCCTTACGATACACTGGACATTGTTATACAGGTTTCCAACCACCATTATAAAGATGGGGGTATTTTTCAGGCATTGGAACTGGGGCAGGATGCCATGGTTATTTCTGACCAGATCAGGCGCATTGGGTTAGATGTTTTCCTGGCCGGTGCATTGCTCATCATGGCATTTTATTACCTGCTGTTGTTTTTCGTGTTCAGAAACGATAGAGCATCGCTGTGGTTCAGTTTATTTATAATGGTCATTGCTCTGCGCACTGCAGTAATTGGGCAGCGTACTCTGCTGCTGTGGTTACCTGATTTGTCGTGGGAACTCTTAATCAAACTCGAATTTTTAACCTTTTATACTTCACCCATATTCTTTGCACTCTATTTCCAGTCCGTTTTTCCGCGCAATGCACGGACCTGGATCACCAGGGTAGCACTGGTAGGAGGCTCTCTTTTCTCTTTGCTTGTAGTAGTGATGCCTGCACCCGCCTTTTCAAGAACATTGCCATTTCATCAGTACTACATCATCGCTCTTGGTCTTTTGATCCTTTCCAGGGCAGTAGTTGCCCACTGGAAGAAAGAGGAAGGAGCCGGGATATTCCTTTTCGGAGCTGCGATGATCTTCCTTGCCATGACCCACGATATCCTGCAATCGGTGCTGAATATCTCAGGGAAGGAGATCTTTCCGGCCGGTCTGTTGATCTTTATTTTCAGCCAGTCGTATGTGCTCTCGCGAAAATTCTCAGGGATCAGCAAAAAGAACGAAGAGCTCTATAAGCAGCTGGAATATAGTAAGAAGAACCTGGAGATTGTGGTAGAAACCCGGACCCGTGAGCTCATACAGCAAAAAAATCTGCTCATGGAGACCAATGAGGAGCTGGAGCAGCAAAAACGGATGTTGATATCGCAGAGCGAAGCAGTGGAAGAGATCAACGAGCTGCTGGAGAAGGAGAAAGAGAAGACCGATGAGCTTTTGCTCAACGTTCTGCCTAAACACATTGCCGACGAGCTGAAGCTTTACAGCAAATCCCTGGCCCACAGTTATCCCCTGGTAAGTGTACTCTTCGTTGACTTTGTAAGGTTTTCGGAGTTCTCTGAGAAGATCGATCCGGGCGTATTGCTGAAGGACCTGCATTTCTATTTTGCCAACTTTGATGATGTGGCCCGAAAGTACAACCTTGAAAAGATCAAGACCATTGGCGATGCCTACATGTGTGCAGGAGGATTGAGGGAGAGTGCCGATGAGCGTGATGTAATTGCCACTGTGGCCGCCGCACTGGAGATAAGCCAGTTTATTATTGCCAACCGCGAGGATCGTCTTTCTATTGGAGAATACGCACTGGAATGCCGTATCGGTATCCACACCGGGCCCGTTATTGCTGGGGTGGTGGGCAAATCAAAATTTGCATTCGACATCTGGGGGCCCACCGTAAACATTGCCAAGCGCATGGAAACGGCCTGCGAACCAGGTAAGGTAAACATCTCTGAAGATACCTGGGAGTACGTTAAGGATCACTTTGAATATACCTCCAGGGGAATGATCAGCATGAAGCACAAGCAGAACATGGAGATGTTTTATGTGGATGGAATCAAAAGGCCGTCATAAGGGGTCCAATGCCATGGGCCACCAATAAAGCTCCTGCCGTAAGTTCAAGTTTCCACCCCATCCCTTCTCCAAACTGTTTGCCCAGAAGCAGCCCGATAAAAGAGAAAAAAAGAATTACCAGTCCGAGGCTTATGGCAAAATAGCCTGGGTTGAGATGTTGGTAATGGATGGCAACCCCTGCAAAAAACAGGTTCACCCCCAGTGCCAGTGCCAGCGCCAGTGCCACAGAGAAATAGGATATCTCGAAGATTTTCAGCTGAGCTTTCTTTTGCCAGCCATGCAGTATAATCCGCATCCCTGTTATGGTATAAAAAAGGAAGGAGATCCAGGGATAAGCTGCTTCTTCAATCCTTCCTTCTACCCAGGAGGCTGCTGTTTTGCCGGTAAAGAACATGAGAACGGCAAAAACAGCAAAGAGGAAAGCTGTTTTCATAGGCACTCCGGGGCTCAGCTTTTCTGCTGCACAGGCATTGCTCACGCTCACTGAGAAGTGTTGCATGCCCAGGGCCAGAGGGATTACCAGGTAAAGAAACAGGGGGTGGGAGGTGATCATGATTGGGGGTTTACGGAAACAGATTCAATTTTAAGGAGAGAAAGAATTTTCTCCAGTCCTTCCTGGTCGGTTGTGTCAAAGGCGGCCAGCTCTTTACTGTCCACATCCAGCACCCCCATGATCTGCCCATGGATGTTTCTGATGGGTACTACAATTTCGCTGTTGGAGCGGCTGTCGCAGGCGATATGGCCAGGAAATTCATGCACATTGGGCACCACAATGGTATTTCCGGCATCGATGGCTGCCCAGCAAACACCGGTGTGGCGTGCCAGCAGCTGGCAGGCAACCGGCCCCTGGTAGGGGCCGGCTATCAGCTCGCCTTTGTCCAGCAAATAAAATCCTGTCCAGAAGAAGAGGTCCATTTTATGGTGCAGCACAGCCACAATGGTGGCCATCTGCGAAAGGGTGTTGCCGGGTTTGGCCAGCAGTGCTTCCAGCTGGGTGTAGATTCGTTCGTATCTTCCTTGGTTTTGTTTTGCGTTCATAGAGTATGTATTGGATAAGAAAGGGAACCTCCCTTCCGAAACAAAAAGCAAAAATACAAACTATTGTTCAACTCAGGCTCTTTCCAGTTCAACGGTAAAATGCCTCATGATGGGAGCCTCATGTACAATTCTGAAACCTTTTGTAATGGTATCGCGGCGTTGCCATATGTTGGCCAGGGCTGCTGCAATGTAGTCCATATGGTTGTTGGTATATACCCTGCGGGGTATTGCCAGGCGCAGCAATTCCAGGTTAGGATAGCGGTTTTCGCGTGTAATGGGGTTTCGGTCGGCCAGCAGGGTGCCAATCTCCACTCCCCTTACCCCAGCTTCGATGTAAAGTTCTACTCCCAGGGTTTGAGCAATGTATTCCTCCCTGGGTACATGAGGAAGAAATTTTTTGGCATCTACAAAAACAGCATGTCCACCTGTTGGTTCCTGAATGGGAATGCCATAGCTTCGCAGTTTCTGCCCCAGGTAGGCCACCTGTCCGATACGTGCTTCAAGGTAGTCAAATTCGGTGCCTTCCATAAGGCCTTGCGCCAGTGCTCCCAGGTCGCGCCCCGCCAAACCTCCATAAGTAAGGTACCCCTCGTACATGATGTTGAACATACTGGCCTTTTCGAATAAATCCTTGTCGCGCAGAGCAATGAAACCGCCAATGTTTACGATGGCATCTTTTTTACTGCTCATGGTGGCAGCATCTACATAAGAGAACATCTCACCCACAATTTCGCGGATGGTTTTGTGTCCATAGCCTTCTTCGCGGATTTTGATAAAATAGGCGTTCTCGGCAAAGCGTGCAGCGTCAAACACAGGCATAATGCCATATTTGCGGCACAGTGCCGAAACCTCCCTGATGTTTTGCATGGAAACGGGTTGCCCTCCTGAGGTGTTGCAGGTTACCGTAATGATGCACAGAGGAATTTGTTCTCTGGGATATTTCCGGAACACATCTTCCAGCTTTTCCAGGTCGATGTTGCCCTTGAAGGGGTGGTACTCCGATGTGTTGCATGCTTCATCGATGGTGCAGTCGATGGCCCGTGCCCGGCGATACTCGATATGACCTTTGGTAGTATCGAAGTGCGAGTTGCCCGGCACCACATCATTCTCTTTGATCAGTGCAGAAAACAAGACATTTTCAGCAGCCCTGCCCTGGTGGGTGGGTAAAAAATAGGGCATTCCCAGAAGCTCATTGATCACATTTTTAAGTTTGTGAAAAGAGAGTGATCCGGCATAGCTTTCGTCGCCCAGCATGATCTCCGACCACTGGTAGTGGCTCATGGCACCTGTGCCAGAGTCGGTGAGAAGATCCACAAAAACCCGGTCGCTGCGAAGGTTAAACAAATTGTAGCGGGCCTCGCGGATCCATTGCTCACGTTCCTGCCGACTGCTACGATACAAAGGCTCTACAACCTTTATTTTGTAAGGTTCTGCATAGGGTAATTCCATAGCATTATTGACTTTTATGTTATGATAAGGGTGAAATCGGATATAGAAAAAAGGAAGGAGGGCAGCAAGGCTGCCTGAAACTCAATAGGTGTCGCGCCGCTTAATGTTGCGGTAAACCTGAAATGCAATAGGGGCGATAGGGATGTATACCACTGTAATGATTGTTTGAGTTGAGGCAAATTTAAAAAATATTGCTTTATTACAAAACCAAAACCTCACCGTTTTTGTTGAATAGCAGATCATTGCAAACAAATACATTGTATTGAAGCGTTGCATATGTCAGTGTGCTGTTGTTCTAGCGATACCAGCTGCCTGGGTTTGTGGAGTGAAGGTGAAAAGATGTTAGTCTAAGAAAAGTGTATGCTGGTGATAAAAAAAATTATTTTCACAAAAGTAAAAATCAAATGATATTATTTTCTAACTTTACAATTATAGCTTAAAAGGCCCATAAAAAATATAAAATGTTGCACTTGAATAAATATTGCTGCTGCTGTTGTTGTAAGGATACTTTACATGCAATGGCAGAGCTTTGTTTTGATTGATACCAGGTATTGAATTATTGTTTCAAAACTCCTCCCTTGCGTGTGTAAGTGGAGGAGTTTTCTTTTTTGATAAAAACCACATTATGGAAAATATAAGATCTTTCGCCGAAAAACTATTTCATGAGCATACCTCAGAGGTTTGCTACATGCCTTGCAAAACCGACAGCAACCGGTTTATCAACGATGTAATTCAGTTGCTTTTCCCGCTGGATGTTCCTCGCACCACCGAGGAGTATATGCTCCGGTTCAGGGATTCTGAATTGCAGCTGCGCCGATTGTTGTATTCGCTGCGCACCCTGCTTGCAGAGGATCCCTCTCTGCTGATCCGCGATTTCTATGGGGCATTACCCGAAATATACCGGCAGCTGCGCATGGATGCCGAAGCTATCTACAAGTTCGATCCTGCCGCTGCCAGCATACAGGAGGTGGTTCATGCTTACCCGGGGTTTTATGCCATTATGGTATACCGCATCTCTCACCAGATGATCCGGCAAAGAATTCCGGTATTGCCAAGGGTCATCTCAGAGTATGCCCATGGAAAAACCGGGATTGACATCAATCCGGGAGCCCTCATTGGTGATAACTTTTTTATTGACCACGGCACCGGAGTGGTAATCGGAGAAACCACCCAGATCGGGAATAATGTGAAGATCTACCAGGGGGTTACCCTGGGTGCTCTCACGGTGGAAAAATCGCTCGCCGCCACCAAAAGACATCCTACCATCGAAGACAACGTGATCATTTATGCGGGAAGCACCGTGCTGGGTGGAAAAACAGTGATTGGCCACGACTCGGTGATCGGCGGTAATGTCTGGCTTACCGAAAGTGTACCGCCCAATTCAGTGGTATACCATAAGAGCGAGGTAAAGATCCGTTCAGGAAAAAACTTCAATGAACCTGTGAATTTTATTATTTGAACCTTTGCCGGTGCCCGGCTTCCAATTGCATAGGGCATCGCATGCAAAGGCGCAATCTGTACAATACAATTTGTAAGTCTTTTAAACACAATTATTCTCTTTGAACACAACGAGCATGATTCGTTACAAACAAACACGGATGAAAATCATCATGCGAGTTCCATCCGGTCTCATTAAATAAAACTGTTTACGGATGAAAGCAAACACCGTTTTAGATCTTATTGGCAATACGCCCCATCTTCGCATCAATAAACTTTTTTCCAACGATTTCGAGGTATGGATGAAGCTTGAAAAAAACAACCCCGGTGCCAGTATCAAAGACCGCATTGCCCTGAGCATGATAGAAGCTGCTGAGCAAAGCGGAGAGCTCCAGCCAGGAGGTATTATCATTGAACCCACTTCAGGCAACACCGGCATCGGATTGGCTTTGGTTGCAGCAGTGAAGGGCTATAAGGTGGTCCTGGTAATGCCTGAGAGTATGTCGTTGGAGCGTCGCAGGATCATGAAGATTCTGGGTGCAGAATTTGTACTTACCCCCCGCGAGAAAGGGATGAAAGGAGCCATTGAAAAGGCTACTGAGCTGGTGGGCACTACCCCTGGTGCCTGGATGCCCCGTCAGTTCGACAATCCGGCCAACCCCAGGGTGCACCGCGAAACAACAGCACAGGAAATCCTCAACGATTTCCCGCAAGGGTTCGATTACATGATTACCGGAGTGGGCACTGGTGGGCACATCAGTGGCGTAGCCCAGGTGCTCAAAGAGAAGTTCCCCAACATGAAGGTTTTTGCCGTTGAGCCTGCCCTTTCACCCGTAATCAGCGGGGGAGAGCCTGGCCCACACCCCATACAGGGTATTGGTGCGGGGTTTATTCCTCAGGTGCTCGACCGTTCTACCCTCGATGGAGTGATTACCGTTTCGAAGGAAGAAGCGTTTGCTTTTGCACAAAAAGCAGCCATGCAGGAAGGTCTGTTTATCGGGATATCTTCCGGGGCTTCACTGGCAGCAGTGCACAAAAAACTTCCCGATCTACCCGCCGGATCAAGGGTGCTTACCTTTTGCTACGATACTGGTGAGAGATACCTCTCTGTGGAAGGCCTTTTTGAGTAAGCACAGCTTGCAAATCTGCAAAGTATTCTGTTGGTTTTATTGCGTGTTTTTCCCTACCTTTATGGGGAAAGACACGCTTTTTTGTCTGTACGTGTGATTTGACAGACATATGAATTCCAAACACTTTTTTTGAGATGTACACAGCAATTGTAACCGGTGGGGCACAAGGAATTGGTAAAGCCATCAGCATGAAGCTGATGCAGCAAAAGATCTTTGTTTTTGTTTTGGATCATGACAAGGAAGCTCTTGAAGATTTTCAGCATGAGCTCACCACAGATCAAACGCTTTTCCAGGAGCAGGAGCCATTGCCCGCGGATGTTGAATCCGAAGAACGTTTCCCCGGATTTCCGCAGGGCTATTCCGGTTTGCAGATGTGCCGGATGTTGCTGTGCGATGTGGCCGACAGTGGCCGGTTTGCCCGTACCCTTGAAAGCATTGCACAGCAGCGTCCATCCTTGCGATACCTTGTAAACAATGCTGCTGTTGCCGGATTTAAACCCATGGAAGAGTTGAGCCTGGAAGAATGGAATCATGTGCTTGCGGTCAATCTTACCTCCTGTTTCATTGCCACCCGCAGCCTTGCCGACAACCTGCGCCGCAACAAAGGAGCCATTGTAAACCTTTGCAGCACACGGGCCTTTATGTCGGAACCCCACACCGAAGCCTATTCTGCCAGCAAGGGGGGTGTTTTCTCCCTTACCCATGCCCTTGCCATGAGCCTGCAGCCCCATGTAAGGGTAAACAGTATCAGCCCTGGCTGGGTCGATGTTACTCCGTGGCAGAAAAAAAGGCTCCGGAAAACCCCTCACTGGGCAGAGAAGCACCATCTGCAACATCCGGCCGGTCGTATCGGCACGCCCGAAGATATTGCCGAACTATGCTGGTACCTGCTTTCCGATAAAGCCTCATTCATAACCGGCCAAAACTTTATTGCCGATGGCGGTATGACCCGCAAGATGATCTATGAGGAGGAGTGAAGCCGTCAGATCCCTTTAAGTCTTTTGATTTCGTTGAAATGGTCGATGGATTGCTGTTCGAAGCGCTCGCGTGAGGTTTTGCGGTACTCTTCGTATTCCAGGCGAAGCTCATTGAGTTCCTGGGTGCGCTGCGAGGTAATGGTGTAAGATCTCTTAAAAAGGATAAAGATGATGATCAGCAAAATCAATAAGCCAATGATAATTGTCCACAAAAGTAGGTTGTAGAAGGTTTTATTCATGGCAATGCCGAACAGGAACAGGCTGTCGCGCTCTCTTACCGCAGTGTCGCGTTCGGAAAGTGCCTGCGAGAGTTCATTCTGCAGACTTTGTTGGGCCTGGTTCTGATTGCCGATCTGTGTGTTGAGCTCAAGGATAGCAGATTTGGCTACCCGCAAGGAGTCAAGCGAATTGCGCCGAATCTTTTGAAACATATCCTCACGAATGGCTCTGAAATTATTGTAAATATTGGTTCGCTGATGAAGATAGTCGTATTGCTCGCTCAAGGTGCCTTCTTCCAATACTTCTGGCATTGCCTGTGCAAATCCATTGCTTGCCGGGCCCAGCCAAAGGCAACCCAATATGGCTGCAACCCAAAAGGCTTTTACATGTTTTGTCATAGCTTTTACAGTTAAAGTAATTTTCAGGTCATCAAAGTAATGCATTCCTGCACTTAAATTCAACAGGATTTTTACCCGATTATTGTAAAACCTTAAAAACGTACCCTTTTTCCGGGCACCTTTCATGGTCAGCTTGCGGAGAGTTCGCCCTGAGGGCTAAGCTGCTTGATAAAATTGATAGACAATTCGTTGAAAATATCGGGTTTTTCAATATTGACTACATGGCCGCATTTTTCAATGATGGCCAATGAGCGGTTTTTGTATTTCTGTACCAGTTCTTTAACTGGTTCAAGGAGTATGTAATCTTGTTCGCCCATTACATACAGGGTAGGCAGTCCGGGGTCCTCAGACTCCATGCGTTGCAGCTTTGCGGTCAGTCGCCGGGTAAGTTTAAACCATCTGATAAACTCATGGCGTGCCAGCTTGCGGGCTTCGCGGATGAATACGCTGCGCGACTCCTCGTGCTGATCCATGGGCATGATGATAAAGGCAAAAACCTTGTAAAGCCACATGTAGGGTATTACCTTGTGAAAGTATCTGCCCAGGCGCACCAGGAAGCGCGACTTGAGGTTGAGTTTGGTGATGGCCCCCACCAGGATCATCGATTTCACATATTCTTTGCGGATCTCAGCAATTTTGCGCACGATAATAGTGCCCATGGATACGCCTATGAAATGAGCCTGACTGATGCTGCGATGTTTGAGCACCTCAATAATGTCGAGGGCAATGTTTTCGAAGGTATAGGAGTGGGTTTTGGTTTCATCTCCTTTGGGGGAGCGACCGTGGCCATGCAGATCGATAAGCAGTACATTGAAGTGCTTTGCATAGGGCTGTATTTGCTTGTACCAAACCACAGAACTACCGCCGGCACCATGGATAAACACCACCCACTGGTCGGATTCTTTGTTGAGATATGTCTTGTGGTAAAGCATAACTTTCTGCAATGGGCAAAGATAGGTTTTTCTGACAGCAGGAGGTGAAATTGTTTTTTAAAAAAACAAAACAATATCTTATCCGGGAAAGTTTTAATTATGCGTGGCCGGGAAAAATATGTAGGTTTGTAAAAAAAAACGGATATGTTGTCTGAGAAGGATAAGGATGATATTCAGCAGTTTCGAAGTGCTCTGAAGGTAAATGAAGGGGTAGAGCGTTTGCCGGTGATCAACGAAAAGGCCATTCGGGCCCTTCAGGCACGTCGGCGTGGCCCTTTGCCTGTAGATGCATGGGTAGAAGGGATACTCTCGGGCGACCGCAGCCTGCTGAGCCAGGCTATCACCCTGGTGGAGAGTATGCTGCCGGCCCATTACGAAATGGCACAGCAAATCATTGAAAAGTGCACCCCTTATTCTGCACGTTCGTTTCGGATCGGTATTACCGGTGTGCCCGGAGTTGGAAAAAGCACATTTATTGAAGCCTTTGGTATGCATCTGATAGGGCAGGGGCATAAAGTGGCAGTATTGGCAGTAGACCCCAGCAGTGCCATCTCCAAAGGGAGTATCCTGGGCGATAAAACCCGAATGGAAAGCCTTTCGGTTCACGATCGGGCGTTTGTTCGTCCCAGCCCTTCAGCCGGTTCACTGGGGGGGGTAGCCCGAAAAACCCGCGAAATTATTGTGCTGTGCGAAGCCGCCGGGTTCGACCGTATACTGGTGGAGACCGTCGGAGTGGGGCAGTCGGAAACTGCAGTACACTCCATGGTAGACTTCTTTCTGCTGCTTATGCTGGCAGGTGCAGGAGATGAGTTGCAAGGGATTAAAAGAGGCATTATGGAAATGTGCGATGGAATGATCATCAATAAAGCCGATGGCGATAACCTCATCAACGCACAAAGGGCCCGGGTGCAATACCAGAATGCCCTTCACCTGTTTCCTCCGCCACCCTCTGGCTGGCTGCCCAGGGTAGAGATCTGTTCGGCCCTCCAAAAAACAGGTGTTGCCGAAGTAAACCAGATGATTACAGAATATGAGGCGCAGATAAGAGAAAGTGGCTTTTTTGACAAAAAGAGGTCAGGGCAGCAAAAACACCATCTCTATGAAAGCATAAGCCAGAAGCTCACCGATCACTTCTACCAGGATCCCGGAGTGAAATCGCTCCTGGAGCAGATGCTCAGGTTGCTGGAGGAGAATCAACTTACATCCTACCAGGCAGCACAACGATTGCTCGACGCCTATTTCCACAACTTCAAATAGATCCCATGCGCTTCCCTGAGAAAACCATTTTTGTGCTTGTTGTATTGTTGTTGGTGGGTTCATCCATTGGTGAGGCTGCCCGCAACCTGCATAGCCAGGATTGGGGGAACTATAGGCAAAATGATCGGGGAAGAGGTTCGGGAGGGGCCCGGTGGGTGTATGGTCTGGGGCTTGGTCTTTACCAGGCCAACCATGGCACAGCCAATTACTACAATGGATCAGGGCCGGATCATAACCTGGAACGCACCCTAAACCTCCATTACAATCGCGACAGACTCATCCGCGATATTGATGAGATCATTGCCAGTTTTGCTGTCTATGAATTGGCCAACGATATGCGCTACAGGCCTGCATTGCAGGTGGGCTTCTACGGAGGGTTGGAGTTAAGCCGCTCCTTCGCTTTGCTGGCAGAGGTAAATTATGCAAGGCTGCAGGCCCTTGGCAGGTTTACCCTCGAAACCGACAAAGAAACCTTTACCTCTGAACCCTACCTGCTCCTGTGCGATATTTCAGGGGCAGAGGAGCGTATCGATCTGCGCCTGGGTGCCCAGTATACCCTGCACACACCCTCCTACATACACCCCTTTGTGGAGATCGGTGTGAGCATTACCGATACCAAAGTGCTGAGCAACCGTGTTTCAGTAAAGGGTATCAACATCAACATCCGTAATGCGTTGGATGAGTATTACAATATCCGCGACTATGGAATGGGAATGGGTTTCTATACAACCCTTGGGTTAAAGATGGAGGTAAACGAGCAATTTGCCGTCCGTTCGGGTGTTTCTGTAAACTATATCCGGATCAATCTGGGCGATAACACACGGATGGATCCGCAATTCACTTTTTTCCTCCGGATGGATTTGAGCAGCGTATTGTCGCCCACCGCCCCCTAATGGGTACCGGAGGTTTGGTATTGTGGTGAAAGGTTAAATTTTTCAGGATGCCTTGCCTGCTTGGTTTTGTAAAAATCCTCGATGATTTTCATGTCTTTCTCATAATCTCCGCTGGGGTATAAAACAGGCCCCAAGCCTCCGGATTTGGTTTTGTAGTCCAGAAAACCCATGATAATGGGCACATTGGCTTGCTGGGCCACAAAGTAAAAACCCTTCTTCCAGTTTTTTACCAGCTTGCGGGTACCTTCAGGGGTGATGAGCAGGTAAAAATTGTCAGCCTTTGAGATAAGCTCAGTGATTTTCTTGACCGTGCCTGTGCTGAAACCGCGATCCATAGGAATGGCACCCAGCCAGCGTAAAATTATACCCAACGGAAAAAAGAATGATTCCTTTTTAATGATGATTTTGGGGCTTACACCTTTGGATGCAAAACCCAGCCTGCCGATCACGAAATCCCAGTTGCTGGTATGAGGAGCCATGATAATCACCGCTTTGTTGATGCCTTCGGGCATGCCATGGGTAACACGCCAGCCCATGACCCACAAAAAAAATCCTGCTATGTGCTTCATTGTCGAAAAAGTTGGGTTTGTTGATGATTGCCGGGGCTCTGTACTGCGCAGTTTTCCAAAGATCTGTTTCTGTCCGGCAAAATGTTTCGGGTTATTTCCCTGTTTACAAAGATAGGGCAATTATCGGGCAATTGTATAGAATTTATCTGTAAAACGGCAATTTGGGTATGCCGGAAATTTATACTTTTGCACATTCTACGGGCTTAACAATTAAGTGGTTGTTTAAAGCCTGCAATCCAAAAAGCACTCCTTCATGGCTGAGAATACTTCAACCAATCTATGGCTCACCAATCCTTTTGTCAAGCGTGCACAAAAGGAAGCACTTCTGCAGCAGACCGGCAAAGTGATCTGGATGACAGGTTTGTCGGGCTCCGGCAAAACCACCCTTGCCATAGACATCGAGCGGGAGTTGGTTCGCCTGGGATTTCTCACCCAGGTATTTGATGCCGATATTGTAAGGGCCACCATAAATCGTGACCTGGATTTTACCCTGGAAGGGAGGCTTGCCAATATACACCGTGTGGCGCATTTGTCGCGCATTTTCCTGGAGGCGGGGCTGGTGGTGATCAATTGTTTTATCTCTCCCACCCATCACATTCGCCATCTGGCGCGCAAGATCATCGGGCCGGAAGACTACCTGGAGGTATACGTGAATGCCCCACTTAGCCTGTGCGAACAGAGAGACCCCAAAGGTCTGTACAAAGAGGCCAGAATGAATAGAATACCCCATTTTACCGGTATCGATTCTCCCTACGAGCCACCCGAAAACCCGGATATTGAGCTTAATACCCAACAATTTAACAAAAAAGAACTGGTAGATCAGTTTGTCCAGTTTATTGTACCACAAATATTACCCAAAAAGCAAATAACGCATGATGAATTATAATCTTAGTCATTTACGGGAGCTGGAAGCCGAATCTATTTTCGTGATCCGTGAGGTGGCTGCACAGTTTCAAAACCCGGTATTGTTGTTTTCGGGTGGAAAAGATTCCATTGTTATGCTGCATCTGGCAGTAAAGGCCTTTCATCCTGCCCGGATCCCTTTTCCACTTTTGCATATCGACACAGGGCACAACTTCCCCGAAACCCTGGAGTACCGTGATAACCTTGTGGAGAAGCTGGGCGCAAAGCTTATTGTGGGCAGCGTGCAGGAGTCTATCGATAAAGGACGTGTGGTAGAAGAAACAGGCATCAATGCCAGCCGCAACATGCTCCAGACGGTTACTCTGCTGGACACCCTTGAGCAACATGGCTTCGATGCTGCCATGGGTGGCGGGCGGCGCGATGAGGAGAAAGCCCGCGCCAAAGAGCGCTTCTTCTCGCACCGCGACGAGTTTGGCCAATGGGACCCCAAGAACCAACGGCCAGAACTCTGGAACCTGTTCAATGGTAAAAAGCTTATGGGTGAGCACTTTCGTGTTTTCCCCCTGAGCAACTGGACCGAAATGGATGTGTGGCAGTATATTTTGCTGGAAAACATTGAAATGCCATCGCTTTACTTCTCCCACCACCGCGAATGCGTGAACCGTAAGGGAGTGCTGCTGGCCAAAAGTGATTACATCAAACTGCATGATACCGAAGCCTGGGAAATGATGCGCATCCGCTTTCGCACCATTGGCGATATGAGTTGCACGGGTGCTACTGTGTCGGAAGCTTCCAGTATTGAAGATATTATTCAGGAAGTGGCAGCTGCCCGCCAAACCGAAAGAGGCACAAGGGCCGACGATAAAAGATCCGAAACTGCCATGGAAGACCGCAAAAGGGAAGGGTATTTCTGATATACCCTTGTGGAAATCCCACACAAACCCCTTGTAAATTACCCTAACTTGACAAATCTACAATATGCATAATATCAACGGAAACGGATACCTGGACATGGAGCTGCTTCGCTTTACCACTGCGGGCAGTGTAGACGACGGAAAAAGCACCCTCATCGGAAGGCTGCTTTACGACAGCAAATCAATTTTTGAAGATCAGTACGAAGCCATCAGGCTGAGCAGCGAAAAAAGAGGTGAGGACTTTGTAAATCTGGCTCTGCTCACCGACGGGCTGCGTGCCGAACGCGAACAAGGAATCACCATCGATGTGGCGTACCGCTATTTTGCCACTCCACGACGCAAGTTTATCATTGCCGATACTCCCGGCCATATCCAGTATACCAGGAATATGGTTACAGGAGCTTCCACAGCCAATCTGGCCATCATACTGGTGGATGCCCGCAAAGGAGTGGTGGAACAAACCAAAAGGCACGCTTTTATTGCCTCATTGCTTGGCATTCCCCACCTGGTAATCTGTATCAACAAGATGGATCTGGTAGACTACCAGGAGAAGACTTTCATGGAGATCAAGAAACAATTCCAGGGCTTTGCCTCCAAACTCAACATCCAGGATATACAATTTATCCCTATCAGCGCACTCCATGGCGATAATGTGGTGGATAAGTCTGGAAAGATGCCATGGTATGGTGGCCCCAGCTTATTGTATCTGCTGGAAACCATCCATATCGGATCGGATCTGAACCTGGTCGATTGCAGATTCCCGGTGCAGTATGTAATCCGTCCCCAAAGCAACGATTACCATGACTACCGCGGATATGCCGGGCGTATTGCCGGTGGTGTTTTCAAGCCTGGCGATAAGGTAATGGTGTTGCCCTCCGGGTTTACCACTTCCATCAAGGCCATTGATGGGCCCGAAGGGCCCGTTAAGGAGGCCTTTGCACCCATGTCGGTGGTGATACGCCTGGAAGACGAGCTGGATATCAGCCGGGGCGATATGATTGTGCGTGAGAACAACCGCCCGCAAGTGAGCCAGGATATAGATATTATGGTTTGCTGGATGAACCCCCGAAAACTCGCACTCAATGGTAAATATGCCATTAAGCATACCACCCGCGATGCAAGGTGTGTTGTGAAAAAGGTGCACTACAAGGTGGATGTAAATACCCTGCACCGTATACAGGACGACCTGGAGGTGGGCATGAACGATATCGCCAGGATCTCATTGCGTACCACACTGCCTTTCTTTACCGACAAGTACCAGATCAACCGCAATACCGGCAGTGTTATCCTCATTGACGAAGGCACACACGAAACCGTTGGGGCGGGGATGATCATTTAAGGCTCTCCACAGAAAATGACAAAAGCTGCGGGAGTTTGTGTAAAGCTCAATGCAGAACTACTTGCAGAAACGGGCATCTGACCAATCGTCAGATGCCCGTTTCTGTAATTGCAGCAGCGAATTTGCAAACAGCTCAACCATGGGGTGTGCCATTAGGGCAATGGCCTGTTTGCCTTTGACCGTGCAGAGAGTTGTTTCAGAAAATATTCTGATCGAAGATGTCGCGCCGTTGCGGTTCCTGGCTCTCAATCCTATCGCAGTCGGTAACGATATTCAATGGCACCCTGGGAGCTTCAAAATCGCCCATGGAGATATTGATGGAGGGGTCTTCATACAATCTTTTCATAAACAGGGCCCAGATGGGCAATGCCATGTTGGCTCCCTGTCCCAGAGCAATGGAGCGGAAGCGAATACCCCGGTCTTCGCCACCTACCCAAACCCCAGTAACCAGGTCGGGGGTGAGGCCGATAAACCAGCCGTCGGAGTTGTTCTGGGTAGTACCTGTTTTGCCGGCAATGGGGTTGGTGAGCTGGTAGCGCAGGCGCAGGCGCACCCCGGTACCACTTGATACCACTCCTTTCATCAGTTGCAGCATCAGGTAAGCCGTATGTTCGCTCATGGCCTCATTTTGCTGTGGAATAAACGATTCTATAAGGTTCCCGTTGTTGTCTTCGATACGCATAATAAAACTTGGTTTTATATACACCCCTTTGTTGGCATAGGTTGCCATGGCTCCCACCATATCGTAAACGGAAAGGTCGGGGGTACCCAAAGAGATTGCCGGAACCGGATCCATGGGGCTGTCGATACCCATGCGGCGCACCAGGTTGACCAGGGCGTGCGGGCTGTAGCGTTTGATGAGAAACGCTGAAATGTAGTTGGTAGAGTTGGCCAATGCCCAGCGAAGGGTTACCATTTCACCTTCGCGATCGCTGGATGAGTTTTTGGGAGTCCAGAAGGTGCCATCGGGCAATTCTATGGAAACAGGGATGTTGGGCACCTCCGAGCAGGGGCCAAACTCACCTTCCTGCATGGCAAGGGTATACAGGAAAGGCTTGAACGTGGAGCCCACCTGTCTGCGGCTTTGGGTTACGTGGTCGAACTTGAAGTGGCGGAAGTCGATCCCTCCCACATAAGCTCTTACAAATCCGGTATGGGGCTCAACGGCCATTACACCTGTGTTGAGAAAATGTTTGTAGTAACGGATAGAGTCCATGGGGGTCATCAGGGTATCCACCTCACCCCTCCAGGTAAAGATCCTCATCCGTGTAGGAGTGTTGAAGCTCTTCTGTATGGAGTCTTCTGTAGCATTGGCCCGGCGAAGGTTTCTGAACCGGTCGCTGCGGCGCATGGCATTGCTCATGAGGCGGTTAACTTCCTCTCGGCTCAGGTCGGTGCCAAAGGGAGCAGAGCTATGCCCTCTCCAATGGTTGAAAAACTCCCTTTGCAGGTAACCTCCCAGGTGTTCTGCCACAGCAGCCTCGGCATGCTTCTGCATCCGGCTGTCGATGGTGGTATAGATTCTAAGACCGTCTTTATAAATGTTGTAGTGAGTGCCATCGGGTTTGAGTCGGTTTTGCGACCACTGCACCAGGTCCTGACGCAGATACTCACGGAAATAGGTGGCCAGCCCGGTGTTGTGGTCCTGCACCTGAAACTGCGACATATCCATGGGCAATACCCGAAGCGAATCGTACTCGTGCTGGGTAAGAAAACCGTAGCGTGCCATCTGGTGCAAAACCACTTCTCTGCGCAGGAAAGCCCTTTCGGGGTTCCTTACCGGGTGAAACCAGCTGGGGGCCTTCAGCAGCCCTACCAGAACGGCTGCCTCCTCTACTTTCAGAGAGTCGGGAGAGGTGTTGAAATAGGTTTTTGCGGCTGATTTAATACCAAATGCATGGCTTCCGAAATCAACCGTATTGAGATACATGGCAATGATCTCATCTTTGGTGTAGTTTCTTTCAAGCCGGGCAGCGGTTACCCACTCTTTAAGCTTGATGATCACCATCCGGAATTTGCCCGGATCATCCTGACGGGGGAAAAGGTTCTTGGCAAGTTGCTGGCTCAGTGTACTTCCACCGCCGGCACTGCGCTGACCTCCGATAATATTGCGGAAGATCACCCGCATGATGCTGCGTACATCCACCCCCGAATGGTTGTGGAAACGGATATCTTCGGTGGCAACCAATGCATTTACCAGGTTGGGCGACAACTCTTCGAAGCTAACGTTGGAACGGTTGTGAATGAAGAAGGTACCCAGCAACTGGCCATCGCTGGAGTATATCTCGCTGGCCAGGTTGCTCTTGGGGTTTTCCAACTCCTCAAAAGAGGGCATAAAGCCCCACAGGCCAAGTGCAATGGTTCCGAAGATGAGGATGCCCAGAATGCCGGGAGAGAATACGATAATCCAAAAAACTTTCAGGTATTTATTGAAGTTTTCAGGCTTTTTTTTACTCATTGTGACAGGGTATTAATGATGCTTTTTAACTAACGGAAAAACCGGGAGCTTATTTTCTTTCGATCCGGATGCCAATATCTGTGATTCCCTGGAGGTATTCTTCGCGCATGGCTTGTTCGATACGGAAGATGTAAGTGCCTTCCAGGGGAAACCATACATCGCGCCGGAAATGAAAACTGTTGGTTTTGATGTTTCCGAAACCCGATCCGGTCCATTTGCCGGTGCGGTCGGCAAGCACGGTTTCTATAGTATCGCGGTAAATCCTTCCATCGGGAAACTCGGTTTCAAAAAAAACAATAAAATTGCTGTAAGGGTACGAACGATCGTTTCTTACATTGAGAAACATGTTGTACAAAAGAGTTGTATCCTGAAAAGAATGTTCAAACACCATCTGTTCGCTGAAATGCCAGCCTTTACTGTCGATGGGGAGGTTTTTTTCGAACACTACCTGGGTGTTGCATGCCAAAAGTGTGGCCGACATAAGTACTATCCCCCAAAGGATCTGGTTTCGTGTATGCATACTTTTCATTTTTCTGGGCCAGGGTTTATTTTTTCTTGCGTGGCTTGTTGCGTTTGCGTTTTCTTTTGTTGTCGGGGGTATCAAACCTTGTGAGACTATCCTCTTCGTACCCGTTTTGCTGCAGAGGAGCTACCTGCCTTTCCACTACAACTTCCTCCAGAAGTTCTTCAGGGAGAATTTTGCGTCGGTTGAGTTTCTGAATCTCTTTTACTCTCTCTGTGGTAAGGCAGATAAATGCAGCAGGATTGTCCTGGTAGGAATAATACATCAGATTTCGCAACACATCGGTTTTCTGATGAAATGCTTTCCCTTTTCGGGTTTCCAGGAGTATGGATGTGTCGGGATGACCCTTCATTGCATCCACATAAATATCGTTTTCGTAATTGATGCAACACTTCAGCTTTGAGCATTGGCCTGCCAGCTTTTGCGGGTTGAGCGAAAGCTGCTGGGTGCGTGCTGCATTGGTAGAAACCGACCTGAAGTTGGTGAGCCAGGTTGAGCAGCAAAGCTCCCGGCCACACGATCCGATTCCCCCCAGGCGGCTTGCCTCCTGGCGCATACCGATCTGGCGCATCTCAATGCGAACATTGAACCTCTCTGCCAGCACTTTGATCAGCTCACGGAAGTCTACCCTTTCATCGGCAGTATAATAAAAAATGGCCTTGGTTTTATCTCCCTGGTATTCCACATCGCTGATCTTCATGTCGAGCCTCAGGTTCTGGGCAATCTCCCGTGACCCGAACTTGGTCTTTTCTTCCAGCTCTACTGCTGCCACCCATTTTTCTATATCGGTAACCTTGGCTTTGCGGTATACCTTCTTAAATTCGGTATTGCGAACATCGATTTTTTTCTTCTTCAGCTGCAGGTTTACCACCTCACCGGCTATGGTCACAATGCCGATATCGTGCCCGGGAGAGGCCTCCACGGCAACAATATCGCCCTCCTCCAACTGCACATCGTCCGGAACTTTGAAGAAATCCTTCCGGCTGTTTTTGAACCGAACCTCCACAATATCAAGTGAAGGGAAGTTTTTGGGAGGCTTGATGTTGTCGAGCCAGTTGAATACATTGAGCTTGGTGCAGGAGTGTGCATGCAATTCTTCCTGCCGGGTGGTATTGGGGCGAGGTGCACAGCGGCATCCCCGGGATATGAAGTTGTTGTTCTTTTCCAATTTTTCAGTTTTAATAAAACACACAAAGTTAAGCAAATTAATTATTGCTTAGCCCGCATTATGCGGAAGGACAAAAGGGAAAGGTCTGTAAATAAAATCTTTGGATTGGCGTTTCTTTCCACATGGTAAATGGCCTTTGAGAACTCCTCTGACATCTGCATGGCCACTGCCGGGGTAAGTACTTTGGAAAACCGTGTTATAAACTCCTGCGCAGCGGGGTGCGCCTTGATAAGGGTATTGGCCTGGTAGTTCAGCAGGGTGCATTGCCTGAATACCTCCAGAGAAAAACCCAGGAAAGCCTTTTGTCGTTCTCTTCCCAGCTTCGACAAAACTTCTGAGAACTCCACGATCTTTTTCATGTCGGGGGTATAGCATGCCCGCAGCCATTCGCGCAACAGCCCTGTATTATCTTCAAGATTTTCCTTGCTGTTGAGCATCTCCAGTGCATAATAGTAGTTTCCATCGGCCAGAAAAGCGATTTGCTCTGCTTCCTGTCGCGTGCATTGGTGCTGCACTGTAAGGCCTTCTACCACCTCCGGATCGGTGAGCCTTGGAAACCGGACCATCTGGGTTCGCGACAGGATGGTGTTGAGCACCTGGTCCTGGTTTTCTGAAACGATAAGGAATAAGGTTTTCTCGGGCGGTTCTTCCAGTATTTTTAAAAGCTTGGGTGCTGCCGAATGATAGAGTCTTTCTATCATCCAGATGATCACCACTTTGTATTCGCTCTCGTAGGATTTATACCCCAGCACCCTGATGATCTCATTGCAGTCTTCGGCACTGATGATCCCTTGTTTGTTTTCCAGCTGGCAATGGCTGTACCACCCGTTGAGGCTTACATAGGGCGATTTTTCAAGATAGGACCTGAAGTCGGCTGCCTGTTCCTTGCTGCCCGAAATTTTTTCGCCCTTCCCCTTTACTACGGTGGGGAAGAAAAAGCTCAGATCGGGGTGTGCCAGTTTGTTGTATTTTTTGCAGGACGAGCAAGTGCCACAGGCATCCTCGGGGGAAGGATCGCTACAGGCCAGGTACCGCGCATAGGCAATGGCCATGGCCAGCTTGCCGCTGCCCTCGGGGCCCAGAAACAACTGGGCATGGCTTACGCGTTGGTTGCGGATGTTGTTGATAAGTTTGGCTTTTATGGCGCCCTGCCCGGTAATATCTTTGAAAAACATCAGTTCTTGCGTTTTGAAGATCTCAAAAATACCAACAATTCTGCTCATGAGAAAAAGAATTGCACAGTAAGGTCCCGGCTGCCCTATTATGAGATGCTAAAAAATCGTAAAGGGACACTAAAACCCATTCCCGATTGTTAAAAAGTGAAAAGTTATGAACAGAAATTTGCACTTTGAAAGGCTTGTTGCAGGCCGGATACAGCTCCGCAAACGTTTTCTGTGTTGGTAAAAAACTTGTGTTCGCATAACAAATTTGCCAGTTTATAGTTATATTTGCACCGTAAATCATGTCCTGAGATTGCGAAAATTTGCAAAAAAATATTTTTTGTACCTTTGCAGGCTCATTTGCTCAGGCAAAATTTAAAGATCATGAGACAACGCCAAATTGTCAAACTTCTTCTGGTTGTTGCAATCCCCCTTGTAATTTTTAGTGGCTTAATTGTTCTTAACAAGTCCATGTACGTGGAAGAACTTGTTGTGGAAGAAACATACAATCCCAATGATCTTCCTGCCATTCTGGAGCGGGGAGTGCTAAAAGCAACCACCGATTACAACTCAACCAACTATTTTGTGTACCGGGGCCAGCCCATGGGTTTCCACTTAGAGCTGCTCAAATTGTTTGCCCAGCATATTGGAGTGGAGCTTGAGGTATTTGTATCCAACAGTATCGATGAAAATCTCAACTGTCTGATGGCCGATGGTGAGTGTAATATCATTGCGATGGACCTTACTGTTACACGCAGCCGCCGTGAGGTTCTCTCTTTTACGGAGCCTCACAGTCAAACCCGGCAGGTGCTGGTGCAGCGTAAGCCCGACAACTGGTTCTCCATGCGCAGCAGCGAGATCGAGGACAACCTGGTTCGCAATCAGCTGGATCTGGCAGGAAAGACCATTTATGTACAACGCAATTCGGCACACCTGGTTCGCCTTCATAACCTGATGGAAGAAATCGGAGATGTGTTCGAAATTGTAGAAGTGGATCAGGAAACCGAACAGCTTATTGAGCGGGTGTCAAATGGTGAGATTGAGTTTACCGTGAGCGACGAACATGTGGCCCAGGTAAACCAAACCTACTATGCCAATATCGATGTGCAAACGCCCCTGAGTTTTGCCCAAAACCTCTCCTGGGCGGTGCGGCACGACACTCCGCTGCTGAAGCAGGCCATCGACGACTGGATGGTTGAGTTCAGGCAAAGCCGTCAGTTTGCCAACCTTTACAACAAGTATTTCCAGAACCCGCGCAGTTCGTTTATGGCAAGAAGCCAGTACCACTCCCTGGGTGGCGGGCGGATATCCATCTACGACGACCACTTTAAGCGCTTTGCAGAAATAGTGGGCTGGGATTGGCGACTGATTGCCTCACTGGCTTTTCAGGAATCCAGATTCAACCATGAAGCGGTTTCATGGGCAGGGGCCTTTGGTATCATGCAGCTTATGCCCAATACTGCCGCCATGTACAACGTTACAGAAGAGTCTTCTCCCGTAGAAAACATCCTGGCTGGTATCAAATACCTCAACTGGATTGACCGGCGTTTGCAGGAGATCATTACCGATGAGGAGGAACGTATCAAATTTGTACTGGCATCTTACAATGTGGGTATCGGTCACGTTCTGGATGCACGGCGTCTGGCCGAAAAGTACGGAAGGGATCCCAATGTATGGAAAGACAATGTGGATTACTACGTGCTCAACAAATCCAAACCCAAGTACTACCTCGATCCGGTGGTTCGCCATGGTTATGCCAGAGGTTCCGAGCCCTTTCAGTATGTAACCGAGATATTGGAAAGGTTTGAACACTACAAAAATGCTGTAGGCAGTTGAGAATCAAAAAACCTAAAAAAAAGCCCCGATTTCCCGGGGCTTTTTTTTTAATGTGCTTCCAGCCAGTTGCTGCCGGTATTCATGTCTACTTCCAGTTCCACGTCGAGGGTCATGGCATTTTTCATGTTTTCTGCAACAATCTGCTTCATGGTTTCCAGTTCAGGTTTTACCACATCAAACACAAGTTCGTCATGCACCTGCAAAATCATCCTTGACTGGAGTTTGTTTTGTTTCATCTGCTGATGAATTTTTATCATGGCCAGCTTGATCATATCGGCTGCCGAGCCTTGTATGGGCGAGTTGATGGCGTTGCGCTCGGCATAACCACGAACCGCTCCGTTGCTGCTGTTGATGTCGGCAATATAGCGCCGACGGCCCAAAATGGTTTCTACATATTGATGCTTTCGGGCAAATTCGATGGTTTCGTCCATATACCTTTTGATGCCGGGGTATTGGGCAAAATAGTTGTCAATGATTTCGAATGCCTCAGCACGGGGGATGTTCAGTCTTTCGGAAAGGCCAAAGGCCGAAATACCATAAACAATTCCGAAGTTTACAGTTTTGGCTTTCCTTCTCATCTCCTTATCCACCTCCCGGAGGCTTACGCCAAACACCCTGGCTGCGGTGGCAGCATGGATATCGTGCCCCTGACGGAAAGCATCAATCATTGCCTCATCTTTGCTCAGCGATGCAATGATGCGCAGCTCGATCTGCGAGTAGTCGGCAGCGAGTAGAATGTGGTTGCTGTCGGCAGGAACAAATGCCTTGCGTATTTCCCGGCCCTGCTCGGTGCGGATGGGGATGTTCTGCAGGTTGGGGTTGTTGGACGACAACCGCCCTGTTGCGGCTACAGTCTGGTTGAAAGAGGCATGCAGACGGCCGGTTTTTTCACTGATAAGTTTGGGGAAAACATCCACATAGGTCGACTTGAGCTTGGTAAGTGAACGATAATCCAGGATCTTTTCCACAATCTCATGCTTGTCGGTGAGCTTCGACAATACATCTTCGCTGGTGCTGTATTGTTTGGTCTTGGTTTTCTTGGCCTTGGCAACGATCTTGAGCCTGTCGAAAAGGATCTCGCCCAGCTGTTTGGGCGAACCGATATTGAAATGGGTGCCGGCGAGTTCGTAGATTTGTTGCTCTATTAGGGTAATATCGTGCTGCAATTTTTCGGAATACTCTTCCAGTGCCTGAGTATCGAGCTTCACGCCATTTTTTTCCATCTCCGACAAAACATAGATCAGAGGTGTCTCCATGGTTTCGAAGAGTGAGGTAAGATTGTTTTCTTTTAGCATGGGCTCGAAAACCTCTCTCAGTTGTTGTGTTACATGGGCATCTTCGCAGGCATAGGCCGTAATGGTCTGCAGAGGCACATCGCGCATGCTTTTCTGGCTTTTCCCCTTTTTGCCAATGAGTGCTTCAATGCTCAGAGGGCGATAGTTGAGGTAGGTTTCGGCAAGCAGATCCATGTTGTGGCGCATGTCGGGTTGGAGCAGATAGTGGGCAATCATAGTGTCGAAAAGCTTTCCCTGCACACTAATGTTGTAATTGCGCAAAACACCGATATCGAATTTCAGGTTCTGCCCCGTTTTTTCCAGTTGCGGGTTTTCGAAAAGGGGTTTGAATTTTTCTGCCAGTGCCATTGCCTTTTCCTGGTCGGTGGGGAAGGGTACATACCAAGCCTGCGAAGGTTTGATGCAGAAAGCGATCCCTACCAGCTGGGTGTTGGTGCTGTCGAGGCCTGTGGTTTCTGTATCGAAGCAGAAGGTGCCTGACCCTGAGAGCAGGTCGATGAGTGCAGCAATATCTTCCTCTTTTTCCACACTTTGGAAATCATTGCCGGCCATGATCCGTTCTACCGATTGTTGCACTACTTCTCTGGGGTCTTCAAGAGCGTCGGTGCCTGCAAAAAGATCCATCTGCCCGGCTATCTGTGCTTTGGAGGGCATAGCCTGGGGAGCTTCCTCCTTTATGTGTTCAAACACTCTTTTGGCATAGGTGCGAAACTCCAGTTCATCGAACAGAGGGAGTAAAATATCGGGGTTGGGGTCCTTGCGACGGAAGAGTTCTTCATCCCACTCCACGGGTACATCCAGTATGATGGTGGCCAGGCTTTTCGACATGAGGGCTTGTTGTGCATTTTCCCTGAGGCTTTCCCGGCTGCGCTTTTCGGCCACTTTTTCCACGTTTTGCAGCAGGTTCTCCACCGAACCAAACTCGGCAATAAGCTTCCTTGCCTTTTTCTCACCAATGCCCGGCACCCCTGGGATATTGTCGGAAGCATCGCCCCACAGACCCAGGATATCGATGAGCTGCTCAGGCCTTTCAATGCCAAAGTTTTCGCACACTTCTTTCACACCCCATATCTGTACATCGTTGCCCATACGGGCAGGCTTGTACATAAAGATATTGTCGGATACCAGCTGTCCGAAGTCCTTGTCGGAAGTCATCATGAATACGGTAAAGCCATCTTTTTCTGCCCTTTTGGCAAGGGTGCCCACGATGTCGTCGGCCTCATATCCCTCCAGTTCGAGGATGGGCATATTGAACCCTTCAATAAGCTTTTTGATGTAAGGCAATGAGGCCACAATATCTTCAGGGGTTTCCTCCCTGTGGGCCTTGTACTCGGTGAAGTCGGTTTGCCTGAGGGTAGGGGCATAGGCATCAAATGCCACAGCCATATGGGTGGGGTTCTCTTTTTTGATCACCTCCAGCAATGTGTTGGCAAAGCCCAGCACGGCAGAGGTATTCATGCCTTTTGAGTTTATGCGGGGGTTGCGGTTGAGAGCAAAATAGGCCCGGTAGATCAGGGCCATGGCATCGAGGAGGAAAAGCTTTTTGGGTTCAGACATCTTTTGAAAGGATTGGAAAAGGTTTCAAAGATACGTATTTAAAAAGTAAAACGAGGCCATCTCAAAATTGAAAGCACGGCACACATCGGGTCGGAGTAATGTTTGGTAATCAGCATGTTGTCCGTTTCGACAGGTTTTGTGTGCGGTTGTTTTCCGGCTGTTGAGATGGCCTCGCGGTTGCCTGGGTTTTAGGGGGGAAGGATCAGAATCTTTCTTCTACCTTTTTCCAGTCAACGATTTTCCAGAATTCCTGCACATAGTCGGGTCTGCGGTTCTGGTAATCCAGATAGTATGCATGCTCCCACACATCGCAGGTGAGTAATGGTGTGTGCCCCTGTTGCATGGGGTTTTCGGCGTTGGCGGTCTTCACGATCTCCAGTTTGCCTTGCGGATTTTTTACCAGCCAGGCCCATCCCGATCCGAATTGTGTTGCTGCTGCATTGGCAAAGGCTTCTTTGAATTTCTGAAAACTGCCAAAGCTCTCTTCGATGGCCTGCATGAGTTTTTCTGCAGGTTCGCCACCCCCCTGGGGTGAGAGGCAGTTCCAGTAAAAGGTATGGTTCCACACCTGTGCCCCATTGTTGAAAATGCCTCCCTCTGCCTCCATGATGATCTGCTCCAGGCTGGCGTTTTCGAATTCGGTTCCCTGCACCAGCTCATTAAGCTTGTTTACATAAGCCAAATGGTGTTTGCCATGATGAAAGCTGATGGTTTTCTCGCTGATAATTGGCTCGAGCGCATTCGGAGAATACGGCAGAGCCGGTAATGTGTGTGCCATAAAGTGCTTTTTTTTGTGTTTAACATATCAAGCAAAAATACATTAAAATGGGGGTGATGTCAAGTTTTGACAGGCAGATTTGAAGAGAAAAAGCTTTTTTGTATTTTTACAGGCTGAACGGCAAAAGGTTAAAGTGTTGGATTTTGCTACTTTGCCAGTATTTGTTAATCCTCTAATGTTGCCAGACTATGAAGAAATTCTCATTTTTAATTGTATTGATGCTTGTGGTTTGGGTTTTTGTTTCCTGTGGTCCATCGGCAGAAGAGCGGCGCCAGCAGGAGATCGAGGATAGTATTAAGCTGGAAGAAGATCGCCGTAAATTGCTGGAACGCGCCAACACCATGTTTGCTTCTCCGGCAGATACCACCCAAACTCTGGCAGAGGGCGACAGCCTCTGAGGCTATTTGTGCAGACCCAAGCCCCGGTAAAGTGAATTTTTTTATCCGTATAAGCCTCAGGCGCCTTACCCGTGAGCGGGTATATGCTTTTGTAAATATTCTGGGGCTTGCCCTGGGAATGGCAAGTGCTATGCTTATATTTCTGTATCTGCGCTACGAGACCACCTACGATCGGTTTCACCCTGACTTTGAAAATACCTGGCGCATTGGTACCGATCTGCAGGTAATGGGGGCCCGCCAGACCTATGCTGTAACCAGTGCCGGCATGGCGCCTGCCCTGGTGGCAGAATTCGACGATTTTACCGACTTTGTAAGAGTGTTTCATGTTTACTATTTTCTGCGCGATGTAGTGTACCAGTATGAAGAGCGGCAGCTGTTCGAGAAGGAAGTGTACGCTGTAGACTCCACCTTTTTTAATCTCTTCGGTGCCAAGTTTCTGGAAGGAAATGCCCAGGGGGCACTCAGCCAGCCCTTTGATATGGTGCTTACAGAACCCATGGCCCATGAGCTTTTTGGTGCAGGGCCTGCACTGGGTAAACGGGTTTTTGTGCCCGGAGCCGGATATTTTACTGTAAGAGCTGTAATTGAAGAACCTCCCCTCAATACTCATTTTCGCTACCGGGGCTTGATATCCATTTCAACCCTGCATCATCTGGATGAACTTTTTAACCGTAGCTTCGGGCCTGGTGTGCAGTGGAGCACCCTGGAAGAAACATTCGGCAGTACGCTGGTTTGGTCCTACCTGAGAACCCGTCCGGGGTTTTCTCCTGCCTCCTTTATGGAAGTCCACTGGCCCGGATTTCATGAGCAACACATCCGGCCCATTGCCCGGCAGCATGGCCTGGATATTCAGCTGCTTTTTCAGCCTCTTGCTTCCATCCATATGGATAGCGGATGGTTGTACGATCGCAGCACTCAATGGGTGCAGATGCAGGCACTGGATCCGTCTCTGGTAAAGGTGTTTTTCGCCATTGCTCTGTTTTTGCTTGTGGTGGCTGCCATCAACTATGCCAATATTGCCATAAGCAACTTCAACAAACGGCGCATGGAGATGGCAATGGTGAAAATTCTGGGTAGCGACAGCCGTCAGGTTTTCGCAGGGTTTTTCACTGAGGCGATTATTACTGCAGGAGTTGGGTTGATCCTTGGGCTGGTGTTGCTGGAGTTGATATTGCCTTCTGTGAATTTGTTCCTGGGTACCGAACTTGCTTTGAACTTCAGGGAAGATGTGGTGATTTCAGCGATGGTGCTACTGGTATTGCTGTCCACTTCTATGCTGGCTGGCCTGTCGCCAGCCCTATATTTTGCCCGTGCCCGGGTAGCCGGGCTGATGCTTTACCGCAAGAATCACGGCAGGAAGTCGCTGATCCTGAAAAAGCTGCTGGTCTGCTTTCAGTTTGCCATTTCTGCCTTTATGATCGCTTCCTCCCTCCTGGTGTACCGGCAAATGGAGTTTATGCAGCAAATGGATGTGGGCTACAATACCCGCCACATTGCTGCCATTGAATTACAGGGAAGATTTGCCCGCGAAAATGTGCATATCCTTGACAGCCTGCTCTGGGAAAATGCTGGTGTAGAGCAAACTGCTGCCACGGGCTATGTGTTTACCATGATGCCCATAACCCATTCTGTGCTCATGGAAACATCTGAAGGTATGCGTGTTAAGTCCATCAATACGGTACATGTTACCGGCGATTACCTGGAGCTTATGGGCATAGAGATTTACAATGAAAATGGACGGGTGGATGCAAGTTTGCTGAACGACCCCGGAAAAATTTTCATCAACCAGGCACTTGCCGATACCATGGGGTTTGAGAGGGTAACCGGACGCACGATCACCACACACTTTCAGTTTCTTGATGGACGGCTTCGTTCCGAAAGAGAAGTGGCCGGAATTATTGATAATGTACACTATGCATTGCTCAATCAGCCTGCCGAACCTTTGATTCTGATCCCTATGATGGGTTTGCCCAATTACCTTGTGGTTCGTTTCGCAGAAGGGCAAAGTGCCCACATGAAGGAGATACTCGAAAGAGCCTGGATGCAATACGATCCCGGCAGCCAGGTTGCTGGTTTTTTTCTTTCTGATATTGTGGAAGATTTTTTCCTGAGGCAGCAGCGATTGAGCCGGTTTTTTGGGTATTTCGCGTGGATGTGTGTTTTGATCTCCTTCCTGGGTGTTTTTGGGATAACAGCCTACAACCTGGAGCAACGATCCTCCGAAATAGCAGTTCGACGGGTGCTGGGCGCTGGCTGGTGGGATGTATTCACAACCTTTTTTGCCGATTACAGACAGTTGTTGCTGATTGCCTTTGCCACAGGAGGCCTGGTGGCATATCTCTCGCTGCAACAATGGCTGGCCGGGTTTGCTTATAGTGCCGGGCTGTCTGCCTGGCCTTTCTTGGGGGCTGCTCTTCTTGTGGGTGCTACCGTAATACTGGCTGTGGGTATTCATGCCTGGCGGGCAAGCCGGATACAACCCGGATCTGCACTGAGAACCAACGCCTAAGGGTGTGCGAATACGACCACTTTTGTGCTGTTTTGATACAGTCTCTTGACCTGGGAAACTCCTGAATTGTTTCTGTAAATAACTGTTATATAGCGACTAATGTGGTTTTGCACAAAGTTTGGTGTGTCCTGTTCGCACAAACTTGATTATTAACCCTTAACCACAAATGCCATGACACAAACCAGCCTGGTTTTCTTTATCATTCTTTTGATCAGTTTTTTCCTTTCTCTGATTTTCTGATTCTTTGCGGGCAAGCTGTCCGGGTCCTTGCCGGGCCGCTGGCCAGATCAATACACGGCAGCAGTTGCCGTCTCTTTCTGTATTAAAATACATTTCCAAACACTACATGCCATGAGAGAAATCGTAATCCTTATACCGGAGGTGGATGCTCAGCAAAACGTTGAAATCGATGTTCGTATCAATGGTCGCAAACGTACGCTGAAATACCGCGTAGAAGTGGTGGAGTGGGAAGGTTGCGACCCCTCTGAAGACCGTGTTGATATTCTAAAGAAAAAGATTGCCAATTATGATAAGAACTGGCAGCTTATGGAAATCGGCGCTCCCAGCGATAAACAGATCCCCCTGGTCTTCAGGCACCGGGTGGTGGATGAGGCCTGAACAACAGGCGATCTTTTCACCCGGTAGTTTATGATTGGTTCGAGACATGTCTTTTCTGTCTGATTTTTTCCTAACTTTAGGGTAGCACTTCTGTATCCTTTGTCTTTTCTGAGCCTGCATCACGCTCCTGTGTTGACCTAAAGTGCAGGGTGATGCCTGTGCAATGACAAAGTTCCGGCAAGCCTCCCCAGGCAAACCTGGGTTGTAACAGTATCCTGATTAAAACTTTTCTGCATGAATCTAAACCCGTTGGCAGACCATGGAGTCTCCGACTCAACCCCGCGTAACTTTACCATCTGGCAGGAACTGAAAAATACCCTCAGGGGCACCGATGCCGACTATACGAAGGTCAGCCTGAAACGAGCCATTTTCCTGCTGGCCGTGCCCATGATCCTGGAAATGGTAATGGAGTCGACTTTTGCTGTGGTGGATATTTTCTTCATCAGTTCGCTGGGGTCTTCTGCCGTAGCTACAGTGGGGCTCACCGAGACCTACCTGTTTCTGCTCTACTCCATCGCCATGGGGCTTTCCATTGCGGTTACTGCCATCATTGCCCGGCGTATTGGCGAGAAAAAGAGACAGGAAGCCGGCCTGGCTGCGGTGCAGGCCTTGTTTCTGGCCCTACTGGTCTCGCTGCCTTTTGCCATTGGGGGCATTTTCTATTCCCGGGAGCTGCTTGCCCTGATGGGTGCCGACGACTGGGCCATCAGCCATGGGTATCGCTACACCCAGTGGATGCTCGGAGGAAATGCCGTAATCGTATTCCTGTTTGTCATCAACGCCATCTTCAGGGGTGCCGGCGATGCGGCCATTGCCATGCGGGTGTTGTGGATCTCCAACGGAATCAATATTGTGCTCGACCCTATGTTGATTTTTGGCTGGGGCTTTTTCCCCGAACTGGGCATTGAAGGCGCTGCCATTGCCACCAATATAGGGCGTGGCACTGGTGTGCTGGTGCAGCTCTACTATCTGTTTCATGGAGGGAAAAAGATCCGGGTGCCCTGGAGTTTGTTTTATCTCAACGCAAAGATTATGCTCAATATTCTCCGCACCTCAGTGGGAGGTATCGGGCAGAATATTGTAGCCATGACCTCCTGGATCTTCATCATGCGCATACTGGCAGATATTGGCAGTGATGCGGTTGCCGGATCTACCATTGCCCTGCGCATCATGCTGTTTACCATGATGCCGGCCTGGGGGCTTGCCAATGCAGTTACCACCCTGGTGGGGCAGAACCTGGGTGCAGGCAATCCCCAGAGAGCCGAATCTGCCGTGTGGAAGATTGGATATTACAACATGTTCTTTATGGGCACTGTATCGGTGGTGTATTTTCTTTTCAATACGCAGCTTGTGGGGCTTTTCAGTCAGGATCCGCGCGTGGTATCCATAGGGGCAGAGTGGCTGCGAATACTTTCCTATTCCTATATTGTTTATGGCTGGTGGATGGTTTCAGTGCAGGCGTTCAACGGTTCGGGCGATACACGCACCCCCACCTGGATCAACCTGGTGTTTTTCTGGATGATCCAGATCCCCCTTTGCTGGTACCTGGCCCTGCAGCTGGGATGGGAGCATTCGGGCGTTTTCTGGGGTGTTTTCATCTCCGAAACCTCAGTGGGACTTTTCACCCTATGGCTCTTCACCCGCGGAAAATGGAAAAGTAACCGGGTGTGAAATGAGTCTGTTTTTGAAAAATGCCATTATGAAGATCAAAACTATTTGATGGCAGAATAAAAGCCCGCGATGGGCTAAAACAAACCCTTAAACAGTTGATCAGCTTCAATTGCACGCTTAAGTTCTTACCTTTGCATCGACACTTATTAAAAAAAATTATTAACCCAAAAAACAACCAGGATGCAAAGAATTTTTACTCTCTTGTTGCTGTTGCAGCTTCCCCTCTGTGCTTTGGCAGGGCAGCCACAAAACTTAACTTATACAATCTCAGGTCAGGGAAATGTACTTCTCAACTGGGAGCACTCTGCAGATTCTGAGCCTGTTCTGCATTTCCATGAAAGCTTTGAGGGGCTCAACAACAGCACTTTCCCTCCTGCCGGATGGGCCAATGTAGATAACGATGGCGATGGGAAAAGCTGGATCCTTTTTGATGTTCCTTACAGCCCAAATCTGAACCCTTATCCTGCCTATGATGGAGAGTATGCAGCAGCCAGCTATTCCTGGTTTGACGGGCAGGTGCTAACTCCGGACAACTGGCTCATTACGCCCGCAATTACCATTCCTGCCAACGGGATGTTGCAATGGGCCGTGGCTGCGCAAAGGCCCAACTATTCGCAGGAGCATTACAAAGTGTATTTCTCTGCCACCGGAAATGCTCCCTCCGATTTTGAAATATTGCTTCACGAAGAGACCCTCCCAGCGCAGGATATTACCTGGAAAGTGAGGCAATCCGATTTATCGCAGTATGCCGGTCAGCAGGGCTATGTGGCGTTTGTGCATACTCAGACTACCGACCTGTTTGCCATCAAGCTCGATGATATCAGGGTCTATGAGATGCCTTCAGGCGTTTTCAACGGATTTCGTGTATATCGTAATGCCACCCTGATTGCAGAGATTGAACAAATACAAACAACATCGTATCTTGATGCTGGTTTGACCCCGGGAGTTTATGAGTATACGGTTTCTGCGGTTTATGGAGACCAGGAAACAGAACCTTCCAATAGTGTTTGGGTTACCATAGAGGCACCGCAAATTGACTATGCTCCCCAAAATCTTACAATTGCCGTTGATGAGACCCACTCCAAATGGGTGCTTAGCTGGGAAGCTCCCGACCTTAACAACATTTTTCTGTGGGAAGATTTCGAGGAGGTTACCGATGCAAATTTCCCTCCTCCAGGATGGCAAAATATCGATAACGATGGTGGTGGAATGGCATGGATTGTTTTTGATGTGCCCTACAATGAAACCGTCAATCCCTATCCGGCCTACAGCGGTAATCAGGCCATAGCCAGCTACTCCTGGTTCAATGGCAATACCTACCAGCCCGACAACTGGATCATAACTCCTCCGGTGCAACTGGGTAAAAACAGTATGCTCTCATGGGCAGTGGCGGCTCAAAGGCCCAATTATTCCCAGGAGCATTACAAAGTATTCCTTTCAACCCAGGGCAACAGCATCGAAAATTTTACGGAATTGCTGTGGGAGGAGACACTTCCGGAGCAGGACATCACCTGGAAACTACGCGAGGTTGATCTTTCTGTTTACGATGGTCAGGTAGTAAACATTGCCTTTGTTCATACCGAAACCACTGATCTTTTTGCTGTCAAGCTGGATGCAATTCTGCTGCATGGCAATGCCAATCTTACACATACTGGTTACCAGGTATTTCAGAACGATGAGCTGATTGCACACATCAACGACCCAGAAGCCCTGGAATTGATCATTGATATTCCTTCTTCCAACGGATTGTATACTTTTTATGCAAAGACGGTATTTGCAGAGGGTGTATCTGTTCGTTCCAACGAAGTATCGAAGGAGGTGCAGGGTTTGGGTGTAGAGAAAGTAAATCAGGCAGGAATAGTGGTTTATCCCAATCCTGGCAAAGAGGTGTTTCATGTAAGAGCTACCGAGCCCGTTTCAGGAGCGTCTGTCCGTGTGATCAGCATGACAAATCAAATTGTTTATCATGTACAGGGCATTGACCTTTCTGAAACGCAACAACACCGAATAGAGTTGCCGAACCTCCCCAAAGGGGTTTATATGATTGCAATTACCACAGCAGATTACCAGCAATCATTCAAAGTTATAGTGCAATAGTTTCCAGGAAATCCGTGGCTTAAAAGATGCATACCTGGCCACCGCCAGCAGATTGTTGAGCTGACAGGAAAACTTATGCAATACCGTTGAAACGGCATCTGACGAATTATCAGATGCCGTTTTGGTGTTTTTATCCGTCATGTAAAGACTTGCCTTCCGGCGAATGATCAGTGCCGGCTTACCACCACACCATCATTTACCACGATCAGCCTGCCATCGGTCATTTCTGCTACCATAATATACACATAGCTGGTTTCGGGGCTGGTGCGTGTGTCGGTATAGGTTCCCCGCTCGTTGGCAATGCGTGTAAGCAAAACGGGTTCCTCATTGTTTTCCTGACGCAGGATCTGCAATCCCCTGATCCCATCCACCTTAAGGGGCACCCATTCCAGCTGTATGGCACTGCGCACCTGCCTGCACGAGAGCACAAGCTTTATCTGGGGCGGATGGTGCTGCAGGCTCGAGGTGGTGCGTGTGCCGGAGGGTTTGCCCCCGGGATTGATAGATTCAACCTGGTAGCTGATCTCACGATTGGCCGGGGGGTGTTGATCCACAAAGCGGTTTTCGGCAAGGGGAGAGGGGTTTAATCTCTGGTACTCCTCTCCATCGTGCGCCCTGTAAACATTATACCCCATAATACCCGAAAAATCGGGAGCCAGCGACCAAAGAAGCAATACGGTGCCATCGTTTTGCACCAGGCAGTCCAACTCCGGTGGAGGGGCCACCACAAGGTTTTCCTCAATGTAGAGGATCAGTGTATCGGTGGGAGCGCTCTCAATATATCCATCGCTGATACTCACCATATAGTATTCGAGGCTCCGGGTTTCGGGGCCAATGGCCTGCAGATCGGTTTTCATAAGGTCTTTGCCGGGCAGGTAAAACGGACCCCCCAGCGGGCTGAATCCCCCTGTGCCATTCTCCCTGCGATAAATCCTGTAGCCGAAGATGTTTTCCCCGGTAATGCTCCACGAGAGCACCACATCCTGTTGCTCACGTCGTGCAATGAATCCTGAAGGAGCAAAGGGCTTCTCTGCAAAGGTGGCAAAGCCGTGCACCCGGATCCCCGCAGGCTGATAGCCGAAGAAATCCTGGATCACAATGAAGTAAAACCATGGTTCGTTGGCGCGGGGTAGCTCATCGGTATAGCTGCGCGCATGAGCCGGCAGCCTGGTTACCCACTGGTATCCTTCATCGAAATCGTGGCTGCGGAAAAGATTCTGCGACACTATGGTTGAGGGGTTTCTTACCTCCCATTGCAACTCAATTGCCCGGGTATCCCTGGCAGGTCGGGTGCGAAGGTTCAGTACCTCTGGCGGAGCCAGGTAACCCAAATTGTGGGCAAACAGGATGTCGGAAAGAATAGTTTTTCCATCGCGGGTATGAGCTTCAAGATAATACTGCCAGATCCCTTTCCGGGCCAGGGTAGTATCGGTAATCTCCTCCACCAGGGTATCGGATACATAAAACCAGGTTTGCCAGGTTTGTATTTCTGTAAAGGTTTCTTCATTGTGGGGAGCCCTGAAGACTTTTACACGGAGGGTGTCGTTGAGGTTGGTTATCCACCATTGCAACCGTGGAAGATCGCTCTGGCTGTTGCTGCGCAAACCCCTTAACTGCTGGGCCGGCACTATGGCTGGCAACAGAATGATGCACAATAGAGTTGCTATGGTCTTCATGCGTTCCATTTTTTTACGTAGAGTTAGCCTGTTAATTGCCCTGCTGGCAAACGCCAAAAGGCTCCAGATCGATGTTGAAATTGCCCCCCTGAAACTGGATTTCCAGCTTGACGCTGAAGGCGTTTTGGATATACTGAAGAAGCTCGCTCATGCCCGGCAGGCTGTTGAAGACTTCTTCGCAGGTTCCGTCGATGGCGGGTTGCACTGAAACATGCCCGCAGTTGTTGAAAACAAACTGGTTGCTTTCGTAGCCTCCCTGTATATTGTACCACATGTTGCCACGAATGGCTACACCACAGTCGGGGCCTGTAACAGGTATTCCCCATGTTTGAGAGGCTGTAACATCGCAGTAACCATAACCCCCGATCACATATACCGGATTGGAGTTGAAGTTGAGGTGTACAAACATCCCCAGCCCTGCCGAAGCAGATACAGGCATGACCACTGCATTGAGCTGGGTATTTACAATTACTTTTTCTCCAATCACGTAGATGCCGGTAAAGGGTGTGCTGAAATCGGGCAGGTTATAACGGAAGTTGGATCTTACATGTGCAAGGTCATTTTGGTGCACCTGGTTGGTTTTGCCTACAAGCATGGCTCCTTTGAATCCAGGCATACCTGGTGTGGGCCCCAGGGAGAAACTGTGCAGGTCGAGAACGATGTAAAACCCCCTGGGGTCAAACCTTACTGTAGCTGCACCCTCGTATATGGTTGCATACCCCAGAGGCAGGTATCTTACATCCATATGACCGAGCAGGCTGCTCTCAGCGAAATTGTAGCTGAGCCTCATGCCTCCCATAGGGCTTGAGCCCTGGTTGCCTCCGGGGATATTGCTTACGCTGATTTCATCGCCCGACACATCAATACCACCGTGTACTTTGAACAGAAGCTTGTTGGGAGGCGCACCTGCCGGGTCGAGCCCATCAATATTGCGGGTGAGTGCTGTATACCTGAGAGTATCCCATTGGTTTCCAGCAACCCTCATCCAGCCACTTTCCACCGGCATTCGGTTTGCACCTGCAGGCATAAACTGCATGGTGTTGCCCTTGAAGTTTTGCGCATTTACCTTTATGATCTCTATCTCGCATTTCTGGTTTGTTTTCTCCAGAAATCCCCAGAAAGTTACCGGCTTTCCTGCCTGATCCTCAGGAGCCGGATGTATGATCACCCTGCCATAGGAGGTAAAGCGGTTTGCTCGTACCTCCTGCCGGGTGGTGTCCTGGTCCAGCACGAACTCCACATTGCCATGGGCGTATACGCTGCCCTGCAGGGGTTGTACTGTGGGCGTGATCCGGTTGTTCTGCCTGCGGTAGGTTACAATGGCATTGGGGGGGTCGAAGCCGGGAATGCCCAGCTCCGGACGACCTTTCAGAGAAAAGAAGCCCGGCCCGGTCATGATTCCCTGCACATCCACATCCAGGATATTGTAAAAACGCATGGGTTGGTTCAGGGTAAGTGCTTCGGTGTTATTGCTTAACATCCCAATGGACTCAAAGCTGATCTGGTTGGGCTCGGTCTGGTAAAGATTTCGTACCCTTCCGGCCGGAGCCTGGGTGCTCCCCACAAGGCTTATACGATAATGGCCTACCCCTGCATCATAGTTGAAGATGGGTTGAAGAGTACCCGAAAGTTCAACATTGGCCACACCCCCCAGGGTTAGCCCACCCGTGAGATCTATGTTGCCTTCGGAGAGCATGTAGGGTCGTACCCGAAGGTTTTTTACCCGGGCATCTACCCCACGGCCGGTGATGATCAATACTTCTTCCAGCACAATGGCATCTTCATTGATATCGAACCGCCAGGGTTTGGTTGCAGAAACCTGCCACTTGTCGAGGGTAAAGCTCAGTTGTCCGCCCGGAGTTTCCTGGAACCCTATGTCGGTGTTGTTGATAACCAGATCGCCTGCCTGAATCTTCAGGTCGAGGGTGGAGTTTTGTCCACCTCCCGGTATTTGTGTATGCAGCAGGGTTCGCATGCGGATTACACCGTTCTCCAGGTAAGAGTGGCTGAGGTTTGCACTGGCCTGGAAGTTAAACACCTTGTAGTTGCGCACAGGGATGGGGCTAAGGTTGTTGCTGAGGCTGAAAACAGCATACCGCATGCCGGGAATGACAGGCATCCTGCTGCTGAAAACGGTAGCCCTTCCGCTGAGCGTGTCATTGCCCACAAAGAGTTGCCCGCTGAACTGGTGAGCAATTTCAAAGCTGGCCAGGTCGAGCTTCACCTGACCTTGTATGCGTGCCCCTCCCAGTCCGAAGGTTACCTTTTGCATCTCAATTTTTTTCTTGCCAAAACCAAGCAGCCAGGTGTACTGACTTCCCGGAGGTGGCTGGATGTAGTTGTACAGCGAACCCGTATAGTGTCCTCCCACCTTCAGGGGGATCTCCATGGCATCGGTAACCAGGGTTTCCTCCAGGGGTTCAGGCCGGTTGTTCTCATTCTGGGTTACAAAAAGATTTCGAAAAGGGATTCTGATGTCAGGCTGCAGCAGCGAAAAGGTTCCCGTTGCAGGGAGGTTGACGAAATATCCACCCAGCATAACAGAAGATTGTGAAGTGCCGGGAATGGTCTTTTCGGTGAAAGAAGTAATAGCCACCGGGAAGCCCCATATGGAGGAAAGATCCCAGTTGTCGAGGCGTCGGAGAGAGAAGTTATGGGTAGGAGGTGTAGCGGGGGGCTGTGCCGGAAGCACCAGGGCCCGGCTGGTGCCCACGTAGCTTGGGTTGCTGCCTTCTTTGATTACCTGCACTACCATATGGATCAGGTCTCGCGGAATTCCCTGCAACAGATAATATCCCTGGGCATTGGTGGTGGCCTCAATATAAAGAGGCAAGCCATCGGTAGTTACCAGCTCTGCAAAAACAGTGGCCCCTGCTACCGGTTCGTTGGTTTGTGCCGCAGTTACATGCCCCTGTATGCTTTTAGCAGCTTTCAGGGTATAAGGTGTGAGGGGGTTCCAGTGTGGGGTAACCGGTATTTCAACCGATGTTTGCAGAGGAGCATAGCCTGTGGGAGGAGTGATACGCAGGATAAACTGATCGGCTGCTGCAGCAAACTTCAGGTAGGCTTTTCCCTGGTTGTCGGTGGTTGCCTCATGGCCGCCAATATTCACCAGGGCACCTGCCACAGGTTGCCCCTGCGGGTTGCGAACCGTTATTACCGGGCGGTGCAGCCTGCGGTATACACGGATGGGAACCCTTTGTCCGGGAGGGAGAAAGGTGGTGTCGAGCGGGAAATACTGGCTCGACAAAGGCAACACATGCAACACCGCCACACCCTGGGGGTCGGCAGGTACATCAAACTCCTGCCTCACTACCGAGGACGCAGGGTTCACCGGATTAAAGCTCACCACCACCATACGGGTTTTGTAATAGGGAGACTGGCCCGATTTCACGTAAGCCACTACAGGGTTTCCATCCTCATCTTCCACATATCCGGGCATAAGCCAGCGGGGTTGCAGATTTACATCTTTCAGGTCCACCAGCTCGCCCCACAGAAGTTTGTAAGGCTTACTCCCCTGGGCAGTGTCGGAATTGATGGGAGGGAAAATCCGTTCGTTGTAGAGCTGCGGGCGAATATGCACCCTGCGGTAAATGAACTGATTGTTTTTGCGTACCGGTAAATTGTAGAACCTGAAAAACCCTGCCGTATTGGTTGTGGTATAGGCTTCGTTGTTTGGATAGCAGTTGTTGAGAAATGATGTATAGTTAGGAATATGCGTATCGGTTGCCTGGTTGAGCAGCGATACATTTACATGTGGCATGCCCACATTCTCAAGGTTGGAAATGGCCATTACCCTTCCTTTTATTTCGGGCGGCAAAGGCTTCATGATGTAGGTAAGGGAGATCTCTTCCGGTCCGGTGTATTGATGGTTGTAGGTAACCTGCCCCTGGTAGGTTTGTATTGCCGGCACCATGGGCAGAATCTCAAACCGGTCTTCGTAGTTGAAGAACGTGTTGTCGTAGGCTGCATCCACCTGGCCAAAGTCGCGGGTTGAGAGCCTTATGCGATACTGCGGGTTGATATAGGCATGCCGCACCAGGTTGTAGAACACCACCTGTCCGTTGAATCGTGTGGTGTCGATGGCAACATCCTTGAATTCGTCCTGGTTGAAGAAGGTTCGGCTGTCCAGTCGCTGTCCTTCAAAGTCAATGATCAAAGGCACCTCGTGGGCTACTTTGTCTATGTCGCGCAGTATGCTTATCTGTACCCCTTCCAGGGGGCTGTTGGGGGCTTTTACCTGGTCGGGAGTATTGTCGGTTTTAGCCAATACCCTCAGGTTGTAGGTTTTGAGCTTGCACATCTGGGGGGGTATCTGCAGCATGTCGCCAGGCATGGCAAAGATGTCGATGTCGGGGCTTGCAAATTTCTGGTTCACCACTTCAATTTTGAGGCTCAGGTAGCCAAACTGGCTTTCGGTCATCAGGGCGCCTCCCAGGCTCATTACCTGCTGCTGGGGAGTGAGGTTGAAACCCCCACCGGGTAATCCCTGCAGGCCCTGCAGGCCCGACTGGATATTCTGCAGATCTACCCCCGGAAAGATCACCATTCCCAGGAAATCTGCAAGGGGATTGATGCTTTCAACAGGTGGAGCTGCATGGTCCAGCTGCTGGGTAAGGATAGGGCCGGTCCAGAAAGGGAGATTAAAACTGAAGGTGTAATTGCCGTATTCGTCGGTGGTGGTCTGGTCGAGCATTACGTTGGCATATTTAGTGGCATCTCCCCTGAATTTCCCTTTCAGGTCGATCCCCTTGATGATGGGCGCTGTGCCGCCATATTCCGGAAATCCAACACCGAAAGGGGTTTCGGGGCTCAGGTAGGCTATACGGGCCATCAGTCGCACTGTAATGTTGGCCAGGGGTTTGGTGTACTGGGTGCTCTCAGTATCGTGAAATATGTATTTCTTCGAGTTCATCTGCGAAAGCAAAGGCCAGCCCAGGGTGAAAAGATCCTGGTGCAACGCCAGCTCTTCTGGATCCGGAACCATCATGCCATTGACAACATGGTGTGAGTTGATGTTGGTGTTTATGTGCTGGGTAAACGCACTCATGGCTCCATAGCTGAAAGTGACCCCCGGGGGAAGAAAGCCACCTCCAGAGGGCATTGCTCCTCCGCTACCCGATCCATCGGTGGGGAGTGTGATCGGGGTTACGCCCGGAAAGACCGGAAGATTGTTCAGGTCGATTGGGTCGAAAGGGCTGGTAGGGTATTTTGCCATCAACCGGCCACTGATCTGGGTTGTGGGAGCCAGCTCAAAGTTGTCGGGCAGCAGGTTGTCGGGAATAATTGCATCAACAAAAGGTGGAAGCGTAATGATGGATTGGGTGCCATACACAAAGCTGCAAACCTCACTTCGGCCTCCATTGCGGAAAGCCAGCTGCCCCATGGGGTCGAAAGCGGTTACCATAAAAGCGTAAGCCTTTCCCGGCACAAGAGCCGGCTGTGCAGGCCCATACAAAAAAACATTGGCCGATACCACGGTTTCGAAAAAAACAGGATGGGCTGCTGAGTATACCGCATCGTGAGGGTCATGGCCCGGAGGCGATATCTCCACCATCTTCAGTCGGTATTGGGTCTGGGGGGGTGAGCCCGCAGGGCGGGTCCATGAGATCACGATGCTTTGAGGGGTCATGGGGGTTATCTCATCATGGCACCAGGGGTGTAAAATCACCGGAGCTTCAATATTGCCCACCGTAAATGGAACGGTGCATCCAAAAGGTGCCTCGTCCGATAGTATCATATTGTTATCGTAGTCGAAAGCTTGCAGACAAATGATGTAATCATCTTCCAGCAACCCATTGCCATAAAGGATCTCCTGTTCTGTAACCCCCTCATACACGAGGTGGCTGGCACTGAACACATCCTGTATGTTGTTGATGTTGAGCATGAAAGGCATGCCGGGTTGCAGCACAATGGGTGCAGGGGGGCGGTAATTGGGGTGGGTATAAATCCGTGTACCACTGGCTCCGGTTATTTCTCCCCTTAGGTATACTCTCAGGGTAACTCCGTCAACTGTGAAATTCTGCAACGTCACCAGCACTTTGTTGGGGTTATTGGTGTAATCGCTTATTTTGGTGGAATAGGGTGGGGTAACGGAAACATTGATCCGCACAGGCGCAAACTGAGCTTGCGAGGCTACAGAAAGAAAGATGAGAACTGCCAGGAGGATTATTCTTTTTCGTATCGGGCCGGGTTGATGGTGGGTGCCTCTTTCAGAAAGTGTATACATAACTCAGATCTCCTTTGATTTCATTAAAATGGCTGGGTGGTGCCTGCTGATAATTCAGCGAACGGATATAATACAGGTTAAAGCGCATAGCCTGTTTGCGCGATATCTGGTAAGATGAACTCAATGAAGAGTTTACGGTCCAGCCGGTGTTTTGGCCTTGCTGAGTTCGGATCAGAGAATTATTGAGCCCCAGGCTGGCTTTCCCCTCCATTAGGCTTTTGGCTGCACCCAGGGTAAAACCCAAGGCTTTCTGGCTGGCAATGGCATGTTCCAGCAGGTTGTAGTTTACCCCTGTTAAAATGCTGGCACGGTGTTGCAGCAAGCCCAGGTTGTAGTTGAGGTTGATGAGTGTTGCCTGGTAATCGGTAAATTGTTGGGTAAGCACATTGCGGTCTCTTAGCTCCATCCTGCTCAAAACCACTATGAATATATGGTTGTATTGCGTGCGTGTAAAAAGCAGCCGTGGGGTGATATTGATGTTGCTGTTGGTTTGAAAAAGCTTCAGTGAATCGATCAAAGGCACCCTGCCGGCTCTTTGGTTGCTGCTGTAATTGCTGTAGCTGAAGTCGATGCCAAAAACCGCAGAGGGGTTGTAGGATGCCTGGAACGATGAAATGGTGCGCAGAGAGGTTGCCCTCTTTACATTTCTCAGGTTGTCGCGCTGCACACCCAGACTGCCCCTCAGGTTGAGTTTGCGTTTCAGCAAGCTTACCGATGGGGCAATGGTAATGTTTTCTATATCGTTATTCATGAAGTATGCTCCCATGGAGCGATAACCGGGGTCAATGCGCCGGTATTCCAGCCGGGTAGAAAAACCTGCTAGTCTGTAATTCAATCCTGCCCTTACTGCAGTAAGCAATTCGGTAGATTGATTTACGGTAATAAGCTTTTGAATCTGGTTGAGAATTGGGTAGTCATCAGAATCTGCGAACCGGGGTGCCGAAACATCGGTGGTATAAACACTTGCTGCCAACTCCGTGTCGAAAGAAAGACTCTTTGATAGTTTGATGCGGGATTGAATTCCTGCTACAGTATTTTCTTCGGCAGGTAAATAGCTTTTTTGAAACGGATCTGCAACACTGGTGCTGTCATCGTGTATTTTCAGCAGGATAAGGTCGGCGAAGGTGTGCTGCGAGCCCCAGCCCAGGCGCAGTCCGAAGCCTTTGCGGGTAAGGGTTTGCGTGGTGTCAATGGCCTGTGCAAAAGCTGTTGTGCTCTTTTTGAAACGACCATATACAAAGCCCATTCTTAACTTTCCCGGATTCAATTCAAGGCCACCCCCCAGGAAATTGTGCCCCGCCATGGTAAAGTTGCTGAAGTTCACACTGCGATACCCCACATGCAGGGTAGCCCATTTGTAGGTGGGGCTCATGCCGAACTGATTGAAGGGCTGGGTGTAGTCTACACGGCGGTTGCTGTAGCGCAGGGTGAATGGGATGGCTATGCCATAAACATTGGCCGTGGCATTGGAAGAAAGCATCAGGGAAAAGGGGTGCATACGGCTCTCCATTCCGGAAATGCCATACCCGATAAGGTTGGTGGAGAAATTCCCATGGAAACTAAAGGGTTTTTGCTGACCAATACCTTCCAGCTGCTGCGAAATGGCAATACAAGGAATACAGGTCAGTAAAACCTGCAGCCAGAGACTCCGGTGGCGGAAAAATTTCATTGTGTTCCTGATGATTCAGGAGGTCGGAGTTGTGCAGAACCGGCTTATATTCCTGTCAGCTCAATGCCCATCTGAGATCCCCGCATGATGTGTGTTTGGCAGATTGAACTCTTCGACAATGAAGTTGAGCCAAAGGCATGTTAAAAAATCAAAAAAGCAAAATGCAGAAAATAAATTGTTGTATAAAAATCAAAAAAAGTTCTTCAAAATTCCTTTCGATGGATTTGTACTCCGAAGGCCCCAGGATTGTAAAGGGTTTGTTTTTGTGATGTAACAAGCATTCTATTAGCCAGATAGCTTAAATTTCAATTCTTCTTACAGAATACGTGTGGGGTTTATCCCTCATTTTTTTTGAGTTTATCCCCTTATTGTACGATCGCCTAAAGGGTAATAATTTTCGCTCAAAATTTATCAGGAGTAGATTAAGCGGAAAATCAGCAGGAAATCCGAAAAGGTCGGCCTTCTGGTCTTATCTGTAAATAATCAATCCGCGACTTGTTATTAACCCTTTTAAGATCAAAAAGATGAAAAGATTTCAATCTGCATTAGGAGTGCTCGTAATGGTGCTGCTGGCTTTGCCTGCTTTTTCGCAGGTGAGAGGTGTTCGTGATGTGCGACAGAATTTGCCATCGGCACCTGCGCGTACCGAAACCCCCGAAAGAACAACCCAAACAGCAAATGCTCAAGCTCCGGAAACGGCTGCTTCGGGGCAGGTACTATATGTGTGTATTACAAACGGAAGCAATCGCAATGGAGGAACGCGCGAGCTTCCTTTCAAGAACATCGACAAAGCGATACAGGTAGCAGAGCCCGGTGCGGAAATACGTATTGCCGGAGGTGTGTATTCCGGAACCCTCAATGTGGGTTTTATCGAAAGCGATAAGCCTGTGAGGCTGATGGGGAGTTTTGATGAACGTTTCTCACGGCAGGATATAAAAGCCCACCCAACTCTTTTACAGCCGGCGAATGAAAGTGCACGCAGTTCGCGCAAAGCCTTGCTTAAATTTACCCGAGATGTGGCAGGCACCCTTATCGATCACATCGTATTCGATAGTGGCGAACGTAATGCCTACAGCAGCAACGATGGCGTTGTACCGGGTGTGGAAGGCGGGAGGTTGTTGCTACCCACAGAAAGGCCTTCTCAGGGTAATGCCACCGTGGGAGAGCCCTTGCTGCAGTTTGTAAGTGCTACCACAGGGGGCGATGTTACCATTCAGAATTGTGTTTTTATCAATGGGGCCAGCTTTGCCCTTCAGGCCGGGCACCGGTCCGGAAAATTCACCGTGCGCAACAATGTATTTGTAGCCAACAAGATGGCAGCCATTGAGATCTATGGAACCTGCGCCCGCACCGGAGGCCCCAATACTCCCACCCTTTGCTCTGAGGTGGAAATCGCCTACAATACCATCCTGTTTAGCTGGAGCCGCCTGAAAGATTTCCTGGATATGGGCTATGGAATCAGGATCATGACCGGCTGCAGCTACAACATTCACCACAATGTGGTGGGTGCCAGTATCCTGGCTGCCATTGATCACACACGATTCAACAACAACGACTGGATCAGGCTCGACCATAATATCTTTTTTGTAAACAAGGACAAGGACCTCCACTACAGCCCTGCAAGCAACACACGCCTGAGGATTGATACCGAAGGATTCGACGATCTGGAGTTTGCAAGCGTCACAGGAAACCGCAACTTCATTCCCGATGCACTGAAGGTAAACCCGGCTTATCTGGAGGGCTATCTGAATGCCCGCTACAGCGAACAGGCCGACTTCGACCGTAATTCGCCTGCCAATCAGTGGCGCGCTGCCCTGGGGATGAACTTGCAAGGCTCCTTAACCTCATCAGCTACCATGTTTGCCAACAAATATCCCTGGAGAGATGCCCTGGAGCTGTTTGGCAACCTGCAAGGTTATGGCGCACAGATGCCATAAAACCTGAATGAAACTTGCATGAGCACTTTCGGCTCACAAAAAAGAATGAACCAGATTGTTTCCTGATAGAGCTAACCGCCCGGGGGGATAATCCAACAACTTCGGTACACTGAATTACTTCCATCATAAAGATGGCTTCAATACTATTTTTTATTCACAAACTAAATCAAACCAAAATGAAAAGAACAAGATTACAACCATTGCATTTTTTGCTGGTGTTGGCATGGGTTATGGCATCCGTTTGGGGTGCCGTGGCCGGAGTGCCCAACAGCTTCAACTTTCAGCTGGCAGTGCGCAATTCGCAGGGGCAGGTGTATGCCAACCAGCAGGTAAGTTTCAAAGTAAGTATCATGGTAGGGGAAGGCATTCTCTACCAGGAGACCCATGCGGTGCAAACCAATGCCTATGGCTTGGTAAATCTGCATATCGGGGCAGGTACAGTGCTTCAGGGGAGTATGGACCAGATCGCCTGGGGTGGAGAGGCCAAGAAGCTTCGGGTAGAGTTTGATCCTAATGGCGGGAACAATTATGGGTTCTTGTCCGACACCCCATTGATGAGTGTACCCTATGCACTTTTTGCCCGCAATACGGCAGAGCCTGGCCCGGCAGGGCCCATGGGCCCGCAGGGTCCGCAAGGCCCGCAAGGCCCGGCAGGAGTGGGGCTCAACAATCGTGGGGTATGGGTTAGTGGCACTACATACAACCCCAACGACTATGTTTTTCACCGCTCCACTCCCGATCCTGCTGTAAACTCCATGTGGATCATGCAGGGCACGGGATCGTTCAACTCCACCGTGCCTCCCTTCCAGGATGCCACGAACTGGATTGAGTTTCAGGCACCTCAGGGAGAAGCAGGTCCTCAGGGGCCCCAAGGTCCTGTGGGTGCGCAAGGCGCCCAGGGAGCACAAGGTCCTGCCGGCCCGCAAGGTCCTGCGGGTCCTCAGGGTGAAACCGGTGCACAGGGCCCGGCGGGTCAGCCAGGTGCAGTAGGTCCTCAGGGTCCGGTGGGCCCAGCGGGTCCTACGGGTCCGCAAGGTCCCACAGGCCCTAAAGGTGATCCGGGCAATACGGGTCCTGCTGGTCCTGCGGGAGCACAAGGTCCTGCCGGTCCGCAAGGCCCCGCGGGCCCCAAGGGTGATCCGGGTAATACCGGTCCTGCCGGCCCGGCCGGAGCACAAGGCCCTGCTGGTCCGCAAGGCCCTGCTGGTCAAACAGGTCCGCAAGGTCCACAAGGTCCTGCCGGACAGCAAGGTCCTCAGGGACCGCAAGGACCGCAAGGTGATCCGGGATCGGTACACTGGGTAGATGGTACCAACAGGGTTACCACCACTGTTAATGTAGGCGTGGGTACTGCAAACCCTTCCGCTTTACTGCATACCCATGGCCTGGGCAATGGAGGGGGTAATGTACTCTTCGTAGGAGAATACAAAGCTTCCAACCCAGGCAATCCGCCCGCTTCGGGCACCGGAACACGTTTGATGTGGTATCCCGACAAGATCGCCTTCAGAGCAGGTCGTGTTTTAGGAAATCAATGGGATAAAGACAACATTGGCGATGGTTCCATGGCCATTGGATTCAATACCACTGCATCGGGCTGGGGTACTCTGGCAACAGGCTACAATACCACTGCATCCGGAAGATACTCTACCACCATGGGTTATGGAACCATTGCCCATTCAGGATTTGAAACTGTAATAGGCCGGTTCAACTCCAATTATCCTCCTGCCAATGTAACCGGATGGAATGATTTAGACCGGTTGTTTGTGGTGGGTAATGGCTCCGCCGAAAACAATCGCAGCAATGCTTTTACCATCCTTAAAAATGGCAATGTGGGCATCGGAGCCGAGGCCCCCGATGAGCGCCTGGTGGTGGCAGATGGAGATGCCAGAATATTTGGTGTTCGCGTAGGGCGTGGCACAGGTGGCCTGCAATCCAATGCAGTGCTGGGCTACCAGGCATTGTTTGTTAACACAACCGGTAATAACAATACAGCCGTGGGTAATCTGGCATTACGTTTTAATACCACAGGTGCTCAGAATACCGCTGTGGGAAGCAGATCTCTCAGGAATAACAGCACCGGCGATAGAAATGTTGCCATTGGATTTGAGGCTATAGGCATGACCTCAGCAAGCTCAGGTACCAATCTGGTTGCCAACGTAGCCATTGGATACCAGGCTGGGGGTAATATGACAACAGGTTATGGTAATGTGTTGATTGGTGAAGAGGTTGGGCGAAACATCTCTACCGGTTACGATAACATTTACATCGGCAAGAAAACAGGTAGTGCAGGATCGGGAGCGGCCATTTTCAATACCATAATTATTGGCTCACCGGGTGTACCGCAGGCCAACAACAGGGTTGCCATAGGTAATGCCTCTACATCATGGATCGGAGGGCAGGTAAGCTGGAGTACTTTCTCCGACTCCCGCTTCAAAAGCAATGTCCGCAACAATGTTCCGGGGCTCGACTTTATTACCCGCCTCAACCCGGTTACCTACAATTGGGATGTGGATGGACTGAACCGGCACCTGGGCATCGAAGAGCCTTACCGTGGCGAGGGTTACAAGGATATTGAAAGTGTCAACCAGTCGGGTTTTCTGGCACAGGAAGTGGAAGAGGCTGCACGGGCCTGTGGGTACACTTTCTCAGGCATTGACAGATCCAATGATACTTATACGCTCAGCTATGCACAGTTTGTGGTACCTCTGGTGAAATCTGTTCAGGAACTCAATGAGCAGAACCAACAGCAACAAGCACTCATTGAGGCATTGATGCGGCGTATCGAAGAGCTGGAAAAAGCAGTTCAATCCATCAAATAAACAGGCTGATATGAAAAAGCTGATCATAATCATTCTTTGGGGCTTTCTGCCATGCACCCTCTGGGCGCAATGGCAGGAACGAGCCCTGGTGTCCTCTGGCGGATACCAGGGGAGCCTGGCCGGTTTTACGGTGGAGTTCAGTATTGGTGAAATAGCTATTGGATATTGGCAAAATGGCGACTACCATATTCTTGCCGGCTTTCATCAACCTCCTGCTGGTGCCGGTACAAATACCGAAAACCTCACACAGCTGCAAAACATCAGGGTTTGGCCCAATCCCACACGCAGCAGTATCTATATTGATTTTCAAAACATCAATGTTTCTGATCTGAAGTCTGTGATTATAACCGATATGCGGGGCATCAATGTTATGGAGTTTGGCCACTGGGAAATTCATTCCAATCCTATGCAAGTGTGGCTGAAGGATCTGCATCCGGGTATTTATTTCATCAGATTTGTATCCCAGGATGGGCAGTACAGGGTGCTGAAGGTATCGCTGATCGCCTGATAGAAGTTTCCCAGAGCCTGGGAGGCTTATAGATCGCCCCCTTATGCTATACAGCAGAATATGGCTGAAGCAGAAGGGGGCGACTTTTTTTCAGTATGCTATTGCGCAATCAGTGGGATAGTGAGTATACCGGGCTTGGAACTTCTTGCTGTTCACCAGGGAAAATCATGGCACGTAAACGCTCCAGGATGAAATCCTTATACCGTATCTGCAGGAAATGGCCTTCACCCTCAAGAGGATGGTATTCAATTTTCCGGGCATTTACCAGTCTGTTTTTGGCAAAGGAGGCGTTTTCGGGAAAAATGAGCCGGTCTGCCGTACCTTGTATCAGCACTACAGCACTGGTTATCCTCTCCCAGTAGGGCAACATGTCGGAGAGGGCCTCGTAGTGCGAAAGTTTTTCATCATTGGCCACCCTGATCATGCGCGGCACGAGCCACCGGAATGGGGGCAGATCAATAAGGTAGCTGATGCTGTAGGTTTTTTCTTTTCCCGGAGCCAGAGACGCCGAAACGAGCACCATACCATTTACCATTTCGGGTTTGAGCATGGCCATCTTTGCAGCCACTGTGCCACCGTATGACGACCCGATGATGTAGAGAGGAGAGGGGAAGCCTTCCCGCTCCAGGATCCGCCACATCTTTTCGGCCTGCCGCCGCACCGATCGTTCCGACCGGCCAAGCCCCGAGAAGCCATAGCCGGGCCTGTCGGCAGCAATAATGTTGGCCCATTGGGCAAGCTCCATGTCCTGGTAATATACATTGTATACGCTCATGCTGCTGGGCGATCCATGCAGAAAGAACAGGGTAGGAAAGCTGTCGTTGCGATGCAGACTCATATACCGCAAAGGGCGGCCATCGTATTCAAAAACCTCTACTCTGGCATCAGGAAACCGCTCCAGCATATGCGCTGTGGTCTCTCTGAATTGTATACATGCGGTGAGGAGGAACATTGAGCCCAACAGCAAAAGACCCATCAACACCTTAATCGATAATCTATGCATAATAACTAAATTGTTTTGCCTGCGATATCACAAACAATGTAATAACATAAGCTGGCTTTTCAGGCATTTCTCAAATCATATAACAAAGGATTGGCGGGAGTGTTTTCTGTGTATGAATAAAATCTTCTATCTTTGATTAAATCCCAAAACCCGAATAAGCTATGGCCAAGGCAAAGAAATTTGGAGCAATAAGCGGGGTGTTCACCCCATCCATATTAACCATACTGGGTGTTATTATGTATTTGCGTTTGCCCTGGATTGTGGGGCAGGCAGGCCTTTGGGCTACCGTGGGTATCATCATGGTGGCTCATATCATATCTTTTACTACCAGTTTGAGTGTTGCTTCCATCGCCACAGATAAAAAGGTGGAGACAGGCGGGAGTTATTTTATCATTTCACGAAGTCTTGGTTTGCCCATTGGGGGCACGCTGGGTTTGGCCTTGTTTGTGGGCTTATCCTTCAGTGTGAGCCTTTACCTGATCGGTTTTGCGGAGGTTGCCCTGGGATTTTTCGGGTTTGAAGCCACTCTCAACAATATTCGTCTGGCAGGTGGTCTGGCCTTGCTGGGTATTACTATTCTTACCTTCATCAGCACATCTCTTGCCATCAAAAGCCAGTACATCATCCTTACCGCCATGGTGCTGTCGCTGATATCGGTATTCTTTGGCAGCCATGAGTTTGACCCCAGCCGCCCCCTTATTGCACCCATGGAAGGGGCCCTGCCGTGGATTGCCTTGTTTGCCATATTTTTTCCGGCGGTAACGGGTTTTGAAGCGGGTGTATCCATGTCGGGCGATCTGAAGGATCCCAAAAAAAATATTCCAGCCGGAACCATCGGAGCTGTACTTGTGGGTTTGATGGTTTACCTGGGGCTTGCATTCTTTCTTTCGCATACCGTAGAGCGCGACCTGCTGGCCAACGACCCCGGGGTGCTGTTTCAGATTGCCTGGATACCCCAGCTGGTGGTGGCCGGTATCTTCGGAGCTACGCTATCATCGGCCCTGGGTAGTATACTGGGAGCTCCCCGTATCCTGCAGGCTACCGCTATCGACCGTATTACCCCTGCGGTGTTTGGCAAAGGATATGGTGCAGCCAAAGAGCCCCGAAATGCACTGTTGCTAACCTTTGTGATTGCCTTCGCAGGGATCATGATAGGAGAACTCAATGTAATTGCCCGCATCGTTACCATCTTTTTCATCATTACTTATGGCTTTTTGAATATTACCTATGCCGTGGAAAGCTGGGCCGGTACCGATTTCCGACCTTCTTTCAAAATACCCGGGCTCATTAGTATTATCGGTGCACTGGCATGTATCATTGTAATGATACAGTTGGATGTAATTGCCATGTTGGCAGCCTCTCTTGTGCTGATCGGTTTGTTTCTTTTTCTCAAACGACGAGAACTGACGCTGCAAACGGGCGATACCTGGAACAGCGTTTGGGCATCGCTGGTGAAAACCGGCCTTGGGAAACTCAGCAGTGGCAATCAGAAATCACGCAACTGGCGCCCCAATATCATTCTGTTCAGCGGAGGAGCCAAACACAGGCCCTGGCTTTTGGATCTTGGCAAATCACTGGTGGGGAAACTGGGGATCTTTACCAATTTTGAACTGGTAGAGAGCCGCGATGAAAAGCACCTGTTCAGCAAAAACCAACAGATCATTGCTGAAGAATTGGCCGGAAAAACCGGTGTATTTACCCGGCGCCATATTTGCCGGGATGTGTACGAGGGGATTGAGTCCATCTCCCGCATCTATGGTTTTTCTGGCTTCGAACCCAACACCATACTCATGGGCTGGCCCCGCAACACCCGCAAGCCTGAAGCATTCCAGAAACTTTCACGCTCTTTTCGTAAACTCGATTACAACCAGATCTACCTGTACTACAACAAGGACAAAGCATTTGGGAAATTCAAACAGATCGATATCTGGTGGAGCGGGCGTGGCAGAAATATCAGCTTTGCCCTGGCACTGATGCGGTTTCTCTCCTCATCGCAGGAATGGCGTCAGGTTTCTCTGCGCATTCTGGCCATAAATACCGACAACAGCATCACCGATAAGTATTATGATCTGCTCGATCAGATGCTGGATAATTTGCGTATCAGGGCAACCGTAAAGGTGATCAACAATGCTGTTGAGCAGTTGCCGGCAAAAGAGATCATACAGCAGGAGTCGCTCAACAGCGACCTGGTAATCCTGGAGCTTGACGATAAGCAGGAGGATTTCTTCCCCCAGATGAATGCCCTGGTGGATGCTCTTCCCTCCTGCCTTATACTCAAGGCATCACAATCGTTTGATGAGCTGGTTGTGGTAACCCCACAACCTATGGATGACCGGATCAGAGAACCCGAGAAGACCCCTGAACCTGCCTTTGACCTGAGCGCACAGATCAAACCCGCCCAGCGCGAAATCATTTCTGCTGAAGTCTATAAAGTAGCCCGGGGCCTTGAGCAGGCCACCCAAAAATTTTATAATGACTCTTTTGTACAGATCCAGCAACGCAACCTGGCTTACCAGGAAGAGCTTATGGAGCTGGCCGAAAAAACTACCGAGCAACTCTACCAGGCCTGCAAGATTGAAGATGTGAACAGCATGAACCAGGAGCTGCTCCGGATGCTCAACGACTTCTCTTTTCAGGCGCTCAGAGCAATGAAGAATATGCGGCAGGATTTGCTCATCAATCATCGACAAACCCTTGAGAGCAGCACCCGGAAGTATTTTGCCGAAATTGAGAAATCCCTCGCAGCACTGCCCATACATATTCGGGTGAAATACTTCTGGAGAGAATTTCGCACTCTTCGGGCAGACTCCCTGGCAACCCGTTTGTTTAAAATCTGGAAGCTGATCATGGCCCGGATTTCCGGCAAACCGGCTGTATACAAAATCAAGGTAATGCGCGCTGCACGTTACTATTTGTATCACAAGCGTCTGGTTGCCCAGCAGGAGATCTTTCGCGATTTTGCCAAACAAAGTTTCGACGATATTGTATCGGTGCGTAAGATCCTGAGCGATTTGTACGGTCTCTCCGAGAAAGCCCGCACGGGCATTACCGACCGTGAGAAGCTACGCTACACCATTCATATGGAGAAAGATCGCTTTAAGGCTGCCATTGAGCTTATGCAGGAAGGCACTGTAAATTTCTGCCACAAGGCAGGTGCCAGGCTGGAGGAGGCCTTGCTGGATCATTTGCAGCTGTTTAGCAACCTTATCGACAGGCCAGGGTCGAACTTTATGACCCGCAGCTTCCCCAAAGCCTGCCGCAACGATGCCCAGCTTCTTGACCAGATAAACGAATTCCCCGAATTGTGGCAGGTAAATGCCAATCTGCTGGCCAACAAGATCTACCTCGATTTCCTGATGCAATCCCTCAAAAACAGGATTGAGGCGAAAATCGGGAAGTACCATGCCGACAGCAAGGTGATCTTGCATTCCGGGTTGCTTAAACCCATTGGAGAGCTCAAAAAGGACCTGGAAGGGCTTGCCAGAGAGGGTAAGGCATCCCAAAGGCCCGATAAAAATCTCTTCAAAGCCATCGTGGTAGAAGACCATTACCAGGGGCTGTACAACGAGATCAACAGCCTTTTCCAGGAGCTCCCTGTTATGCTTTCCATTGGTGGCGAAGATCTGGCAAAGCAGCTGGAAGACCAGAAATTTGAACAGGTTCGCGAGATTGTGGTGAGCCTTCGCAAAACCGTGGAGTTTTCCATCGCTTCTGAGTTGATCGATTTTGTTAAAAAGCAATCCCTGGAAACCTCCAACGCACTGGAACGTTCGGTGACCCAGATCCGCGATATTGTAAGGCTGATCAACTTCAATCTCTTTGATGAGGCTTCCGATGAGCAAACACCCGAAGAACGCCAAAAGCTGACAGAAGATTTTCTGAGCCGCCTCACCCAGCTTGAAAACCAGATCAGGCAAACGGTAGGCTCTTTTGAGGCTTCTTTTACCAAGGGGCTTAAGAATGCCTTTGCCCCCCTCTCATCGGGCGTAATTGCCAAAACCTCAGGAGCAATTGCCCGCAAATACAAGGCTGCCGAAAATCAAAAATCGTGGAGCCAGGTGCAGCAATGGTGGCGCAAGGCAATGGGTGAGGTTCAGCAACAGTTTGTAAACCTGATTTATACACGCAGCGAAGGGATTCTATGGGTAGGGAAAATGGAAAAACCGACTGCACACCAGGAACTCTCCAACGAGGAAATCTATGGTTTCCTGGATCAGTTTTCTCCTTCGCCCCAGATTGTAAATGCATTGCCTTTTTACTACAGCAAACTGTTTTCGGGGCAATCAGGTATTGGCGAAGATTTTTGGGTAGGGATGGAAGAGGAATTGCAACATGCAACCACTGCCATAAACCGGTTCAGAAACGGAAACCCCGGCTGCCTTATCATAACCGGCGAACGCAATTCGGGCAAGACAAGTCTTTCGAAGTACATTGCACGTACCCATTTTGAAGCCGGCAATATCCATAACATAAGAGCACCACGCGAGTGCACGGCAGATGTGTACCTCTTTGAGCAATATCTCCTGCAATCGCTGGCTTCAGGGCGCAGCGACCTCGACGCTTCACTGGCCGCCTTACAACAACCTACAGTGGTAATTGTAAACGACCTTGAGCTCTGGTGGGAGCGAAAAACCGGAGGTACTGCTGTAGTGGAGCGCATCCTGCAGCTGGTGAAACAGTTTCGGGGTAAAGTATTGTTTATGCTCAACTTAAATCATCATACATTAGCTCTGCTCAATCAGCTTACCGGCCTGCAATCGTGGGCACTGGCCCGTATCGGATGCAACGGTTTTGATGCCAGGGAGCTCCATAACCTTATCATGTTGAGGCATAAGGCGGGGGGGATGAAGTTTGTGTTGAACAAGAAGTCGGAGAATCTGCTTTCGGCATGGGAAATGGCTCGTCTTTTCAATCGCTATTTCGATGTAAGTGGAGGAAATCCGGGTGTTACCATCAATCTTTGGCTGGCTTCCATTACGCGTGTGAATGGCAAAATACTTTATATGCGCAAACCACCCAGGCCCGATTTATCTTTCCTGGATCGATTGTCGCGCGAACAAGCTTTCTTCCTGATACAGTTTGTTTACCACCTCAGGTTGTCGGTGGCAGGGCTTACGGCCCTGTTGCCCGGGCAACACCAGGAAGCCGGGAACCATATACAAAACCTTTGGCAATCAGGCATCCTGGTTGAGAAATTCCCGGGGGTGTATGCCATTAATCCGGCATTGCAGCAACCTCTGGTCAATAAACTCAGGGAAATGAACCTGCTGTAGCCGAACTATAAAACCTGTGGTTGAAGATTTTACCAGAACCCAATTAATGCTTTTACAATCATGAAACTACTCTATGTATTGATACTTGCGCTGGCACTGGCCGTTTTTTTAAGGGCTGCCGACTATTTTCTGGGGCTTGCCACCCGGGGCAAATCCTGGCATCAGCATATCAGGCGGATTTTTCCGTGGTTCGAGTTGGGAGCCTGGTTGGCGTTTGCTTTCTGGAGTATAGAAAATCTTTTTGCCCGCACTGAGCTCTACCCCTTCCTGATGGGTGCTTTGGCAGTTGTTGTAATTGCCTCGCTGGGGTGGTTCGTTTTGCGCGAGTGGGTTGCAGGTGCCATGTTGAGAGCCGATCAGGCTCTGGAGCCTGGGGTTTTTATCAAAACACAGGGGTACGAAGGTACCGTGCAGTCGGTTGGGTTGGTATCTCTGGAGCTGCTTACTGCTGAAGGAGAAAAGGTGAAGGTGCCCTGGAGCAGCTTGTCGGGCAAAGGCGTGTTTCGCACTCCTGGCAGAGGGCAGGGCAAAAGCCAGTGTTTGCGGTTAAAAATTGCTCAGAAATATGGTGCAGGGACTATTCAGCAGGCTCTGCGGCGCAAGTTGCTGGAGTTGCCCTGGGTGGTGGCCGGCTATGAAGTAAAGGTGCAGCTTACCCCCTCCGGAGCAGATTATCTGGCCGAGGTATATTTTCAATCCATCAAAGAGGAGATGCTCAGCCAGACCCAGGAGGTGTTGCTGGATTTTGTCAGGGATCAGTTTCCCTGATCTTAATCGTTGCGCATTTCAGTGATGCGGCCATCGCGGAAGGTCATACGGCGTATACGGTTGCCCTGGTTGTCCCACATGCTCCAACGGCCTTGTTTTACGCCCTCAACATATTGTCCTTCCTCGCGCTTGCGTCCGTTCTCATGAAACGACACAAAGTTGCCATGCATGCGGTTGTCTCTGAATTGCTGCTCACGTATTTTCCTGCCCCTCTCATCGTAAAAGATCCATAGGCCTTGTTTCTGGTTTTCCTGGTAGGAGCCTTCCTCCATGATGTTGCCATTCACGTAATACTGGGCGAACGTACCGTGGAGCAGCCCCTCCTGATAGTGCGCCACCCGTTGCAGCTTTCCGTCGGGCAACCAGTGTGTGGCTCTGCCATGCCGCACTTCTCCCTCTTGGTCGGGCGAGAATTTGTAATGGATTTCGTATCGTTTCCTTCCGTTTTCGTGCCATCCGGTCCACATACCATCCATGCGGGCCTGGTTGAAGTGTCCCCGGTCTTTGATCTGTCCGCTCTCAAACCAGCTGGTCCACTCACCATGCTCCACATCGTCTGCAAAGGGGCCTTCGTGGCTTTTGCGGCCCGACTCAAACCAAACGGTCCAGGTTCCCTGGCGTTTTCCGTTTACAAAGTCGCCCTGCCTGAGCTTCTCTCCTGTAGTGTAGTAGTAGGTCCAGGTGCCATGTTGTACGCCCATTTCGAAGTCGCCGGTGCTGGCTTTGTTTCCGTTGGGGAAGTAGTAGATCCAGGTACCGTGCTGCAGGTCTTCATGGGAGTGGCCTTCCATATCGGGCTGGCCATTATCGAACCACCACCGGGCAAAGCCATGGAGCTTGTTTTGCTGGTAATGCCCTTCGAATTCCTTTTGTCCGTTGGTGTGAAACCTTGCAGATGGGCCATGGCGCAGGTCTGCTTCAAACCAGGTGGTTTCCTTGGGGGTGCCGTCTTCAAAAAAGAATTCCCACTGGCCATGTTTTTTGCCACTTTTAATGCCTCCCTGCATTTCCAGCGTGCCATTGGGAAACCAGGTCTTGCTGAAACCATCGTCATGCTGAATTTCTGCCCATTTCTGTCCGTCTTCGTACCAGAAATGCCACAACCCTCTTTTCTGGTCCTCGGAGTAAGTGCCTTCCGACCATAATTTGCCCGACTGATAAAAATATTTGTAAGAACCTTGTTTAAGGTCATTTATCTTTCTGCCCGATTCTCTAAGGTTTCCGTTGGGATAATACGCTTCGAAAGCAGAGGTTTCGTAGTGGAAGGTTTCTGCCAGCAACCCTGCCATGTTGAAAAACTGCCAGAGGCCTGTGCGTTCATCTTGCTCATAATTGCCCTGTGCCTGTTTTTCTCCATTTTCGTGGAAATAGGTCCATAAGCCGGATTTTCCCAGTTGGGTCCACGGGCCCGCATGGCTTACAATGCCACTGTAGTAAAATGCAGTATAGCTCCCCTGAGAGAAGTCGATTTGGTAGATCCGTATCTCTTCCTCGTTGAAAAACTCCCACAGTCCGGTTTGGGTGCCCATATCATAATGGCCTTGGCGACGAAGCACCTGATCCTGGTCGTAATACTGCCAGAAGCCATTTTTTTCACCTTCCGTATAAGGCCCCTGGCCCATCAGATCGCCATCCTGAAGCCGCACCGAAGGGGTTTGTGCCCCCGCAGAGGAGACAAAAAACAAGCATACCAGCACAAAGGTTGCCGAAAAGAGGGTTGGGAAGAGGTTTTTTCTGTTCATAATGTAAGGGCAAAAGAAGGTTTTTAAACAAACGGCTTGTCGTGTACAAAATTATAAAACGATGGGCAATAAAAAAACACTCTATCCATTGCTGTATGTATGATCTGTAAAGATAGCAGTATGTCTTCGCGGCTTTCTTTTTTGTTTGCCGGAGGTGTTTATGCTTATAGCTGGGGCTGCTCTGTCATCACTTATGCAAACAGGTTTTGTCATTAATCGGGGGTTTTTTTTTAGCTTCGCTGTAAATTTCTTAGCATGCAAAGCAAACCCTTCCTCGTATATAAATCCTCGGCAGGCAGTGGGAAAACCTATACCCTGGTAAAGGAGTACCTGCGCATAGTGTTGCAGGAGCCAGGTAAGATCCGCCATATCCTCGCCATTACATTTACCAATGCGGCTGCAGCGGAAATGAAGGAAAGGGTGATTGCTGCCCTTGGCGATATTGCCTCACTGGCCGGCAAGGAGGAGAATCAATGGCCTGCCCAGGGCAAACGGTTGGTTGAGGCTTTGCATAGCGAAATGCCGCTTCAGCCTTTTGAGATCATTCGAAGGGCTCAGCTTGCCCTTACCCTGATTCTGCACAACTATGGCGATTTCAGTATCAGCACCATAGATAGCTTTGTGCATCGGCTTATACGGAGTTTTGCCTTCGACCTGCAGTTGCCTCTCAACTTTGATGTGGAGCTCGACCAGGATCAACTGCTGGGGCAGGCGGTGGATATACTGGTAAGCAGGGCCGGGCAGGATGAAGCTCTCACCCGCCTGCTGGTGCAGTTTATAGAAAGCCGCACCGATGAAGAAAAGAGCCCTTATATCGAATACGATATTGCCAATATGGCCCGTACGCTTATGGACGAGAAAGGGGGAGTATTTGTGGAAAGGCTGCGCCATATAAATCTGGATGATTTCGGCAAGATACACGCTGAACTCGAAAAGCAAATAAGCCGGTTCGAAGAAGAGGTTGCAGGCCTGGCAAAGGAAGCGGTAAAACTATTGGATGATAACGCAATTGCAGACAAAGACTTCTTCCAGGGAAACAGAGGGCTGCCCGGTTATTTCAGGGCCCTGGCCCAGGGGCTGGTGGCCACGCGTATTCAGCCCAACAGCTATGTGGTAAAGACCATTGAAGAGGATAAATGGACCGCAGGAAAAGCCGATGCACATGCCGTGGCTGCCATCGGATCCATCAAGTCAAAGCTCAGCGAAACCTATTTGCAGATCAGGCAGCTGGCCGAGCTTCACCTTGAAACCTACCGTGTGCAGGGGCTTGTAAAACAAAGCCTTTTCCCCATTGCGGTGCTCAGTGAGCTGGAGAAGGTGCTCAATGAAATCAAATCGGAGAATGCATTGCTGCATATCTCAGACTTCAACAGGAAAATCTCTGATATTGTGGCTGTTGAGCCTACTCCTTTTATCTACGAGCGTATTGGCGAACGCTACCATCATTACATGATTGATGAGTTTCAGGATACCTCGGGCCTGCAATGGCAAAACCTCCTTCCTTTGCTCGACAATGCATTGGCATCAGGGCACACCAACCTGGTGGTAGGCGATGGCAAGCAAGCCATTTACAGATGGCGCAATGGCGATGTGGAACAGTTTGCCTCTTTGCCGCAGATCCCCCAGGGGATCCACTCGCCTGCACGCGATCAGTGGCAAGCCACTTTGCAGCGCAACTACCAGCCCATGAATCTGGATACCAATTATCGATCCTGCGCCCAGATCGTAGATTTCAACAACCGCTTCTTTGGGTTTGCCCAGAATGTGCTGCCTCCGTCTCTTCAGGCTGTGTATGAGGGGCAGCAGCAAAAATGGCGCAGCGACAAGCCCGGCGGTTATGTTGAGCTGGTCTTTGCTCAGCCCGGCAAAGAGGACGACTACGACCAGCAGGTATTGCAGCAGATTCTGCTTACCATTCGCGATCTGCAGCAGAAAAACCACCCCCTGAGCGATATTACCATCCTTTGCCGTGCCAACAGCCAGGCCAGCAACGTGGCCCGCCATCTGCTGGAAGAAGGGCTCAACGTGATATCCTCCGAGTCGCTCCTGTTGATACAATCGCCACGAGTCAATTTTATGACCATCGTGATGAAAATGCTGCACGATCCTACACATGCTGTGAGCCTTACAGGTTTTCTGCAGTATCTGAGCAAGAGTGGCCTGCTGAGGCAACCTCTACATCAATTGCTCGATCATTTTGTGCTACATCCGCGGGGGCAACACCATGATCTTCTGCCTGAGGCAGAAAAGCTGCTGCAACACCATGGCATTGACTTCAGGTTCTCTCCTTGCATGCATATGGGGCTTTACGAACTTGCAGAAACCATTGTGCGAAGCTTCTTTCCCGCCAATTCCACAGATCCTTTTGTGGCGTTTTTCATGGATGTGATTTACGATTACAGCAATCGTTTTGTGGCCTCACCAGCCGCATTCCTGGAATGGTGGGGCGAAAATGCTTCCCGGTTTTCTGTGGTGGTGCCCGAAGGGGTGGATGCTGTGCAGGTAATGACCATACACAAGTCGAAAGGGTTGCAGTTTCCGGTGGTGATCTACCCATGGGCAGATATGGGCTTTGGGAGGTTGTCCAAACCCGGGCAATGGGTGGAGCTTGAAGAGCTGCCCGGATGCACTCCTTTGGAGGTGGCATGGGTTAAGATATCAAAAGCCATGGAGGGCACTCGCTACGAACCCATCTGGCAGGAGGAAAAGGGCAAAACCATGCTCGATATTCTCAATGTGGTGTATGTGGCCTTTACCAGAGCTGTAAACAAGCTGTTTGTGATTTCGAAAGCCCCTGGAAAATCGGGCAATTCTGAAAATATTCCAGGTTTGCTGCATCAGTTTCTTTCGCAGGATAATGTTCAGCCCGACCCATCCGGGGTGTTCCGTTTTGGTGAATACAGCCCGGTGGTATCAGCTGAAGGCCAAAGCCCGGCCACGGCCGCATTGTTTGGGGCTTATGTGTCACTCCCCTGGACCCAGCGCCTGAGTATCCGCTCGAGGCAGCTGGAAAAAGTATCAACACCCGACTTGCCCCCGCCTGCCGATGCCTCCCAGCGGGGCTCGCGGATCCATGCCATTATGGAGAAAATCCATGCACCCGGCCAGGTGGAAACAGTGCTCGAACAACTCCGTGCAACCGGACAAATGGATGAAGATCAAAAAAGAGAACTCCACCAGCAGATCACCTCGGTGCTGAACCATCCCGGACTGCTGAAATGGTACCAGCCAGGCATGGAAGCTCGCAACGAATGCGGGATGTACGATGATCAGGGGCAGTTCTTCAGGGCCGACAGGGTGGTGGTGCAGCAAGACAAAGCTGCCGTAATAGATTATAAAACCGGGGAACCTTATCCCTGGCACAAAGAGCAAATCATACGCTATGGGGCTGTGCTTACACAGATGGGGTACAGGGAGGTGGAAAAATATCTGGTATACCTGGATAGCGGTACCGTAGAATTAGTCTAAATTAAAACTGACCTGATGGGGCGGTTTTTGGCCGTAAGCAGGGGTGATGTGTTGCGAAATATTTGTACTTTAACCCCCGAAAACACACTGCTGTAAAGGCAAAGAACTTAATCGCGGTAAACAGGTGCTGAAAGGCGAAAATTACAACGCCCGCACCGCAATTGGTTGGGTTGGCTTGCCGGTACTTTTACAGCCAAAAACCAAAACTCATGAATCCCAGAGACATCATAGCCCGCTTTGAACCCCGCCAGGATAACCTGCTCAATATGCTTCATGCATTGCAGGACTCCCACCCCGAAAACTATATCACCTCAGATGCAATGGACGAAGTGGCCCGCTATCTCAATATGACCAAAAGCTCAGTGTTTGGAGTGGTAGATTATTACAGCATGTTTAGCCTCAGGCCCCGCGGGCGCTACATCATAAGGGTGTGTGTGTCTCCGGTCTGCCACATCAAAAAAGCCGGAAGCATCATCAGTCATCTTGAAAACATTTTGGGCATTAAGACCGGTGAAACAACTCCCGACAAGCTGTTTACCCTTGAAATTGCTGAATGCCTGGGCCAGTGTCAGGAGGCTCCTTCCATGATGATCAACCAGAAGGTATACAACAACCTCACCGACGTACGCATCCGGGAAATCATTGCATTGTACAAATAAAACTCTTTCGCCCTCCGCGCCCCCACGCCTCTGCGGTGAAAAACCAAAATTACCTAAGTCATGATAAAAGAAACCCGACTCACCCTTCAGAACATCGGTAAGATCAACCCCGAAAGCATCGACGACTATATAGCTGCCGGCGGATATGAGGGATTAGAAAAAGCCCTTGCCATGGACCCCTTCTCCATAATTGATGAAATGCTGGAGGCCGGCCTCCGCGGAAGGGGTGGAGCAGGTTTTTCGACCGGCATGAAGCAGAAGTTCACAAGCAAATCCTGTCAGGCCTGTCCGCAACGCTATGTGGTGGTCAATGCCGATGAAGGAGAACCCGGCACATTCAAGGATCGTATCATAATGGAGCAGGATCCACACCTCTATCTGGAGGGAACCATCATAGCGGCCCGGTCTATCCGTGCCACCCATGGGTTTATCTATATCCGGGGCGAATACTACACCTGCATAGCGCGCACGCAAAAAGCCATCGATGATGCATACTCTCGGGGGTTTCTGGGGAAAAATATCCTGGGGTCGGGCTTTAATTTTGATGTGGAAATCCGTCTGGGGGCAGGCTCTTACCTTTGTGGCGAAGAGCTTACCATGCTCGAGTCGCTGGAAGGCAAGCGGGGCAACCCCCGTATCAAACCTCCCTTTCCTGCCGAAAAGGGAATTTTTGGTGCTCCTACCCTGGTAAACAATGTGGAAACCCTGGCCAATGTGCCCTTAATCCTGAGAAACGGAAAAGAGTGGTACCGGGGTTATGGCACCGAAAGATCGCCGGGCACCAAGATCTTTACCGTTAGTGGGCAGGTAAATAAACCGGGCTATTACGAGCTGGAGCTGGGGGTTACCCTGCGGCAGATCATCGACGATCTGTGCGGCGGAATGCTGGAGGGAAAACCTTTCAAAGCTGCGCTATTGGGCGGTGCTGCCGGTACTTTTGTGGATGCATCCATGCTCGACGAAAGAATGACCTACGACAACCTGAAAGAAAAGGGAGCTACCCTGGGTTCGGGTGCTGTGATCGTTATGGCGGAAGAAGATTCTGTTTATGAAGTTCTGCACTCATGTCTTCGCTTCTTCAAGCATGAATCGTGTGGAAAGTGCGTTCCCTGCCGGGTAGGTACAACCCTGATGGTAAAAGACCTTGAAAAGCTCCAAAACGGTATTCAAGACAAAGAGGCACTGGTGCAGAAACTGGTGAAAGACAGCAAAATGATTGCCGCCACCTCTTTGTGTCCCCTGGGCCAGTCGCCTGTACTGCCCATGGAGTCAGCGGCGCGGTATTTCATGAAGGAATTAGTTAAGGTATAACCGCAGAGACACAGAGACGCAGAAATTCTTTGGAACTCTGCGCATCCGCGTCTTGGCGGTGAAAAGAAACATTTCAACTCCCGAGAAAATGAATAAGACCATCACCCTCAGAATCGACAATAAAGAAATACAAGCCCCCCAAGGCGCAAACCTTCTCCAGGTGGCCAAGGACAACGGCATTGCCATTCCTCACCTGTGCTACCACAAAAAACTGACCCCCACCGGTGCATGCCGGCTGTGCGTGGTAAAGATCAAAGGGATGAACGGCATGGTAGCCTCATGCACCGTGAAAGCTGAAGAAGGAATGGAGGTGACCGCCTTCGACCCCGAGCTGGAAGAAGCACGTACCTACCTGCTCGATTACCTGTTGTCGGAACACAACGAAAATTACGACGGACACTATTACGACGAATTTCGTGAGCTGAAAATACGCTACGGCCTTGATAACCCTGCCAACCGCAGGTTTCCCTCCATCTGGAAAGAGCTCAACTACCCCATCGACGATACTTCACCTGTGCTGAAATACGATGCCTCCAAATGCATTAAGTGCTTCCGCTGTATCAAGGCCTGCGATGAGGTGCAGGGGAAGAACGTGCTGAACTTTGCCCAGCGCGGCATCACATCTTACATTATCGGCGGCTATGATCACTGGAAAGAATCGGAGTGCGATGGCTGCGGAGAGTGCATCCAGCTGTGCCCCACCGGTGCCATCACCGAAAAGCCCCATGCGCAGGAGATCGATGTGGAGAAGGATATGAAGAAAGTGCAAACCACCTGCCCTTACTGCGGGGTAGGATGTCAGCTGGAACTTTGGGTGCAAAACGGAAAAATTGTCCGCGCCAACGGAGTAGATGAAGTAAGCCCCAATTACGGGCGCCTCTGCGTAAAAGGACGTTTTGGGTACGAATACAATCAACATCGCGAACGCCTCACCACACCCCTCATCAAAAAAGACGGAAAATTTGTGGAGGCCACCTGGGATGAAGCCCTGGAGCTTGTAGCCCGCAAATTCAAAGAGATAAAAGAAAAGTACGGGCCCAAAGCCCTTGCGGGATACTCCTCGGCCAAAACCACCAACGAAGACAATTACATCTTCAGCAAGCTGGTGCGCATCGCCTTTGGCAGCAACAATGTTGACTATTGCACCCGCCTGTGCCACGCCTCTACCGTTACTGCTATGCTACGTGCCCTGGGCGACGGCGCCGGAAGCAACTCCATCGAGGATTATGAAAACTCCGATTGCATGCTCTTTACGGGCAACAATGTGATAGAAACCCACCCTGTTACAGCCACTTTTGTGAAGGCCGGCAAGCGCAAGGGCGGTAAGATCATTATCATCGATCCCAAATGGACCCCCCTGGTGAGGTATTCCGACATCTGGCTGCAGCCCCGCCTGGGCACCGATGTGGCACTGCTCAATGGCATGATACGCACCATAGTAAAGGAAGGCCTTATTGATCAGGATTTCATAGAGAAGCGCGTGGATGGGGGCATGGAGTCCTACAAGGCATTGGCTGAGCTGGTTGAAAAATATACCCCGGAATATGTGGAAGAGGCAACAGGTGTTTCGGGTGAGCTGATGCAGGAAGCCGCCCGCATATACGCAAAGGCCAAAAGGCCGCTTATTGCTACCGGTATGGGCTTCAGCCAGCAAGTTACAGGCACACACAACGTGTTTAGCCTCATCAATATGTGCCTGATAACTGGTCATATCGGAAGAGTAGGCGCCGGACTTAATCCTCCCCGCGGACAAAACAATGTGCAGGGTGCTTCCGATGTGGGGGCATCACCCTTTACCTATCCCGGCTATATTTCTGTAACCGATAATGATAACCGACGCCGTGTAGCACAGATCTGGGGAGTGCCCTTCGAAAGCCTCGATGGAGAAAAGGGCCTCAGTACTGTGGAAATCATGCAGGCGGCTTACGACGGACGAGTCAAAGGCCTTTACATCATGGGCGAAAACCCCATGGTTACCGATCCCAACATCAACCACACCATAAAGGCCATGCAGAAGATGGAGTTTGTGGTAGTGCAGGATATCTTCCATACCGAAACCACTCCCTATGCCGATGTAATCTTACCGGCAGCAGCATTTGCTGAAAAAAATGGAACCGTGGTAAACAGCGACCGCCGCGTGGCCCGCATGCGCCCGGCAGTGCATATGCCAGGGCAGGCCCGCCAGGACTGGAAGATTGTTATGGAAGTGGCTGAACGCATGGGTAGTCCCCTGGGCAACTACAACGATGAAGAAGACATCTGGAATGAGCTGCGCCAGGCCGCACCCATCTTTGGAGGTATTACCTACAAACGCCTCGAACATCAGGGCGTTCAGTGGCCTTGTCCCACAGAAGATCATCCCGGTACAGCCACCCTCTTTGAAGAGAAGTTCAATACCCCCAATGGATTGGGAGTGCTGAACCCGGTACACTATGTTGAACAGAATGAAAAGGTAAGTGCAGATTATCCTTTCCTGCTCAACAGCGGCAGGATACTCTACCAGTATCACTCTTCCACCATGTCGCGCAAGAATAAATCGCTCAATGAATTTGCCAACGAAGCATATGTTTTGATGCACCAGGAGGATGCCACCAAGTATGGCTTTACCACCGGCGACTGGGTAAAGGTCAGCTCAATGCGCGGGGAGTTGGAAACAAGGTTGCAGGTGAGCGATCATGTATTGCCCGGCGAGCTTTTTATGCCCTTCCACTATGCCGAAGCCGCCGTAAACAAACTTACCCGCGATGAGCTGGATCCCTACTCGAAGATTGCACCGTTTAAGCTTTCGGCGGTGAGGGTGGAGAAGGTTGAAGGCTGATCCGCTTCCAATCAGAAAAGGGCTCAGGTGAAAAAAGTAGCAGAGCTGTTTTTCATCAGTTGATGGGGCGACTTTTAGATTCAATGCACCACAGGTAAGCTCCAACAGGGTCTTTGCTAATTCTTCAAATGATACCCCTGGCGGTTCATTTCCCAGGTTCTGAAGCTTGCGTAGGTTGCTGTGTCCAGGGGGTAATCCCAACAGCCCAGACTGTGGAAGATCTGGCCTCCAAATCCCTTCTTGAACTTGTAAAGCCCGTACATAGGATGCGACGGGTCGGCATTGGGTGCTACGCCAAACATGTCATAATCGGTGCACCCCATAGCCCTTGCCATTTTCATGGCCTCCCACTGTAAAGCATAGGGTGCCATCAGATTGCGACCTGCAGAGGCCGAAGCACCATACAGGTATGTGGCCCTTTTTTGTGAGATTACCAGGAACATGGCCGCAAGGGGATTATCCTGGTGGAAGGCCCCCAGCAGAAATACCTTTGCGGGAGAGGTGCTGTGCTCCGCTCTGGCCGAAAAAACCGCCCTGAAATAGTCTGGATCGTCGGGGCAGATACCATTACGGCGTATGGTTTCGGCATAGAGTTTATGCCATACATCTATCTGGTCCATGCCCATTACCTTCACTTCAACCCCTTTTCGCTCTGCTAAGCCTATGTTGTAGCGGGTTTTAGGCTTCATAGCCTGCAGCAGTTGGTCGGGGTTCTTTTGAAGGTCAACAAAAATGGTGTTGGTGGGCAGAATGTTGGAATAGGCTTTTCTGAAATTCCAGTTGTGGGTATTCATGTTAAACCGCAGTTCCTGGATCCTGCTTTCGGGAGGGCCTGTCCAATTGCCCTCAGGGTCGTAGAAGCTGCGGTCGTCGGCCCAGAAAGACTTCCACAGCAGGTCGTACCGGATGGCAATACACCCATTGGGCAAAAAGCTGCGCAAGCTTTCGGAAAGGTTTTCCAGGAACTCGCTTTGTAAATGGGCATCAGGTTCTGTTTCAGGGCCGTACGGCACATAGGCAATGGTGTGATTAGGGGTAAGGGGTTCCAGTAAAACCAGCATATCCGCTTCCTGCAACCCGCCAGGCTTCTCCTCCTGGTGTATTTTGGCATGATTGACCTTGAAACTGATGGCCTTGGCACGTAAACCCACTTTGCTCTTTACATCCGACCACCAGGAGGTTTGATGCAGAATAGGTGTTTCCAGTAGCTGGTCCTCGCTCTTTTGGGCAACATTTCTTAACATAGCTGACAATCCATTTGTTGTATTTCGTTCTTTCCATGGGGTTGAGGGATGCAAAAAGCAATGCAGGAAGCACATGGCACCTCCTGCATCAACCCTGGGAAAAGGCCCGAAGGCTTCCCCGTAAAGGGGGCAAAGCTAGCCCAATTAACTGAAATAAAGAATTTTATAAGGTACAATTATCCTCATGGGGCTTTTCGTTATACCAGCACAGGTAAAATAGCGACCAGTGTACCTCGGTGGGTGTTGATAAACCTCGAAACAGCACTTGTTTTCTTAACTTTTTGCCAGTTACAGGTTAATTAAGAATGGAAGCCGTGAGGGGGTAGGATGCAATAATTTCCTAATTTTGTCAATTCCCTTTTTATTATCCATCCCGCATTACTTATTCGGCTTTTTATGCAAGACCAGGCAAACACCCGATTATCTGTTTATCTCAGGCTGAGTGCCATGATGTTTTTCCAGTATATGATGTTTGCCGTTTGGTGGGTGCCCATGGCGGCCTACCTGGTAAATCTTGGTGTTAGCCGGGCCATGACGGCGGTTATCCTTAGTTCTACCGCCCTGGGCTCGCTGGCATCGCCACTGGGTGGGATGCTGGCCGATCGTTATTTCAAGGGACAGCACGTTTTGTTTGTTTCTAACCTGGTAATGGCAGTTATGCTCTTGCTTGCGGCCTATACCTCTCATCCCCTGGGGCTGTTTGTGATCCTGCTGGTGGCCATGCTTTTCTATATGCCTACCGGGGCGCTGGTGAGCAGTATTGCCATGACCCACTCTCCCTCGGAGATGTTTGCACGGATCAGGGTGTGGGGTACCATCGGATGGATCATGGCAGGCAGTTTCAGCCTGGTAAGTGTATCCTGGCTTGGGCAGGATTTCGATGGCACACGATTGCCTTTCTTCTTTGGGTCGGCATTGGCACTGCTTACCGCCATGATCAACCTCACCTTGCCCGATACTCCTCCTCGGGCCAAAGGGCAGCAGGCAACCCTGCTCGATGTGATGGGCTTCAGAAGTCTGGTGATGCTGAAAGACCGAAACTTCAGGGTTTTTCTGCTGCTGTTTTTCTTTTCTACCATCCCCTTTTCCATGTACTGGTTTTACTTTTCGGAGTACCTGCAAAGTACAGGATATCGCCTTATTACCGTTACCATGAGTGTGGGGCAGATCACCGAGATTTTCATCCTGTTGCTGGTACCCATGGCCATTCGCAGGTATGGTTTGCGCAGCACCATGCTGGTGGGTTTGGTAGCCCTGGTGGTTCGCTATCTGGCCTTTTACCTGGCAGGAGAGCAGGCTGCTTTGCCCTGGGTCATGACAGGTGTGGCAGTGCATGGAGTAATCTTTGGCTTTTTGCACCTTGGAGCACAGATCTATACCGACAAGAAGGCTCCTGCTGCCCTGAAAGCGCAGGCCCAGGGGCTGACATTTTTTGTGAGCCTGGGTCTGGGTATGCTGGCAGGAAATTTCTTCTCAGGCTGGGTGATCCGGCTCTTCTCCCAGGAGGCTTCCCATGGGCTTGTTTATCAGTGGGATTTGATCTGGGGCCTTATGACCCTGATATCCCTGGTGGTGCTGGTGGGCTTTGTGATGTTGTTTCGCAACGAAGAGTATCAGCCCATAGAATAATGCCCTAATTCAGAGATTTTTACCCCTTTCATTAACCCGTTTTTCCCCGGAAATTGTATCTTTAAGCTTGCAATAGCGACCCATGTAAGGCAATGGTATGGGTTGTGCTGTCTCTCGCTTCCCTCAGGCAAATAAGAAAGCGCAGGGAAATAACCGAAGAGAGAAAGAATTACAGAACCTTGCCAAAAAGAATGAAAGGAGATACAGTTATGAGATCATATTTGTTTGTATGTCTGCTTTTTGTTTGGGTGTTGTGGGGTTGCGATGATACCCCCAACGGCAATGCCAAAGTCTCTCTGATCCAATCCAGTCCGCCGCGTCAGGTGGTTCTTACCTGGCAGCAGGATCCCTCTACCACCATGACCATTACCTGGCGAACCGATGATCTGCCCGGGCGCCCCTTTCTCCGGGTCAGCGATCGCCCTGATGCCCGTCGCAGCTGGAGTATTTATGAGCCCGTTACTTACCGGTTTGAGCAATCTCCGGCCTGGATCCATACCGTTGAACTTACCGGGCTTTTACCAGGATATGAATACTTTGTTGTGATTGAGCATCCGGACCAACCCGAGAGCTTTTCGTTCAAAACCATTGCCAATGAAGAGGGGCGCGAGGATCTGGTTTTTCTGGCTGGTGGCGACTCGCGCTCCAGGCGCGATGTAAGGCGCGAAATGAACAGGCTGGCCGCACAGCAGGAACCCCATTTTGTACTGTTCGATGGCGACTTCATCAATACCCCCCTGAGCGAGGAGCAATGGGATGAGTGGTTCGACGACTGGCATGAGCTGTTGATCACCCCTTCCGGACGACGAATCCCCGTGGTACCCGCCATCGGGAATCATGAAGTGGATGGAGGCTACCTGCAAACACCCGAGCAGGCTCCTTATTTCTTTAACCGGTTGATCACTCCTGGGCGAAGCAGCTATTATGTGCTTGAATTTGGCCCTCAAATGGCCATCATTACGCTCGATTCTGATCATACAGCTACTGTGGAAGAACAGGTGCCCTGGCTGGATAGTGTATTGCAGGCACACCATGATACACGATGGAAGATTGTGCAATACCATGTGGCTGCCTGGCCCAGTGTGCGCGACTTCAATGGCGATATCCCCAAGAAAATCAGAAAGCATTGGGTACCCCTGATGGAAAAGTATGGTGTAAACCTGGTTGTGGAGGCCCATGACCATGCCTTTAAAAGAACCGTGCCCATTCGCAACCACCAGCGCGATGATGTAAACGGTATCGTGTATATCGGTGACGGGGGATGGGGTGCGCCTCTGCGCGAAACCCGCAATGCGCAGGATTTCTGGTGGCTGGAGGATGCTTTTCCCGCCGATCATTTCTGGAAAATTATCCTCGCTGCCGATGGAGGTACTCTGAAGGTTGAGCCGGTGTTCAGACCCCAATCCGCACCTTTTGTTCTTAAAGCTTCACCGGAGTGGATAATCCGGTGATACTGACCCCCCATTCCGGTCATATTGACCCCCCTGGGGTTTTGGTATCAAAGAGCGGGATGGCTGACAAATTTACAGTTTTT